>JAEAMG010000921.1_pt1 | contig 27101 bp, 33 predicted proteins | sample 8958741 | NCBI WGS metagenome assembly JAEAMG01 (sample SAMN16933256, study PRJNA681125) | bioreactor sludge metagenome | isolation source: anaerobic bioreactor treating anionic surfactant - SDBS | place: India: Bengaluru | collected 2019-02-28 | reverse complement strand
GCGAAGACCCGCACACGCTCACCGCCAAGCCGGGCTTTATTGTGCGTGCCCGCGACGCGGACGTGTGGATCCGCATCGGCATGGAACTGGAGATCGGCTGGGAGCCGGTGATCCTGCGCGACGCCCGCAACACCCGCATCCATGTGGGGATGCCCCGGCACATTGACGCCTCCGACCACGTCATCCGTCTGGAGGTTCCGACCCAGCGCGTGACGCGCGATCAAGGCGACATCCATCCGGAGGGCAACCCGCACTACTGGCTCGACCCGCTCAACGGCCGGCTGATTGCCGCGACCATCTCGGAACGGCTGTGTGCCCTGTATCCGGAGCACAAGGCCAAGTTGGAGGAAAACCTCCACCGTTTCGAGCACGATCTGGACACCCGCATGTTCGGCGAGGCGCTGGTCGATACCCTCGGCGGCGAGAACCTCTGGAAGGCGGCCTCTGAAAAACGGCTGGAATCCCTTCTGGCTGAAAAGGGCGCGGCCGACAAGGCGGGCGGATGGTACGGGGCGATGCGGCCACATCAGGGTAAGACGGTGGTGACGTACCATCGCAGTTGGCCCTATCTGACGGAACGGTTCGGCTTACGGGGCGACCTGCAGCTGGAACCCAAACCGGGTATCCCGCCTTCCGCCAAGCATCTGGCCTCCCTGGTTTCCGACGCCGAGGCCCGCAAGGTCCGCGTGATCCTGCAGGAGCCCTTCTATACGCTCAAAGCCGCCGAGTTCGTGGCCGCGCGCACGGGTGCGAAGGTCGTCGTGGTACCCACGATGACCGGAGGTTCGGCAGAAACGACCGGCTATCTTGACATGCTGGACAACGTGATACGGAAGGTGAGCGCGGAGTTGTGAACGCAACCCCTGTCATCCAGTGCCGCGGGGTCACCGTCGCATACGGTCGGGACGTTGTGCTCGACCGTATCGACCTGACAGTCCCCCGCGGAACCCTTCTGCCGTTCGTCGGGCCGAACGGCGCAGGCAAGACCACGCTGCTGAAAGCGTGCCTCGGCCTCATCCCGCATCAGGGCGGCGAGATCCTCTGCGATTTCGGTGGCCGCCCGCCCGCCTATGTGCCGCAGCAGAAGCAACTCGACCCGATCTACCCGGTTTCGGTCCGCGACCTCGTCTGCATGGGGCTCTACCCCGAACGCGGGTGTTGGGGCAGGCTGGACCGCGGTCAGCACGCGCGCATGGAGGCGGTGATCGAGCGGTTCGGATTGGAATCGCATCAGCACAAGCACTTCGGCGAACTCTCCGGCGGGTTGCGCCAGAAAACCCTGCTGGCGCGTGCCGTGGTCACGCAGGCCGAAGTCTTGGTGCTGGACGAACCCACCGCCGGCCTGGACGCGACCTCCGAGGCCGACCTTCTCGCGCTGATCCGTTCGCTCCATGAGAACGAGGAAAAAACCGTCCTGTGGGTGCATCACCGCATGGACCAGTGCGCGGCCTTGGCGCGGCAGGTGTGCCGGGTGGACAAAAGGGGCGTGCGCCTCGCCGACGTGTCGGAGGTGGCAACATGAGCCTTTTTCAGGATGCGGTGTCGTTCACGGGTCTCTTTCCCGAAGCGGTGGTCTGCGGCACCGTGATGGCCGCGGTGTGCAGCGCCTTCGGGGTGTTTGTGGTGCTCAAGCGGATCGTGTTCATCAGCATCGCGCTCTCCGAGGCGGCGACGTGCGGACTCGCGCTGGCGCTGGTCTTCCACTTCTCGCCGCTGGCGGGTTCGGCGCTGGTGACCGGCGCGGTCGTGTTCATGCTGACGCTCCCTGAGAAGCGGCAGCACCTGCCAAAGGACGTGGTGCTCGGCACCGTGTTCCTGCTGGCGTCCAGCGCCAGCGTGCTGCTGGTGGCGCAGAGCGGCTTCGGCCTGGAGGAGATCAAGGCCATGCTCTACGGCGACCTGATTGTCAGCAGCCCGCGCGACCGCTGGGTCTTGCTGTTGACGGGCGTGCCGTCGCTGGCCGTTTTGCTGCTGTTTCTGCGGCCGGTGCTCTACGCGTTTCTGGACCGCGAGGCGGCTTGCGTCATGGGCATACGCTGCTGGTTCTGGGAAGGCCTCTTCTTCTTCCTGTTGGGGCTTGTCGTGTCGGGCGCTTCGAAGAGCGGCGGCGCGCTGCTGGTCTTCTGCCTCCTGGTGGTGGTCCCCGCCACGGCTCTGCTGCTTGCTCGGAGATTGTGGGCTGTGATCGGGATCTCCGTGGCCTTGGGTGTACTCACGACCTGGGCTGGCCTTTTGACCGCCTACCGCGCGGACCTTCCGGCCAACCCGGCCATTATCGGCCTCTCATGCCTGCTTCTTATGGGAGTGGCACTCACCCGCGCCATAGGAGCCAAGCTCAACGCACGGCGGTAACACGATCAACTAAAAACTTACCACCCTATCCTTAATGTTGGGGTCATAACATTCAGAAAACGGAGTTAAAATGAAGACGGACAATCCGATTGACAAAATTCTGAAAGCTGCCGAAAGTGGGCGGCCGATCACTCGGTCAGAAGCGGAGCTGCTTCTGGCGTTGCCGGAAGATTCGCTTGAAGCAGCCCTGCTCCGGGCCACAGCAGACTCGATCTCTCGTCGGCGGTTCAGAAACAACGGCCTGCTGCTGGGTCAAATCGGGGTAGATATGGCACCCTGCGAAGGCGATTGCGCCTTTTGTTTCTTCGCCAAATCGCACACAAGCATCCAGGCTGCGGTTCTTTCTGAAAATGAAATCATAGCCAGATGCGAGCGTTTTGCCAAAGGCGGTTCTCAAGGCGTTTTTCTGATGACGATGCACCGTTTCGGTTTCGAATGGTTTCGCGACTTGTGCTCGTCACTCCGCCGCCGCATACCAGAGCAGCTCGAAATCCTGGCAAACGTCGGCGACATCTCTCTCAACCAAATGCGCGAGTTACGCGATGCGGGAGTGACCGGCGCGTATCATGTAAGCCGCCTGCGGGAAGGCATTGACTCGTGCATGAAACCCGTAGACCGTCGTACGACAATCGAACGCATAATCGAATCAGGACTCGACTGGTACACCATGTGCGAGCCCATCGGTCCCGAACACACGCCTGCGGAACTGGCAGAACAGATATGGCTCGGCGTTGAGTTGCCCTGCGCACAGCACGGAGCCATGCAGCGCTTCCCGGTTCCTGGATCGCCGCTCTACCAAAAGGGACAGGTGTCCTTGGCGCGATTGGGTCAGATCGTAGCCGTAATCGTTCTGGCTACAGCAGGAAAGAAAGAACTTAAAAGTATTGCGGTCAACGTGTCGAATCTCGTCGGCCTGTTCAGCGGCGCAAACGCTTTCTTCCCCGAGGCGGGTGAACCGGTCGAAGAACCTTCTTCATGCGGTTCGCAAAACGTGAAAGAGGGTTTCACCACGGCCTTGTGGCGGCAGAGCAATGAAATCACAACGTCCGACTGCCGCAGCATGCTGATAGCGGCGGGGTTCTCCTATCTCATGGACACACACGGGAGACCGACCACCTGTTTGCACCAGAATGGTAAATAAAGCCTCCCGCTTAAAAGGCGATAACCAGCAGCGAAAGAATGGTCGCAATTCCGAGCACCGTCAAAGCGACCGCCACCAAAGTCTCGAGCCGCGCCTTCGGCCGGGGCAGAATGCCGGCCTCCAGGTCATTTAAATAACGGCGGTAGCGCACCAGCGCGGCCACGTTCAAGACAACGCCCAGCACGACGAGCCCGAGCCCCAGCCACAGGGACGTGCCGTGCGACAGCGGCTGCGGAATCTTCTGAACAGCGGCCAGCTCCCGAAGGAACAGCCCGAATCTGGCCACCACAAACCCAAAACCCATCAGGGCAAGGCCCGTCCGAATCCAAGCCAGAAAGGTCCGCTCCGCCGCCAGGGGCACACGCGGGTCTTCCGTCAGCAGCGACTTTTTGTCTGCGCTCATCCGTTACTCCTGTGCGAGTTATATTAGCATTGTTTGGCAACCACTATCCATACCCTAAAGAGATCCTCGAGGGCGAGCATGGGGATTCCCCCGACCTCGACGATCATCTCAATCATGGCCGCCGGTGTTTTGAAGTGACTCCGCATCAGGAACAGCTTTTCCAACAGCGCCACGATCTTGACCGGCAAGCGCCTCACGTCAGGCTCTTCGATCACCAGCCGGCCCGAAGGTTTCAGGACGCGCAATAATTCGCGGAGTGCGATGCGCTGATCTTTGACATGATGAAAGGCATCGATCAAAAGGATGCGGTCGAAGGTCGCGTCCGCGAACGGCAGCGACTCCAACTCGGCCTGCACCGTCTCCAGTCCTTTCTTGCGGGCCTGCTCCAGCATGCGCGGCGAAGCGTCGCAGACAACGACGCGGCCCGCCGAAACGGCGAACGCCTCCGACACCCGCCCGGTTCCACCCGCCGCGTCGAGCAACACATGCCCAGACGCAAGAGCGAGCAGCGGCCCCAACACGCCGTGATCGGGCGGAGGTACGAGTCGCTCATAGATCGGAGCCAGCCTGTCAAAGTGGTCAAACATCAGTAGGTGATGAGCAGCCGCTTGCCGTCAGCGGGATCGAGTTTCGCTTCATACCGGGTCAGCCCTTTGTTCGCCAATCCGTTTTGCAGCGCGCCGTCCGCGCCGAACTTGGAGTGGCCGAGGCTCGCGCAGCGGAAGCGCTTCTCTTCATGCTGGTACTCCACCTCCACGCCCCGGTGCGGGCAGAGTAGCGACACGACCGCGTAGTCGGCCTCGCCCTTCCGCGCAATGATGATGGGCGTGGGCAAGCGCGAATCGATGACCTTGACCGACCCGCCCACCGCGGCCAGCGGCGGCACTTTGTCGAGCGACACCTTGACCGAGTTGCCTTCGATCACATAGGCCTCAGCCGCAATCGCGGGCGTGTTGCCCTTTTTCGTGAACGTGGCGCAGCCCTCGTTCAGGCCGCACACGCAGATACCCGCACCCGCCACGCCGATCGCGGCGACCATGCCTCTACGAGTCATTTTCTTCATGGCTATCATCCTTTCTACGAGATTACCATTTTAAACAGTTCGTCACAGACGGGGCGATTGGCTTGCGCGTTTAAGATGATCCTCAACGATCTGTGCGGCAAGTCCGACCATCGCTTGGCAGGGCCGCTTCCGGTAGTACTCTTCCGTCCGCTCCTCCGAGACAGAAACATCGGCCCCCTTGGGAAGCCCCAGCAGTTCACGGCAGATGAGCGAACCGGTCTTGCGCTTAAACTCGGCGGCGAGCGCCTGGACCCGCGCGTAATGCTGACCCTTTGCGGCCTTGCACTTCAGATCGCAATACCCCTCCTTCAGGCCGATGACCATGAACATGCCCGACACGGCACCGCAGACTTCCCGCAGCCGCCCCATGCCGGCTCCGAAAGACGAAGCCAGCAACATGGCTCGCTCAAAATCCAAGCCGCACTCCTTCGCAAAGACACCCACGACCGATTGGGCGCAATTCGCACCACTTCGGAACAGTGCCACAGCTTCGTCGCTTTTCATGCTCGCCCTCACCCGCCATTCACACGGTTTCGCTAACCGACCGTCAGTTCCCTCACGATTTCGCGGAACGCGCCGGCTGCAGGCGAACTCGCCGCCGCCTCGACGAAAGCCTTGCCCTCGTCTCCCAGCTCGGCGATCAGCGGATCGATCGGGATCGAGCCGAGGAACGGCACGACCATCTCCTCAGCCATCACGCGCCCGCCGTGCGCCCGCAGGATCGGCGTGACCTCTCCGCACTTGGGACAGGCGAAGCCGCTCATGTTCTCGACCACGCCCAGCACCCTGACCCCCAGCTCTTTGCAGAAGTTGATCGACTTGCGCACGTCGGCCGCCGCGACCTTCTGCGGCGTGGTCACGATCACCGCACCTTCCAGATCCGGGATGAGCTGGCAGACCGAAAGCGGCTCGTCGCCGGTGCCCGGCGGCACGTCGATCACCAGCAGGTCCAAATCGCCCCAGTCTACGTCCTCGATGAACTGCCGGATCACGCCCATCTTCATCGGACCGCGCCAGATCACCGGGTCGTCGCGGTGCTGAAGCAGGAACCCGACCGACAGCACCTTGAGCCCGCCGACCTCGATCGGCAGCATGCCATCCTCGCCCCCCTCCAACCGGCAACCGACCAAACCTAGCATGGTCGGCACGCTGGGCCCGTGCAGGTCCACGTCCAGCAGCCCCACGCGCTGGCCGGAAAGCATCGCGCTCATCGCGAGATTCACGGCCACCGTGCTCTTGCCCACGCCGCCCTTGCCGGACATGACGATGATCTTGCGGCGGATGCGGCTCAGCCGGTCTTTCAGTTTCCGGTCTTTGTCATCAGCCGCCGCAGGCTGCGCATTCTTTTGTCCAGCTGAGGCGCACGAGGCGTCCCCGCAGCTTCCGCACTGGCTCGGCTCACACGTCTTCTTCTGGTCGTCTTCGTTATGCATCCTATACCTTTCTTGAATGTTGTTCCAGCAACTCCGCCGCCACTTCAACGCACTCGCTGCACGGCAGGATTCTTGCCGCTCGAATGTCTTTGCACGTCAGATGCCCGCCCGTCATCTCGGCGAACGCGTGTTTGATCGACGCCTCGGCCGCCGTGCCCGCCAGCGTGCAACTGGCGTATACCGCGCCGCACAGGCCGCCGGGTGCCCGCCCGATTCCGCATCCCGCGAAACACTCCTCGACCCCGCGACCGCCCGGATATTTGGAACCCCAGGCGAAGGCCACGGACTGGGCGCAGTTGCCGCGCCGAGCCTTGTGATACTCACTCGCTGTTTTCTTCATACCGACCCTTCCATCCTAAAAACTGACTTTCATTCCCGCGTACCCCGGCTGCACCGGCGAACCCAGACGCCCCGCCAGATACGCGCAGGCCACATCCCCCGTGCAATGGCAGGGGATCACACAGGGAACACCATACTCCTTGAGCGCCTCGGCTGTCCGCTCCAATCGCGCCTCCGTCGCATGCTGCAGATGCATCCCGCCGATCACCGCGACGACGCGGTTCTCTCCGGCCATCCCCATGCTGTGCCGCAGGGTGTTGACCACCCCCGCATGGCAACAGCCCAAGCACACCACCAGCCCCGCAAGGGTCTCGATCCAGAGCGAAAGATCGTCCGGAATCACGTCAGCCTGCTTTCCCTCCGCATCCAAAAAGAACGGCCCGCCCGTGTCTTCGTATGCGGTGACGCGCGGCACAGGCCCGGTCATCATCACTCCCTCGGCAAGCGCCCACGGCCTCGTAACCCGGCAGCGCCGCGCAGCCGGCAGCGCCTGAATCGCCTCTTCCGACGCTTTCGGCATACCGATCGGTTTCGGCGCATCGTGAATGCTGTACCGCGCCCGCACCGCATCCGGGTGCAGAAACAGGCGGGCGTGCCCGGCTCGCGCAAGCACGTTGGACACGTTTCCGGTGTGGTCATAGTGGCCATGACTCAGCACCACGCAGTCCGCCAAACCGAGATCGATGCCCAACGCCTCCGCATTCTTTAGCATCGCCTCGCCGCGACCCGTGTCGAACAGGATCTTGTGCCCTGCGGTCTCGATCCACAGCGCGAACCCGTGCTCCGCTTCCAGCCCGTAGGCGGCGCGGTTGTCCGAAAGCACCGTGACCGATACTCCGTTCACATGCATGACAAACTTTCCGTTAGACCCCCGCCACCTGCCCGATAGCGACCACCAGCGTCTCCTTGCGCTGAAGCCCCGTGAACTGAAGCATAACCTCTCCGTCCTTGAGCAGGATCAGAGTGGGTATGCTCTTGAACTCGAACGCGTCCGCAGCCTTGGGATTCTCGTCGATGTTCACCTTCACGATCACGGCCTTGTCGCCGACGGCAGCCGCGACCTCCTCCAGAATCGGCCCCTGCATGCGGCAAGGGCCGCATCTGGGCGCCCAGAAATCCACCAGCACGACACCCATGCGGATCGCCTCGGCGAACCCGCTGTCCTGAACCTCTATTACGCTCTCGCTCATGTTGACCTGTCCCCTATTTGCGGCGATGCCGCCGAGAGGCAGCGCCCGTTCAATGTCTCAGGCGTCCAGCGACCATTACGTCATCTTCGCGATTTCCGCTTCCACCTCTCCTTAAAACTGACCCGTCCGCAACAGAACCAGCGTGCAGGCCTCGACAACCTCTACACCGGCCTCGCGAAGTCGCCCCGCCACCTCCGCATTCTCGGCTCCGGGATTGAAGATCACACGCCTCACCCCGCTTTTCAGAAGATCGTCGGCAAGCGCCGTTTGGTTCCGGCCAGACACATAGACAGACACCGTGTCGATGGGTGCCGGGATGTCATTCACCGCCTCGTAAACGGCAAGGCCCGCCACCTCGTCGATGGTTGGATGCACAGGGTACGGGGCATGCCCTTTCTCCTGAAGCAGAAGAACCGCCTGATGACTGTACCGCTCCGGGTTATTGCTGGCACCGACTACCGCCACATTCATGTCAAACATTCCCTTTTATTTGCACCCGCGTAGCATAAGGCTCCTTAAGGGGCAAGCAGGTAATCGGCAATTGCGCGGTACAGTGTGCTGACCGCCAGGATCGCGCAATGCCGTCCCTCTTCAGGCTTGCATTCGCCGGACCGGACCAGTTCGCCCGCGCTGATCGAGAGCGCATCCGTCACATTCCGGCCCAAGGCCCTCCGCGAGATGGCGTGGCCGCAGGAGCGCGTGTTGCCGCACCCGTCCGTATGATACTTGATCTCTTGGATGACGTCATCCCGCACCACGAGATAAACCTCCATCGTGTCGCCGCACGGCCCCGTGATCGTCGCGGCAGCCGTCGGATCGTTCATTTTTCCAAAAAAAGGGTCCTCCGTTTCAGGCTGAAACGTCTCACGCTCACATCCGCACGTTTTCATCTCCTATCGCTCCTGTCTTCCCTGTCATTCCTGAAAAACTCACTGTGCCCTCCACTGAAACCTCACAGAACGTCGCCTGCGCCCAGACCAAAACCCTGTGGTCGCGGTCCGTCAGTTCCGACTTCAGCCGGTAGAGCGGCGTGTGCGCCTCCGTCACCCATGCCCTCAGGTCCAGTTTCAGCCCTATCCTCACCGGATGCGGATAGCGGACCCGCAAATCGGCGGTCACCGCGCGCACATTCCGGTGAAACAGGCAGTGCGTCATCGCCGCGTCGAGCAGCGCCGCCGACACGCCGCCGTGCAGCATGCCGTCATACCCCTGCAACCGCAGGTCCGGGGTGAAAAGCGTTTTCACGCCGCCCTCGCCGTCCGGCTCAAAAGCCAGTCCCAGCGACCAAGGGTTCATCTCACCGCACAGGAGGCACGCCCGGTGACCGTGCTGATGGCCGATGCCGTGGCCGGTACTCTTAGTGGTCGCAGACATTCGCACCCGCCTGCAGCGTGCCCGCCAAATAGTGCCCGATCAGCGTTTCCGGCGTCTCCGCCGACAAGCCCACCGTCACCTTAATGTTTTGTTCCGCGAATAGCCCCTGCGCGCGCTGGCCCATGCCGCCCGCCAAGATCTGCTCCGCGCCTTGTTCCGCCAGCCAGCGCGGCAACACGCCCGGCTCATGCGGCGGCGGGACCAGGTCTTTGCGCCCGAGTATCTTCCGTTGCGCCAGATCCACGTCGACCAGCGCGAACGTCTCGCAGTGTCCGAAGTGCATACACAATTTGCCCTCTGCCAGAGGGATCGCGATCTTGATTTTCATCGTGTTACTCATGTGTTCTCCTTTTCCAGTTTCAAGTTTCCAATCTCCAGTCTCAAATTCTCCCAAACGCTCCTGATATCCGCTGCCGACGGCGCGCCGGTCTCCACGACCGCCTTCGCCTGAATCTGCGCTGCCGTCACCATACGGTCATAGCGGATGCGCCCGACAACCTGCGCACCCGAAGCCTCGGCCTTTCGCTCGATCCGTTCCGTCATCTCCGGATTGATGTCCCATTTGTTCACGCAGACCGCCACCGGTACGTCAAAGTGCCGCGCCAGACTCAGCACGCGCGCCAGATCGTGCTCTCCCGAAACCGTCGGCTCCGTCACCGCCAGCACCCGCGTGGCCCCCGTGACCGTCGCAATCACCGGACAGCCGATGCCGGGCGGGCCGTCCGTGACGATCAGGGGAAGCCCCTTCTCTTCGGCGACCCGGCGCGCCTCACGCCGAACGGTCGAGACCAGCTTGCCGGAATTTTCCGCCGCAGCCGCGAGGCAGGCGTGGACCATGGGACCGCAGCGGGTCTCCGAAACCATCCACTCGCCGCAGAGCCGCTCCGGGAACGCGATCGCCAGCGAGAGGCACTCGCGCACGCACACGCCGCACCCTTCGCAGGCCACGGGATCGATCCGATACTGGTTGTCGGACAGGCGCCTCACCGCACCGAAGCGGCACAGTTGCGCGCAGAGGCCGCACCCCGCGCATTTCCCCCGCAGGATGACAGCCTCATGCCCGCTCTTGAAATCATGGCTCTCCGCGATCTTGGGGGCCAGCACCAGGTGCAGGTCCGCCGCGTCCACGTCGCAGTCCGCGACGACCGCACGCCCGGCGGCCAGCACGGCGAAAGCGGCCGCCACGCTCGTCTTGCCCGTGCCGCCCTTGCCGCTGATAACCACCAGTTCCCGCACGCCTTTGCCGCTCATTTGCGACCTCCTCTCCGACAGATAGCGACCTCCGCGTTCATCCTTCTTCGCTCCTGACATCCACGTTCCGAAGCTTCGCGATGACCGTTTCGCCGGCGCGGACCCGGTCGCCCCGTTTAACCAGAACCTCCACGTCGGCCGCAGGCAAATAGACATCCAAGCGCGACCCGAATTTCATCATCCCGATACGGTCGCCAGCCCGCACAGCCACGGGACGGTCGTGTGCCGGCCAATAAACGACCCGCCGGGCGAAAGGACCCACAAGCTGGACAACCAGGCTCTTCGTATGAGTCCCCGTTATCAGAATCTTGTTGTGCTGGTTCACGTCCGACGACTTTTCGCGAAACGCAAACAGCGTCTTGCCGGGATAATAGCCGAGGAACATGGACTGCCCCGCCAGTGGCGCGCGGTTCACATGCACATCGAAAAGGCTCAAGAAAACGCTGATCCGGACACTAAGCGCATCCAGCGGCTCCCTGCTCTTGTGGTACGACACGGACATCACGCGCCCGTCGGCGCCGCTCACAATGGCGTCTTCCTCAGTCGGCGGCTTGCGCTCAGGGTCTCTGAAGAAAAATAGCACAAAGCCCACCCCAAACGCCGTCACGAGATAAACGGCTACAGGATTTTCAAAAGCCAGACTGCACGCAAGTCCTGCCGCCGCAGTCATGCCCAAAAACGGCAGCACTTCCCGCCGGATTCTCATGTCTCCTCCTCGGCGGCACGTTGCGCTCCGGCTGTTCCGTTTCCAGAAATCCTGTTCCACAGCTGCGCAAACACGTCGCGGTACTCGGGCAGCGCATCCGCCGCCAGCTCGCCGCGCGCGTAGGCCTCGGCGACTCGACGGTCGTCCGGTATCTCCGCCAGCACCGGGATCCACGCCTCGCGGCAGAAGTCCCTTGTGCGGCCGTCTCCGCAGTCCGCGCGGTTGATCACCACGCCGAAGGGAATCCGCAGCTCCCGCACGACCGCGACGGCGAGCTTTAGGTCGTGCAGGCCGAACGGCGTCGGCTCGGTGACCAAGACCACGTAATCGGCCTCTCGCAACGTCGCGACGACGGGGCAGGAGGTGCCCGGAGGCGCGTCCAGGATCGCGTCCCCCTTCGCCGGAGTTCGCGCCTTGACCGCCCGGATCAGCGGAGGAGCCATGGCCACGCCCACGTCGAGGCGGCCCTGGATCAGCGTCACACCGTCCGCGCGGAACGTCTCCACCACACCGATGCGCCGCAGCACCTCGCGGATCGCGCCTTTGGGGCAGACCCGCTCGCAGCCGCCGCATCCATGGCACAGTTCAGGAAAAACGAGCACCCGCTGGCCCAGCACGGCCAGCGCCTTGAACGCGCAGAAGCGGGCGCACTCGCCGAAGCCGTCGCAGCGCGCCTCGTCCACCTCCGGTACAGGGATCGACACCACCTCGGGCGCGCCGAGCGGGTCGCCTTTCAGAAACAGGTGGGCGTTGGGCTCCTCAACGTCGCAGTCCAGCAGCGCGGCGCCGCTCACGCGCGCCAGATTCGCGGCCACCGTCGTCTTGCCGGTCCCGCCCTTTCCGGACGCCACCGCGACGATCATAAGAGACCCCCTCTGACTTCACCGGCCCTTCCCCACAGCAGCGCCTGCGAGCCCAGAGGCAACCCGGCCTTGGCCGCAACCACAGGGCACTTGACCTTGAACAGAAAACAGATGTCCCGCGGCGCGGCGCTCAGCGTTTCAAAGTTACCCTGACCTTTCGAAATCACCAGATCGGCCGTTCTGAAACGTTCAAGAAACGCCGCATTGCAGTCCGACAGAACAGTGCCGGGCGCGTCCGAGCCGTTGTCGATCACCTCCGCCACCTCGGACAACCCGGCCGCCTGCGCATCGGACAGCGTCGCGTCGTTGATCACCGGCACGCCGCGCACCGCCACCGTGACGCGCGACGGCCCTAACCGCTCCACCAGCAACCGGTCCAACACAATCTCTCCCGCGTTATCAGCCAGATAGAGGATCTGCCGGGCGCTGGCCGACGCCTTCCGCAGACTCTCGATCTCCCCAGAGAACGGCTCGCTTTCCGCCTGCCGGATCGCGCGCAGAATCTCCTCCGCGCTCAATTCGTGTTTAGGCCCGAGATCGATCAGGTTACCCGCGATGGCCAGACGCACCGCCAAGAACAGCGGGTCCGCCGCCCGTGCGAGCCGCTCGCGCAGCTCGGGCAGCAGGCTCAGCGCCAGCGCGTTGTCCCGCGCTTTGGCGCCTGCGTACGGGTCGACGACGCCGGTCCGCTCGCGCAGCAGGCGGTGAATCCGCTGAGCCAACACGGGCGGCGGCTGGTTCAGATCCGCCGTCTGAACCCAGCCTGCGACCTCCCGGACGACCTGCTCATGAAAAGCGGGGTCTTCGGAAACCCGCCGCACGGCGTCCAGCGTCTGGCGGAAGATGCAGGGCAAACACTCAAGACACGTATTCATGCGCGTTATGCCCAATGCCCTTCCACGTCCGCGTCCAGACTCTTTTTCAGTTTTCCCTCAAGGTACAGCGCCAGAGCCGCGGCGACCGTCGGCGCGTCGGACGTGTATACGTCAATGCCGGCGGCCTTCAGCACGCGGAACGCCTTCGGCCCGCAGTGGCCCGTCACCAGCGCCTGAGCGCCGGAGGCGGCCACGTTCTGCGCGGACTGGATGCCCGCGCCCTGCGCCGCGTTCAGGTTCTGCTGATTGTCGATCACAGCAAACGACGACGTTTCCGTGTCGTAGACCAGAAACTTAGCGGCCCGCCCGAAGCGACTGTCTAACGGCGCGTTAAGGTTCGCTCCGGATGTTGAAAATGCGATTTTCATTTCGTCCCCAGCGACACTAACCGTTGCCTTATCTCATCCAACTGTAGCTGGAGCGCCTCGGCCTGCTTGGTCAGTGCCTGTTTCTCGCCGATTCCGACCATGCCATTGGGCGTGGCGTTGCCGGCAGCCCGTATCCAACCTGGCAGTCCCGTGGCGAAGAACATATTCCTGCTGCCGTGTCTGCCACGCCCCTGACCGCCTTGTCCGCGCCCGCCACCGAAGCCGCATCCGCGCCCGTCTCCCCGGCCCGCAAATCCCGGCTGGCCGTTACCCGCGCAGAATCCGGCTGCGCGCCCCGTCATCGGACCCATTCCCGTCGGGCCCATTCCACTTCCTCTTGGCATTTCTGCCTCCTTTTCTCTTTTCTCCGGGCAATAGGCGGCGGGGGTGGCCCCCGGACACATGAGTTGTCCCGGAGTCTCTCTCCGGAAGCGCACCCCCGCCTAAATCGTTTTCTATGCTCCGCAACACCGCCCGCTCCCTTGCAGCCGCCGCCGGCGCCGCTGGCCGCAGCAGCCCGGCATGGCGAAGGCGGCCCCGCACAGCGTCCCGTCCAACGACGCCAGGATCACTTCACGCAACTCGCCCGCCACGAAGGGAACGACCTTGATGCCGACCGCGGAGAGCCGTTCCTGAAGCGGACGCGAAACCGCGCCGCATACGAGAGTGGAAACTCCCTGCTCGGCCAGCCACGAGACCTTCTGAGTCACCTCATCTCCGGATATCGCGTGCGCCTTTTCAGCCGCGATACGCATGCCGTCAAACTCGACCAGATGGATTTGTCGCGCGGTGTCGAAGACCGGCGCGATCCGGTTCTCCCAAACTGAAAAGGCCGTTTTCATGGCTTTGTCATTGCACACGCCGTGCCAGTCTGGAAAAATGAGCGAAAATGTAATGCAAGCTTCTTTTCACCAAAGCTTTACGGTTTTTTTATCAACACCCGAGGCAGCTCTCATGAATGGCCTTTTAGCTACTGTACATCGTTTATATAATTGCGCAATTGCATCTTTCAAGAGCACGAAACCCGCGCATCAGCCCGCTTTAACGGTTGACTTTTTATACGGTGTCCAACACACTGTTCCAACCTCACTAAGACGTTGTCTGCGGCGCTTATGCGCCAGCCCGAAGGCGTCCAGGCGAGCGTGACGGCGGATGATTCCACCGGAGGGGCCGCAAGGCCAGTATGGGGATAAGCACCGGTGTCACAGGGAGGCTCAGACATGAGCGACAAGCAGAAACTGACGACCAACGCGGGGGCTCCGGTTCCCGACAACCAGAACGTGATGACTGCGGGCAAACGCGGGCCGCAGCTTCTACAAGACACGTGGTTCCTTGAGAAACTCGCGCACTTCGACCGGGAGGTCATCCCCGAGCGGCGCATGCACGCTAAAGGCTCTGGCGCGTTCGGCACCTTCACCGTCACGCACGACATCACGAAGTACACCAAGGCGTCGATCTTCGCCGAAGTGGGCAAGAAGACCGAGATGTTCGTGCGCTTCTCGACCGTGGCGGGCGAGCGCGGCGCGGCCGACGCCGAGCGTGACATCCGCGGCTTCGCGATGAAGTTCTACACGGATCAGGGCAACTGGGACCTGGTGGGCAACAACACGCCGGTCTTCTTCCTGCGCGACCCGCTGAAGTTCCCGGACCTGAACCACGCGGTTAAGCGCGACCCGCGCACCAACTTGCGCAGCGCCCTCAACAACTGGGACTTCTGGACCTCGCTGCCCGAGGCGCTGCACCAGGTGACGGTCGTGATGAGCGACCGCGGCATCCCCGCTTCCTACCGGCACATGCACGGGTTCGGCAGCCACACCTTCAGCTTCATCAACGCCAAGAACGAGCGCTACTGGGTGAAGTTCCACCTGCGCACGCAGCAGGGGATCAGGAACCTGACCGACGAGCAGTCCGAGCAGATCATCGGCAAGTGCCGCGAGAGCCACCAGCGCGACCTCTACGAGAGCATCGAGAAAAAGGACTTCCCCCGCTGGACGCTGTCCGTGCAGGTGATGCCGGAACTCGACGCGGAGAAGCTGCCGTACCATCCCTTCGACCTCACGAAGGTGTGGTACCACAAGGACTATCCGCTGATCGAGGTGGGTGTGATGGAGCTCAACCGCAACCCGGAGAACTACTTCGCCGAAGTCGAGCAGGCGGCGTTCAACCCGGCCAACGTCGTGCCGGGCATCGGCTTCTCGCCCGACAAGATGCTGCAGGGGCGGCTCTTCTCCTACGGCGACGCGCAGCGCTACCGCCTGGGGGTGAACCACCACCTGATCCCGGTGAACGCGGCCCGCTGCCCGTTCCACAGCTACCACCGCGACGGCGCGATGCGCGTGGACGGCAACCACGGCGGCACGCGCGGCTACGAGCCGAACAGCTACGGCGACTGGAAACAGCAGCCGGAGTTCGCCGAGCCGCCGCTCAAGATCAGCGGCGACGCCGCGCACTGGGACTACCGCGAGGACGACGCCGACTACTATACGCAGCCGGGCAAGCTCTTCCGTCTGATGAAGCCGGACGAGCAGGCGCGGCTCTTCGCCAACACGGCCCGCGCCATGGGTGACGCGCCGAAGATGATCAAGGTGCGCCACATCGGCAACTGCCTGAAGGCTGACCCGGCCTACGGCAAGGGCGTGGCGGACGCGCTCGGAATCCCGCTGGACGAGGTTTCGAAAACGTAGGGTCAGATGGCTCCCGACAGCCGAGAGAGACGGGCGAGGGGTTCACTCCTCACCCGTCTCTTTTTTCTACCGGTTCCGCGTCGTACGACCGGCGCGGCCGTCGCGCTCCGGCGGCGCAACACCGAGCGCCTTCATCTTCCGGAAGAGCGTGGTCTTGTGTACGCCGAGAGCCTTGGCCGCCACGAGACGGTTCCCGCCGGCACGCTCCAGCGCCGCGCGGATGGCCTGCGCGTCGAGCGCCTCGCGGGCTTCGCGCAGAGCAGACCCGCCTGTGGCTGCGCGCACCGCGCCTGCCCCTGTCAGGGTGTCGGGTAGGTGCGCCAGCTCAATACGCCCTGTTCCGCAAAGGATGAAGGCGCGTTCGATGATGTTCTCCAGTTCGCGCACGTTGCCCGGCCAGTCGTGCGCCATCAGCAGCGAGAGCGCCTCGGGCGCGATGCCGCCCACCGTCTTGTTCTGAAGCCGGTTGAAGCGTGCGATAAACTGCTCCGCCAGCAGAGGGATGTCCTCTTTGCGGCGGCGCAGCGGCGGCAGTTCGACTCGTACCACGTTGACACGGTAGTAGAGATCCTCGCGGAACGCTCCCGCGCGACACCGTTCCAGCAGATCACGGTTGCTCGCCACGATCACCCGAACATCGGCTTTCTCGGAATGGGTGGAGCCCAGCGGCTCAAAAACGCGCTCCTGAAGAACACGCAGCAACCGCACCTGCAGCGCCGGGCTCACCTCGCCGATCTCATCGAGAAACAACGTGCCGCCCTTGGCCATCGCGAAACGTCCGGGCTTGTCCTTGACCGCGCCCGTGAACGCGCCCGCTTTGTAGCCGAACAGCTCCGACTCCAACAGCGTGTCCGGCAGAGCCCCGCAGTTGACCGCAACGAACGGGCCGTCTTTGCGAGGGCTGAGCGCGTGCAGGGTCCGCGCCATCAGCTCCTTGCCCGTTCCCGTCTCGCCCTGGATCAGCACCGTGCTGGGGCTCGCCGCGATAGCGGGCAGCACCTCGAAAAGCTTCTGCATGACTGGGCTGTGGCTGACCAGTTCGCCCACGCGCACGCGGCACTCCAACTCGCGGCGCAGCGCGTCAATCTCCGAAAGGTCCCGGAAGACTTCCGCCCCGCCGGTCACCTTTCCGTCCGCGTCCTTGAGTACCGCCGTCGAGATGCTGATCGGGATGCGCTCCCCGTCGGCGTTGATGATGTAGCCGGACTTGCCGATGATCGGACGCCCCGTCTTCAGCGTCTTCTGCAGCGCGCACTCCGCGCCGCACATGCTGGAACGGAAGACCTCCGCACAGCGGCGTCCGATCGCCTCCTTGCGGGGCACGCCAGTGATCTTCTCGGCCGCCCGGTTGAACGAGGTCACATGCCACTCCCCGTCCACCGTGAACACGCCGTCGGAGATGCTCTCCAAAATCGCGTCGGTGGCCGTCGGCTTCTCCGCCTCGGGGCTCTGTTTGTTCCGCTTCATTTGCAGTGATTTGACGAGAGTTTACATCACCCAGCCCGCGCCGTCACGAGAAAGACCGGGCAGGTTCGCATCACACCATCCGAACCCGGCCGCGTGATGCGATAGGCCTCGCGTGCGGTTGAATCCGCGAACCCGGCCTCCCCCAGCCATCGGCAGACTGCCGCACGTTCAAAGCCGTGATGATAGATGCCGGTCGGGTCCGCGTGAAAAGTCCCGTCCTCCGCATCCAAGTCAGCCAAGGCGATCCATCCGCCATCGCGCAGCGCGTGGCGCAGACGCCGCAGCACTAACGACACGTCAGGTAGATGGTGCAAGGTCATCGAACTCACAACAAGATCGTACCGGGCCGGAGGCAGTTCCGCCTGCGCGACGTCGCAATGCAGCGAACGCAGATTCGTTATGCCGAGCGCACGAGCCTTCTCCTCCAGTACCCCTAACATCCCTGACGATGCGTCCACCGCGGTGATTTCCCTGACAAACGGTACCAACGCCAGCGAAACCAGCCCAGTGCCTGCGCCGACATCCAAAGCCGCCATGTCGGACCGTAAAGGCACAGCCGCGCGGATGGCCTCCACAACGGCGCGCGCCAGCGCCACCCGTGCGGGATTCGCATCCCATTCCGCCGCCTTATCATCAAAGCGCGTGCCCGTGGTTACTGTCGTCTTCACGTCTGTTTTGCCCTCGGCTCATTCGGTTTCACACCGTATTTTTTCTGACGCGCCCGCCCGGCGGGACAGCCGCCGCCGGTCAGTGTCATTTCGAGCTTTTGTAGAAAAACGGCGATCTTATTCCCCTTCCGGGCATTGGTGCAGACCGGACAGTGTGACTCGCAGAAATCAGCATCGGTCAGTTTCATGATTTTCCCTTTTCGAGATAAGGTCTCACATTTGTGGACAATGGCGCAACACTCCTCATGCTTTAGTCGCTGTCCTCTCACAAGACAATCCTATTCCGGAAGTATGTCCCCGAGAACCGCCTGCAGATGCTCTCGCCATATTCATCAGGTGCCAACCGCTACTGTTTGCCGCCCGTCCCCGAGCAGCGTCGCGCGGATACTCTTCCAGTTTTTCCCGTTCATACTCTCTGCCAGATCGCGCGCCCACTTGGGCAGCGGCTCATGGACCGGTTCTGCGTCGCTTCCGCCAATAGTCGGCAACGCCTTGACCGCCTTCTCGGCTTCCCCGCCGGACGTGTGCGTGTACAGCCTTGTCATGGTCGGATTGGAATGCCCGACCAGACTTTCCACCACCGACAGCGACACGCCCGCCGCCCGGCACATCGACACGAAACTGTGACGCAGCGAATGGAATCCGACCGATACGACCGCCCGCCGCCCGGTCGCCACAAAACGAACGCGCCCCTTTTCATCGCGCACGGGCTCGCCCTGTCCGTCCCGTTCGATCTGCTGTCCGGTACCCTTGGCATGGCAGTCTATGCCGTTCTCCCAGAGATACCGCTGCACCCTGTGGGTAACGATGTCCCGCCGTTCCTCATAGGTCGCGGCCGTCTCGGGCAGCACGTACTCCCCTGTCGCCGTTTTTTTCGCCTCTTCAAACATCGCCTGCAAAGCGGGATGCAGCGGGATTCTCACCTGCTTGCCGCTCGTGTGGCAGGTCTTCCTCGGCGTGACCATGAGCACGTTCTGACCGAAGTCGACTTCATCCCAGCGGAGCAACGCGCAGTCGGCCAGCCTCAGCCCGGAGTAAAGCCCGACCGCGAAGAGCAGCCGGAGTTCCCCTTCGGCCGACTCGCACACGCGCCGCAGTTCCGGCAAGGTCAGCTCGCGCCGCCCCTGCGGCCGGTGTTTCGCCGGCCGCATACCGCCCCACGGGTCGACGGTCACCCCCGCCTGTTTGCCGAGCACACGGAAGACCAGCCGCAGAAGCGTGACATGCTTGTTGATGGTCGCTCCGGAAAGCCCCGCCTCTTGAAGGTCGGTTGCATACTCGGCGGCGTGGTCTTCGGTCACCCCCCTGAGTGCCTCCACCTCCGGGTGCGTCTTCATGATCCAGCGTGCGAACCGACTCCACTGAATCTCATATTGCCGCATTGTGCCCGGCCCGGAGTCCGGGCGCATGGTCCGGGGCGTCTTCACGTAAGCCTCCCACACATCGGCAACACGCATTTCGCCCCGCGCGGATCTGACGGCTTCGGCGTGCTCCGTCTGAGCCTGGACAAGCCGGGACTGAACGACCCGCAGCGTTTCAACGACGTTTCCCGTCTGATAGGGTGCCAGTATCAACCGACGGGCAGCCTCCGCCTGCTTCCGGTCCGTGACAGGATTTCCGTTCTCGTCATGCAACGCCTGCCGGATCCTCTTACCCGGACCTCCGCTCGGGTTGGGTATGGAATAGGCCAGCCAATAAGCCCCCACGCCCGGCCAGTCGACCGGGTGCTCTTTGCCGCCGGCGTCGCGCTTGTAAAGGCGACCCGTGCCTTTCGCCCCCCGCTTGTGCTTACCGTTCGACGCCACGTTCCGTTTCATGCCAAGCCCTCCTTCGCGTGCAACTGTCCCTTAGCTTCCCCAACAGTACACGCAACAGGCCCGGCCTGTCAACTCAAACCACAATAAGACACAAGATATTACATAACATATTGGTATTCCAATATCTTTGGGCAGACTCAAAATCTGCCGCCCGAAAGGGTGTGAGGGTTCGACTCCCTCTCCTGGCACCATCAAAAAAGCCCCGTAAAACATAGGTTTTATTGGATTTTTTTGTTTTTATGACCCATCTGCTGTTATTTCCTGTTTATCCGGTGCGGTCTGTTTCCCCCCCGTTTCACCCTCGCTTTTGGCTACAAAGTGGCTACACACCAAAACTGTAGCCATCTGTAGCCAATCACCGATTTTTGCACCACACCCACAAGTGCATGAAAAAATCATTGGGGTCATGTGTTGGTATTGATGCCGTACACAACCATTGCACGTTGTCCGAGTTTGGATAGGTGAAGCGATACATCACCGCATGGTGCGCCGGCGCGACTTCGCACAGGATGTTGTAATCCGTGAGCCGGACCTGATAGCGGCTCGCGGTCGCGACCTCCCCGGACTTGTCGGAGTCGTGCTCGGTCTCGCCGACCTTCAAGCCGATCTGCGGCGAAAGCAGGAACTGCCCGTACTTGCCGGGACCGCCCGTGCCGCTGACAAGCATCTGGCTGAAACCGCGGATCTTCTTGTCGGGGTTGTAGCCCGCCGTGTAGCCCGCCTCCGTGTCAGGACTGGGATTTACAGACCCCCACGGCACTTGGGGGCCGAGCACCGTATTCCCCACACCTTTCACGCCCATCCACGGATTCACGTACTTGGTCAACGGCTCCACGCCACACAGAAGCGGGCAGGCAAGCGCCGCCGCGCAGGCTACGTTTGCAAACGGTTTGTTCATCGCTTTACTCCTTCACATCGTCCAGCACTGCCAAGAGCGAATGATAGTTGTCCACCAGCAGCCCCTCATAGCCGTGGCAGCCGCCCTTCCAGTCGCGCCAGTCGCGCGACATGCCGTTTTCGCCGAACCCTTGGAACTCGCCGCGCGCATATCCCTTCAGCATCGGGTGGAAAATGCGGCGCGCATCCTCCACGCGTCCCAACAGGTAGAGCGCCTTGACCGTGTAGTAGCTCCAGCATCCGGTGGCGCCGCCATTCTCGTAATACTGAAAACCGTCGCTGCCGTCCTCTAGCTTCGGCACGCCGTGTACCTCGGGAGCTGTCGCGTGATACACATAGTCCTCACGCTTCACAGGGACGAGGTTGCCTGGCAGTCCGAGGTCGAAACGCGTGTAGCCGACCGCCTTCATCTTCGCCAGCAGCCGGTCCATCACGCTGTTCGCCGTCTTCTCGTCGAGCAGACCGAAGGTAACCGCCATCCCCTGTACAAAGGTGAACGCATAATCATGCAACTGCCCGTCTTTACTCTTCCAGCCTGCCAGCACGCCCGTGGCGGGATTGAGGAATGTGGGCGCGTAGGCCGCTCGCAGCTTGGCCGCCTTGTCCGCAAAGAACTGCGCGTCGGCGTCATGTTTCAGTTGCCGCGCCAGCTCAGCGAACATCGTGGCCGCGCGGTAGGCCAGCGCGTTGCTGAAGGCGTCCTCGTGGCCGAAGTTGATCGTGTCCCACCAGTTAGCCGGACGCCGGTAGGACTGGGGACGGTCGCCGTAGTTGCCGGTGCCTGGATACTCGATCAGTCCGTTGCCGTCCTTGTCGTCAGAGAATATCTCGCGCCCCCATGCGGCGAGCTTGTCATAATTCGCCCGGCCCCACGCCTCGTCGCGCGAGCCCATCACATAGTTGCAGGCCGCGATCAGGAGCGACGGCAGTGAGTCCAGCGACCGCCAGGGCGTCGTCCAAGAGATGATGTCCGCCTCGCTCGGCGTGCAGCCGTAGCCGATCTGCCCGTAACCGAGCATGCCCGCGAGGCACTGGTCCAAGGTCATGCGCACCAGGTCGTTGGCCGTCAGCCCCTCCGCCAGCGGTGGCGTGTGCAGGGCCAGATCCGAATACTCGTACAGGGTAAACGCGCACGGGTCGCTGGAGGCGTTGTTGGCCAGCATCTGCAGGCGAGGGTTGACCTGGAAGATGTTGAGCCAGTCGCGCCGGAACCCGTCGTAAAAAGGGTTTCCCTCGATACCGGGCAGCTTCGGATAGATCGAGACAACCTCCAAGCAATACTCCACGCGAGGTGTCGCGGCCGTAGCGGACGGAAACCCGATGCTCACAAAGGGTGTCGGCTTCACAAAGCGCCGCGCATCGTAGTCCAGCGTCGCGCCCGGCACGTTGCACGTGATGCGCAGCGTGCCCATATCCGGCAGATGCAGGACGCACGGCAGCGCCATCTGACGCTCCCCCGGCTTCATCAGGCCCAGCAGCGTCGCGTGGTTCTTCTTCTGGTCGAACGTCAGCGTGAACGGAGGGACCTCCAGGCCCTCCGTCGCTTCCGACCGAAGCACCAGCACGGATTCAGCGAACTCGGCCGACCAGACCGTCTTGCCGTTGAGCCGGTAGCTCAAGGCGTTGAGTTCCAAGCCGCACACCCGGTTGGTCTCGGCCAGCACGGGATTCGATGTGAGCTTGTTCTGTCCGAGCGAGTCCACCGCAAACCAAGTGAAGGCCGGTCGCGTCGACGACAAGCCAACCACGAGGTGTTTCGACTGATAATTTGGCATCACACACGCCGCCGCAAGGGCGGAGATACAGATAAGCAGAAGCTACACCCGGATTGTTCTGTTGGTTCTGACCCCGCAGTGTCTTTTCATCTGTTCTTCCCTTTCAATCAATCCACTATCATCCCATAGACTAAGCCGGAAACATACCGGTTCCCATGATTGGCACCTATTACGCGGGGTGGGGGGGATCAGTCAACTCCTAAAAAATGTCGGTTTCGGAGCCGTTCGCCTGTAGCCTACAGGCGCATGAAAAAGTTGATATCCCAATTGATCGGGGGCACGCCCCCGAAGCCGGCGAAGACAGAATACACCGTGCTGCGGCAGCTCGTCCAATGGATTCCCTCCGGGATGATCCAACGGCTGGCGGACGAGCACAAGCTCGACATCCGCAAGCCTAGACTGCGCTCAAAGGAATAAGCCGTGAGGTATCCCTTGGCATGAGGCATTCTGTCTTGCATCACCTGAAGCACTTTGATAATTTCCGGTAAGAAGCTGTTTCCCGGTCGGTCGAAACGGGCGCGTGTCCGTCGCCATGCCAGGCAGCAGTTCCACCCTGGTCCCAAGCAAAGGCCACCCCATGCTACAACTCAAGCTCATCCCGCTTCTGGTTCTTGCCGTCTTCGCCGCTATCCACGCCCGCGCAAAACTGGCCGATGCCTACCCCAAGGTCGTCAAAGCCGACGGCGACGCCGCCGTCACACTGGTTTTCGAGAAAGAACCCCTGCTCGCCGACCCCGCCGGGATCCAGGTCGAGTACGTTTGCGCCGACGGCCTCACGGCCAAGGGCGCCGCCCTCGGCTACGGCAAGTACGAGCCCATGGCCTTCACTGTCGAAGGCAACACCGTCAACGCCACCGTTTACTTCCGGGGCGAGAACGAGCATACCCTTCGGGTCATACGGAAGGGCTCCGATCCCAAAAAACCGGAGGTCCTGGGCAAGGCAAAGCTGTATTCGCTCAAGCCCGACTACTTCGCCTTGCGTCCGTACCGGGGAAACATGCACATGCACAGCAAGTTCTCGGACGGCAACAAGAACGAGACGCCCGCGCTCATGGTCGCCACCTGCCGAGGGCTCGGCCACGACTTCGCCATCGGTTTCGGCAGTCGAAGATTTCTCGAAACTCCCCACGGACATGAGGACGTTCCCCGGCGAGGAGGTCCACAGCCCCGGAAACGGCGTGCACATCCTTTCCCTCGGGGCCGGCGAAAGCATCACGGACTGGTTCACCAGGAACCGCGGCGAATACGACCGGGCCGTGGAGGCGGAAAAGGCCAAGCTCCCGGACTCCCTGGCCGAGAACCTGAAGTACCCCGTTGCCGCGTCCTTCGCGGTCTGGGACAGGATCAGGGCCTGCGGCGGCATCGCCGTCTTCAGCCACCCGTACTGGCGGCCCTCGGACAGGCAGTACATCCCCGCCGCCGTCTCCGACTACCTGCTCAAGACCGCCAGGTTCGACGCCTTCGAGCTCCTGAACGGCGACAGCAGCGACCTCTCGGTCCTCCGCTACAACGAGCTTCGGGCGCAGGGCATGAAGGTCGCGGGCATCGGCGTCACTGACGCGCACTCCTCAATGACGCTGCCCCCCGCCTACACGCTGATCCTCGCCGAGGCGTTGGACTTCCCCTCTCTGGCAAAAAACATACGGCTCCGCAACTGCGCCGCCGTCGACGTCGACACCAAGTCCCTGCGCCAGACCGTCACCGGCGAGTTCCGGTTCTCCAGATACGCCATCTTCCTTATCAAGAATTTTTACCCCTTGCAGGAGGAAACATGCAAGAAAGAGGGCGAATGGCTGCTGAAGGCGCTCAAAGGCGACGCCGGGGCCGTGGAGGCGCTCGGGAAATCTCAGGGCACGACGCCCGGGCTCCGCGTCAAGTACTGGCAAAGATAGACTTCAGCCGCTTGGATGACGAGGGCGACAGGCATCCGGCCATACCGCGCATGAAGCTGAACAACCTGGTGTGAAATGCAGAATAGCACCTGTTCACACGGTTAACCGACCTAAAAAAAACAACTTCAAATTTATCTTCCGTTTCCCGAAGATGGCGTGGTGCCCCACTTAAGGCGCCACGGGGATGGCATCCTTTACAACAACGCGATAGAAATGTTGGGTTGAACCTCCGAGAACGGTGCCCTGCCATTGATTTGTTGTGACCGGCCACTGGCTGGTGGGCGCGCAGGGCAACCACGTGCTGGCTGATAGCGAAGAGCATGATTCGACGGTGTAGGCAAGGTCGCCTCTTGTTGATTCCCAGCGCAGAGAAGGACAGTTGAAACTCACGTCAATAGAACTCAGGTTGATCTCGGGCTGACTTATGGCGTCTCCACGAATGTCTGTCTGGGGAACGGGTCTGCCTGTGAGCAATTCGGTGCCATTCAGGCGGTCAACCTCCGTTGCCCAGCCGTTGGTATCGCACCCGCCGTTCAGGTGTTGGTTCCAGCAAGCATATGAGACGATCAAGCCCGAACCATTCTTCATGCTCTGCTGAGTGACTTGAATGCGCCGCCAGGTTCCGGGCTGCGTAGCCGCTCCTCGCCCCCAGCCATCCAGCGGGTCTGCCGTGTAGATGTAAAACGGTTCCAGGCTGTTTTCCGGATCACCTCTGTAACCCATGAGCACGTTAAAGTGGCCGCCGGATTCAATGGCAAGCACGTTGGGTATTCCGTGATCCACGAATCCCTTCACCATCCGTTTGAAAGCCGTCACCCATGCGTCATCGTAAGAGTGGGTGGCATACGGGAGGGCATCGCGGCATCCAAGCCCATACCGGTTTGCAAAACAGTAGTTCATAACCCCTATCAGCCCTTGGAAATTATTGTTCTCGGCTCCCCAGCCCACCGCCCCCCCATACCACCACCACGCCCAACAAGACTTGGTGGAAAGCCAGTTTGTGTTCAAAATACCATCCGTTGACATAAACCGCGTATCGTCCCAGTTCCAACTTTCATCCCACCTCCGATGGTTATGGTAACCCAGCCACATGATGTGTTCCATCGAGCCGAAGAAGTTGGCGCTGCACGTTTCTCCCCCGCTGCCGGGTAACTCGTCGACATCAACAGGCACGCTCACCATGACCGAAGGCTTTGTGTAGCCAAGCGCCTTCAGCACCATGGTCAATGAGGATGGTCCGCAGGTCGATCCGTATTGATGATACTCTGCGCTCACATAGATGCCGCCCGGATATTTGATGAGCACCGCGCCGAGGGCCGCCTCGGCATCCATATCGCGAATGCTGCTGGTGGTGTCCCACGGTACCGCGTCCGTCGAATAGTACTTGTGCTCCCAATAGTTCAAACCCTCCACTTCCGTCGTCAATGTGGCATCGTCTCCGAACGCGGTTCCCTGCGCATTCGTGATGGCCAGGCGATAATGGTAGCGCGTGATCGGCTGCAGTCCTGTAAGTGTCGCGCCGACGGACTGCCTATTCGTTCCGTTGTCAGGAACTAGCGCCACGTTAGCCGTGTTTCCATAGTTGGTTGTCAATCCGTACTCGAACTGCACGGACGTCGTGAAACCCTCCGGATTTACCGTTCCCGTAAGCGTTGCGGCGGACGGAGTGATATTGGTCGGCGCGCCTGTGGTTACAGGAGGGTGAACCCACAGCGCGGTCGTCCGGTTGCCAAACTTCTTTGGAACCGCCGGCCAGCCCGTCGCCCCGGCCAAGCGATAGACGACAACATTGGTGGATCCACTGAACACAGTCGCGCCCAAACTTGGAGCGTTCCCGCAGAAATAGACCGCCGACAAATTGTTGTTGTCGTGGAAGGCATCGTCGCCGATATAGATTACGCTCGCAGGGATTGTAACGCGGGCAAGGCTTGTGCAGCTTTCAAACGCGCAGTCCCCGATATTTGTGACGCTGTCGGGGATCATCACGCTCGTCAAACTCTGGCACATGCTAAACGTATGCGTTCCGATGTCGCGAATCCCGGTCCCGATCACGACACTGGACATGCTCGTACAGCCATAAAACGCGTATCCTCCGAGATCGCAGACACTGCCTGGAATCGTGGCGCTGGCAATTCCACCCGCAGCCTGAAACGCATATGCTATGCGTGTCACAGGATACCTCCCCAAGGTATCGGCAATGTTCAAGGCACCCACGAAGTCGCGATTGAAACCGGTTATGGTGGCCGTTCCATTCGTGACATCGTAGGTGTAGTTGCCTTGGGTCAGGGCATGTGCGCGGAAGGCGCTGACGGTCAGCAGCAGGACGAAGAGAGACACCGACAGGCGTTGAAGCCGCTTATGCACGTATACCGCCATGGTTATTCCTTCGCCTTGTAGTTGCCTGCTAAACAATTACAACACTTGATCATTAAATATATTACACCTCGCCAGGCTTTCCGCAACATCAAAGTCAGCTCGGCATGCGCTTTGGGCGCAACCACGTTGCATTGACCTCTTTCCCCGCGTCGGCCCGTTGGGGACGG
>JAEAMG010000920.1_pt1 | contig 27133 bp, 19 predicted proteins | sample 8958741 | NCBI WGS metagenome assembly JAEAMG01 (sample SAMN16933256, study PRJNA681125) | bioreactor sludge metagenome | isolation source: anaerobic bioreactor treating anionic surfactant - SDBS | place: India: Bengaluru | collected 2019-02-28 | reverse complement strand
CTGATGTTCATTATAACGCAGTAGAAACTGGAAAGTCATTTGTCAATTCATCTTCTTTGACGAACGGAAAGATATCACCAAGAAGGTTCTCCCCTAATGAACATGTGTTGAAAGTGAGGCGAGAAAATCCAAATGAAACACGACAGGAAAATGACCGGATTATTTTTTGTGGGTATAGCATGGTTAGTTATCATTTTGCTTGCCGGATGCGGTGTGGAACTTCTCTCCACCGCTGCCGTCGAAAGTGAATTGCAGGCCAGAAATGCCAAAGCGGCCACACAGCAACTCGACTTGGTGAAAAAGCGGGTCGGCGGTATCAACATGAGCCAGGCAATCCAAAGCTATCGCGCGGAGAACGGCGCCAATCCGCCTACGCTGGACGCTTTGGTTCCCAAATACCTGGCCGCGGTTCCCCAGAAACCGGACGGTACCCCTTATTTTTACGACCCGGTGACAGGCACGTTATCTGAAACCCCGGTTTACAACAATACCACCGCCGTCGCGGATCAGCAGATGATTAACGAGATCAAGAATGCCATACAGCGGTATGGCACGACAACCGGCTATTATCCGCCCACCCTGGATGCTTTGTATCCTGCCTATCTTTCCCGGTTGCCGCGCACCACGACGGGCGCGCAGTTCCTTTACAACAACCAGAATGGCGACGTGCGCCCTCCCGGGGGAACCCCCGCGGTACAAGCCGGACCCGGGAGCCGGGGCGGGACTATTAGCGGCATGGGCATGCCACAACTGCAGGGCGGCGGCGGCAATGCCGGCGCAGCGGCGGCCCGGTCCCACATCAAGAGCGGCGTTCAAGGCGTCTCCGAGCAGACTACAGACCGCCAGAACCGGGTCATGGACCAGCTGGGTTTGTAGGCAAAGCCCTTCAAACGGAGCGATACAGGCACACCTGCTGCTGCTGGGTATCCGCCCATAAAAACAGAGATGGCGTGGTGTTTTCCGCTGCATGAATAAGACGCAGACAAGTTTCATACCGTGCCGCTTCGGGCATCATCGCCCCCAGAAGGTTGGGCGCACTTTCCAGCCAGGCATGACCCAGCACCACGTCTCGGCCACCCGGCGTCAGGCCAATATAGAGCATGTCCAGTTCCACGAGGTCATTAAAAAAGTGTGTGCCCAGGGAAACCTCGGTCACCAGGTCTGGACGGATTTCAAGCACTTCACAGATAACAGCGGCATGGTTAATGTCCGTAAAAGATACAGGCAGACCCAGTGACGGCATAGAGGAACCCCAGCGCCCGGGGCCGATCAGCATGAGTGCCCCGGATGCGGCCGGCCCGGAGAGACGCCGGTTCAATTCCCCTATCAGGCGCGACACCGCATATTGGTCGCGTTCCGGCAATGCCGAGTAGACTCCCGGTACGACATAAAGCAGGTGCTCTATTTCAATGAACCGGCTCCGTCCGATTACCGGGCCTCGGCTCTGAAGAATAACGGTATCCGGAGACGCTTCAAGCGGCGGCAGGCCGGGATGATCCACACCTTTGACCTGCATGGGACGGCATTGCAGAAGATGAATGCGATAGGCGCTGTTTTCATCGAAGTTCACCGCGAATTCCACGTCCACGGGGTTGCCGTACGCCTCCTCCAACACCCGGAGCATCCGCCGCGCCGTTTCCGGAAAATCAGTTCGGGACAACACGCCCTCAAAAGAAAGCCGCAGCGCAAAAGGATTTCGAATACCCTGCGCTCTGGCCGCGCGCATCACCAACGCATCTTCAGAGGCAACATGCCTGATGGTGGTGCTGCCTATGCAGACGACAAGATCCCGAAACGATCGGGAACATATCCCACCCTGCTCCAAGTCCAGCACATCCACCCATTGTTGTGAAGGCACGGGAAGTTCGTCACTTGCCGGGTCGGGACGCAGCAGCGGGGCGTTCAGGGCCACCAGCCGGGTATAATCTTCGTCTGAACGCTCGACGGCACGGGTACCCAGTCCGAAAACAAGCCGCAGCACCCCGGCGCGTGGATCAATGTCTTCATGCCACACATAAGGATTGAAGGAATAGCCGACCGCCGCAAGGTCGGGAAAATACACATAATCGTGAAAACGTCCCGCGACCCGCTGCACCATCACTGCCATCTGTTCGTCACGATCGAGCAGATTATGTCTGGCGCGGTAATCCAACGCCTCCCGGTTCATGGTACTGGCATACACCCGCCGAACGGCCGTAACAAATTCCTCCAACCGAGCCGCGCGATCCCCCTGGTTACAGCAGAACACACTCTCATACTTACCTGAAAACGCATTGCCGAAACTGTCTTCGAGCAGACTGCTTGACCGGACGACAATCGGTATTTCGCCGAAGTAGTCCAGCATGTCCGAAAAACGGCGCATAATATGGGGTGGAAAATCGCCGTTCAAAATACGGCGTCGCACCTCCGGGGCGGTGTCGAACCGGCCCCCGGAAAGCATCAGGCTTCTGCGAAGTTCCCAGCATTCATTCTGCACCAGAAAGGTATAAAACACATCGGAAGGAATAAAAAAAGAATCATGGGTTTCCAGGACATCGCCCCAGCGGGCGTTCTGTTCGAGGAGCACCGCCCGTGCGAGCAGCATGTCCGCGGCCTTGCCGCCGATAAGTCCCGTGCCCAGCATGCGCGTGCCGAGGAACAGCAGATATTCCAGGGTGAAATAACGTTGCACCAGTTGCTGTACCCGGGCGTCGCGCGTCACCGCCATGCGCAGGATTTTATCACGAAGCCGTTCCCGCTCCTGTTGATCCGTTTCACCACTTGCCTCCGCCGCGAGCAGCGACTCAGCCTCAATAAAGGTACTGCTCCAGACGCCGAGATGATGCCGGGCCAGGCCGAGGTTGTCCCGGCGACTATTTGTAAGCACGGAGGCCGCCGTATGGCTATCTATAACGGAACGTAATCCTTCTCCTGTCCAGACATGCAACGTATGCCTGCCGGCTGCCCCCCTGTACTCCAGTTTGAGGGGTTGTACAAACAACCGATCCTGATAGCGGCATACGTCCAGAAGCCCGTTGGCGGTAGCAATAATAGGATCCATCGCATACTGGGAATGCAGATTTCGCAGAATGGAAAAACAGGCGGAGGCATCCACCACGCGCAAAGCGGCTCCAATAATGACAAAGAAATTACCCGCCATCTGATCGCTTAACCAGTCGGCAGACAGGGGGGAAATACAATCAAAGACATAAGAAGCCGAGGCACCACGCGCACTGATGGCGTCCAGCAGTCCGTTGATGAATGACTCGAAACCCTCCTGGGGAGACACGGAAACCGTGGTTGCCTCCACACCGCCCAGGTTTATTACCGCCACGCTGTCGAAATGGAAATATACCACTTCTTCCCCCCGCGCGGCAGCAGATACCGCGAAGCGGGCGGCAAAGGGTTCATAATCACAGACATTGTCAACCTGCCACACCAACGAGCCGCGCAGGGCGCCGGTGGCAACCTTGTCCAATGTTCCGGCGCTATGTTCGCGTGAATGATGTCCAGATGTCAAGTTCATGCCGATATTGTTCAGGTATCGGTATCCGGGTGCAACTTTTTTACTCGTCGCGGCAAATTATTTAGTGCCGAAACAGCGCTTTAAATGTTCGACGGGCAGGGATTTGGTGACAAAACTCAGGAGAATGGTGACAATCAAAGAGACCGGCAGCCCCACAAAGAGGGCGTCCACCTCCGACCAGAGAATGAAGCCTGTGCGCGTTTCGCCAAAGAAACTCGGACGCCCGAATACGGCATTGCAGGCCAGCAGCACGCTGGATTCCTTCTCATGAACAAAAAGGATCCACAGCAGACTTACAATGAAACCAGCCAAGCTGCCCCAAATCGCCGCGCTCTTTGTTATCCGGCTGGAATACAACCCGCCCACGAACATGGGCAGAAACGTGGCCGCGCACAACCCCATAAAGATGGCCGTACCCCGCGCCACAATTGCGATACCCGATTCAAAGAATACCGGAAGGATGTAGGCCAGCAACACACTGGCAATCAAGGTGACTAAAATACCCAGGCGTGTGACCAGGATGCTTGCCTTGCTGTTGAGGTCCTTGCCGAAGGCATCGAGCAGGTCCCGGCCGGCGGACGTGCCCATCACGTGGAACTGGCCGCTGGCCGTGGACATGGCCGCCGCCATGAGGGTGACGAAGAAGACATCACTCACCCAGAATGGCATGAAGCGCTTCAGGAATTCCGGTATGATCTGTTCAATATCCTTGTTGGTCGCTAAAAAGGCAATTTGGCCACTGTCATTGACGAAGTACACATTGGCAAGGGCGCCTACCGTGAAGGCGGTACCGGTCATCAGGAGGATGAAAATACCACCCACGAGCACGGCGCGGTTCAGTTCCATATTGCTCTTCACCGTCATGAAACGCACCGACAGCTGGGGCTGCGCCAACACTCCTATACCGACCCCCATGACCAGCGTTGATACGACACTCCACCAGAACCGGGAACCGAACTCCGGCATGCTGGTCCAGCCCCGGTGCCCCGCCTTACCGAATAACTCCACCGCTTTCGGCGCCAGTGCAGACAGCTGTTCATGGGCGGCCGTAATACCACCCAACTTGTAATACGCCAGGAAAAGCAGGGTAGTCATCCCGACCAGCATGATGCCGCCCTGGGCGGCATCGGTGTACATTACACCCTTGAGCCCACCCATAATCACATATAACGCCACGATAGCGCTAAAGAATAATAAGGCCGCTTCGTAACTGATGCCCAAGCGCACCTCGACAAATTTCGCCGCGCCCATAAGCACCACGCTGGTATACAATGGCATGAATACGATAATAACCAAGGCGGAAAACAGACTCAAAAACTTCGAGTCAAAACGCCTGCCGATCAGTTCGGGAAAAGTGTGCGCATTCAAACGGTGACCCATAGCGCGGGTTCGTTTCCCGATAAATACAAACGCGATAAATATTCCCACAAAAATATTCAGCACCGTGAGCCACAATACGCTCATGCCGAACATCCCGGCCGCCCCCCCAAAGCCCACAATCGCTGACGTACTGATGAAGGTAGCCCCATAGGACAAGGCCATGACCGCGGGATGCGCGTTGCGTCCCGCCACCATGTAGTCTGTAGCCGTTTTCGTGTTCCTGTACCCCAGATATCCCAAGTACCCCGTCAGACAGAGATACACCATGGTAATGATAAATAAAAAAAGTGTTCCTTCCATAACATGCCTTCCCATTGGTTGGTTGTTTTGATTTCACTAGCCCTAGAAAAATAATGTGTATTACATTTCTTCCGAAAGTTTGTCTTCCTCTTTCGCCCAGGCCACGTCTTCAGGAGTGATTTCACCGCCGTTCCGGTTCCAGTTTATCAGCCCATAAATAACGCAAAGCAAGGCGGAAGCAATACAAAGTACATAGGCCAGAAACACCCAAAAATCAACTATCCCAAGATACATAATCGGTCCTCCAGTTTTTTGCGATTGTTATAATTATGATTTTCTTCTTCCCGCACACACTAACATTCTACAAAACAAGGGTGTACTATATGATAACAGAAGACAAAGAAAAAGTAAAAACAGAATCTTTCCGTACAAGAACATAAGATACAGGGCTTATTTTTTGATAGTCCCGCGAAGTCTATTTAATGGTAAGTATAACGCTTCATAACAGAACTTACAACAAAGGTATCAGGGCACGGTCAGGGCCAGGGGGTCGAATCGCATTATCGAATTATCATGCGTAGTGCAGTTCAACCTGTAAGGTATTCTCGGCTGTAATAGTTATTGAACGGGCAAATCCTATGTCAATCCACCCGTTTTCCGCCGCGACGCTGAGCTCTGCAGTGCCCTCCATCAGTGTCACTTGCGGTTTTCCGTCTCTATGAGGGATAAGCCGCAGATGGCTGAGTTCCAGACAACCGTGAAGCATTTGGATGATGATGTTTGTGGTTTTTTCTGCCCGGGTCTGTCCGATAGTACCCCATCCCTTGGCACAGGTGAAAAAAGTCTTATAGTCTCCAGACATGAACTTGGGAGCAAAGGCCAGACGCTTGTCCGGCGCGTCATAGTCCACTCCGCCGGCGGCAAGTAATAGTGAGTAGGAGGACATGGCGCGGGCGTAGTGGGCGCCACACTCAATCTCCGACATCGGATTGCGCTGCACGCCGGTGTAGCGATCCCGGGCCGCCTTGATAACCTGTAGCGCCGGTTCCACCTTTCCTTCATGTAAAAGCAATGCCGCTACTTCGTACTCGATGCCGGTCCATACCTCGTCACAATAGAGGATAGGATGCTCAGGCCGGCCACCTTTGGGCCAGGCGCAGTTGAGCAGGCCCCGTTCCCACGGATGAGCGAATATGCGCTGCTTGTGTTCCGGTAGATCCAGCCTCCCGCGCCAGCAGTACTTGTATATGGCATCCAGCGCCTGAATGACATGGTCGTCGGGTAGCACGTGTTCCATCCCGAGTATGTTTGCCCACCACTGTCCCAGCAACTGGTCGGCGTGACATCCCGGACCCCAGCAGTTGGACCGGTTATAATCCCTGTCTTTCGATTCAGGCGCGTCATAAACGTTGTAATAGTACTCACCGTCCCAGCAAGTGGCATCATATCCTGCGCGACCAATTTCATAGCGGTGACGGCATTGTTCCGCGAATGCGGCATCGTCCATGGCCTTCGCCATCCGCTCCGCGGCAAGCAGCGCGGCCAGGTAGAGGGTACCAATAAAAGTATTACTGCCGTAGAGATGGGTGTCATAGGTATTCGGCTGCTCACCCCGGATAACGCCGGTACTATCGGGGTCATGGGTTTCCATAATATAGTGCAGGTGTGTTTTTACCGCAGGCCATAGGTGTTTCAGCCATTCCGTGTCGCCGCTCTGACGCCACTCGCGGCATGTTTTCAAAATAGTACCAAGTTCACCGTCCAGTGCGGGATGATGGGGGCCCCCGATTTCATCACCCAGCCGCGGCGCGGAAAGAGGCAGGACGGTACGGTGCGGGATATAGTGTTCCTTGGGATGCATTTGCACCAGCAGGTCCGTTTCTCGCACGTTTCGCTCGAGTTCCGGAAACAGAAAGGCCGGGGTCATGACATAATTGAACACGTGGGTACAGTTCATGGGGCAACAACAATCCGTACCCTCGTAGGCGGCCACCGTGCCGTCTTCAAGCCATATATAGAGCGGGGAACGCAGGTTCGCAATGGTGGCGGTTATGGCGTCCAGCAGCCAGCGAGGCAGCGTGGTCGCATAAAAGGCGTCGTGAAATACATGCGCCGCTACTTCCAGATGCTTCAGGTTTTTCGATATGTAGCCGGCAACTTCCCTGGCATCGGAAAACCAATTGTTGTACATATTGCCCAGGCGATAATCATATACAAAGGGTTGGGGACCCGCAATGTATCGGTGGTCCCGCATACGGTTCGGGAAATGCCACGCCAGGATAAAGGTAATCGTTTTCGTCTCATTGGCGTCCAAGGTCATCTTTGCTGAAAGAGCGCCGTTCCAGGTGCGCCCCGGGGCGCTGGGGCCTTTCGGAAAATCCACCCCCTCGAACGTGTCCCGAGCCGAGAAGGTTGCCCACAGGGCTTCCAGGTTCTCCCATTGCGGCAGCGCGGTCACCGACTCCGCTACGTCCCCGCCTGTGGCGCACAAGGTCATGGTGCCGTACGGCGGTGAATCCTCGCTCCATCCGGTTTGTGGACGATAGGCTGCATCACGCGCAAGCGCAATCAACACCCCGGCCAGGTTGCGGGCGTCTTGCACCGGCAGCGCCTGGGTATACATGCCATTACAGATGACGATGCGTCCCCTGCCGCAGGCGCCCACAATAACCAGGGGCGTTCCATCCTCTGCTTCCATCAATACACGGGCTTCTGGTTTCAGTTGGAAGTCATTAAATCGCAGGCGTTCTGAAATGTGGCTGCCGGTAACGGACGGGAATATCGTTTCAGAACCAACAGGCTGACGAACCGCCACCGAGTCTGTCACCCGCACGGCGGTTGAAAACGTAAAGGGCAGCGCCTCCCGGCATGCCCGGACAAGTTCCGGATCCATAAACAAGGTTATTGCCAGATCGCTGAACAGAATGTGGTCTATGTTGATATGACCCCATGCCTCTTTTGAGGTGTCCACGATTTCCAGCACGGCCTCCTTGCCTTTGAATTCGGACACTTCCCAATGTTCCGCGTGGAGGCGTTCTTCGCTGCGGCCGGTCGAAGTGCGTACAATGTTTCCGTCTACCACGAGGTTGATACAGGTCTTTTCCGAATGCCCGCCGCCACCGACCAGGAAATGAATATACTTTCTGGAAACAACAAAGCTTCGAGAAACCGCCCTGCCCGTGGTGATATCGCCATTGCAGAAGGTATTGGCCAGGAACTGCCCCCTGTATCCCTCCACGGGCTGCTGTGCGGGCAAGGTTCCGGCAGCCGGGGCAGTGCCGAAACAGTCCCCCTCGATACGCCAATTCGTGTAGGCACCCGATTCAAAGTCCTCAAATATTTCAATGTCCTCGGGACTTTCCCCGGCAGTGCCAAGAAACGACAGGATGCCGTCACCACTATCTGCAAGGACCAAACCCGCTCCCTGGTCAATGCGTTTGAGCAATTCATTTTGTTCCGCATCAACAGGATAAGCCTCGCCGGGGCCAAGCCAGAACACCTGTGTATCTTCCGGTCCTTCAAGATGTTTCATTTCCTGATAAACATGCATTTGTTCACATAAGCGCATAAGATGGGCGGTGCGGGAATCCGGGGTATGGAACGAACAGGGCTTGCTCATCCGGGGCATATCGCCGGTCCGGGTCCGCATATTCAGCATGACGGCCTGGTGGTTTTGTTCAAAGTGATTTTCATTACCCAGATAATCAGAACAGGACAACCCATCTTCCGAAAGTGCCGCGTACCCGTCCCAACCAATCTTATTTTGCATAGAGGCGACAAGCGATACCTCCACCGGGTTGTTTTGTCGGTTATGCACAGTGAAGGTAAACAAGGCTGCCGGAAGTGCGGACTCCTTGGCGTTGAGGGGTTCGAAAGGCGACCAGGCGTGGAGCCGCAAGTCTATGGGCAACATATCATCCTGATAACGCAGCACACAGAAGGGGTATTCGCACTCGGCTTCAATAGCCTTAATGGCATTCGGATCATCCGGATCTTCATGCAGTTTTCGAATCACAGAGGTGCTGCCCCCCATGGCCGCGCGCACGGCAAAGAATGCCCCGGGCGACTTCAGGTCATGGTGGAAATTGTTCTGTATCTGCCATGAAGTCAGGCGGCCCCGTCCGGTAAGATATACTTGACCTGCGCCAATACCACCCAAAGGAAAAGCGATATGTTCCAGCGCATCGCTATGATATATGCGCGTGGCGCCCGGTTCCCAAAGCTGTTTAGTCCATTCCTCCAGCGCCTTTTCCACCGCCGCCCTGTCGGCAATCCTACCTGAGGCATACAGCGCCTCGATGTCAGCATCGGCCAGACGGGATGTCAGGACGCCTGCCACACTTGCGGCAAGTGTCCTTTTTAAAAATTCACGCCTGGCAATTTCACCAGCTTCAGGATTGCTTTGTTTACATTTGCAGGGACGATAGTTCTCTGACACGGGATTCTCCTCCTGATTCGGGTTTCATGACATTGGACTGTTTGTACTATTTTACACAAATACTCTCGGAAAATGTTTTAGCATTGCGCTATTGAAACCGCCGGAAGTCTATTGGAACGATGAGCGTATGACTTGAAAGAGGATCCATCGAAAGCCTTCCCGGAACGCTTGACTTCTTCCGTATTTGTCTTTTTCGTTGCGGTCAAGTAAAATGCCTGCATCCGGTTTCCGTTGCGGAGCTCTACAGAAAACAAGCCGCCTATTTGAGAGCGGTGGAAACGGTGTGGAATTTGCGCGTTAAAACATTGCCGTCGGATGATATTCCTATATAGCGTAAGCCTTGAAGCCTTCGCCGCACTGCAATGAACTGTGTGCTTCATGATAATATTTTAGAATTCCAGACGGTTTTATAAGCGTCTGTTGGATCATCCTTTTTAAAACAGGAAGGCCATAAGGAAGAAGAGATGGATATTTCCCAATTAATGACTCCCTTTGAACAAATTACAGCGGACTATTACTCGTATGCGAAGGCGGCTGCGGCCCGCGGGCGGAAAGTGGCGGGGTATATGTGTTCCTATGCGCCACAGGAACTGCTTCATGCGGCGGGGTATCTTCCCATACGCATCCTGGGCAGGCTCGGCGATACCCATCGTGCCGATGAACTGTTGCAGGCCTTTTCATGCAGTTTCGCCCGAAGCGTGCTTGATAGCGCCCTCGAAGGGGAATGGTCTTTTCTGAGCCTGGTAATGTTTTCCCATACCTGTGACACCATGCAGAATGTGGCAGATCTGTGGCGTTCCCATACGCCGGATACAAAAACGTTGATCGTTTCCGTTCCCACACGCACCGATGGAACGGCTCCCCTCCGCTATTACACATCGGAACTGGAACGGATCCGCAAGGAAATCGAAAAACAGGTTGGTCCCCTATCGGATGAAAAGATTCAGAAAACCCTCACCCTGTATCGCGAGCATCGCGTTGCCATGCAGGAATTGTACAGGCTGCGGACCGCCTGCCCGGGCATTATGACAGGTACGCGGATGATGCACGTCAACCTTGCCGCCTTTCTCATGGATCGGGCGGAACATCTTGACCTGCTGCGTGGCTTGATTGCGGCGATCAAGGCCGACGGCGTTCCCCGGGAAGATAGGTTGCCTCGTGTATTTGTAGCGGGTGGCATGTGCCGCCATACGGCTTTCATCAGCTTAATGGAAGAGGCGGGTTGTCGCGTGGTTGGCGACGATTTGTGTGTCGGCTCCCGATCCTTCGCCTTCACCGATGTTGAGGGGGATACACCGCTGGAATCCGTCGCCCGCGCCTATCTTGCGCGCACCCCCTGCCCGGCATTTCATTGCGCCACGCACCAGCCGGGCGATGCACTGATAGAAGCCGTGCGACGCGACAAGGCTCAAGGCGTGATTTTCTTATTGACAAGTTTCTGTGATCCCGTTGCCTTTGATCATGTACCCATGATGCAGGGTCTGGAAAAGGCGGGCATCCCGGCGCTGACCCTGTCCGTGGAACAACACCGCGAACCGCCGGAACAATTGCGCACCCGTGTAGCCGCTTTCGTGGAAATGCTGCAGGGAAGTGCAGCCTCATGAATGCGACAGCCCTTTATGCCGGAGTGGATGTGGGCAGCGCCACGGCGAAAGCGGTATGGATAGATGTCGGCGGTATGGTTATGGGCCAGGCCGTCATCCCCAGCGGCGGCAACCTGGCCGAGGCGGCGCGGCGCTGCCTGTGTCTGGCGGCGGAGGAGGCAGGATGCGCCCCAGAAGCGGCGGCGCGCATTGTGGCGACAGGTTATGGCCGAGATCGCGTCGCGGAACGCAGCCGCGCCGTTACGGAAATTACCTGTCATGCCCGGGGCGCTCGCGCGCTTTTCAGCGAGGCCCAGTCCGTCATTGATATCGGCGGCCAGGATTCGAAGGCTATCGCGTTGGACCTGCAAGGGCGGGTGCTGCGTTTTGAAATGAACGACAAATGCGCGGCCGGCACCGGCAGGTTCCTGGAAGTTATGGCCCGGCTGCTGGAGATTGATTTGGATGATTTGGGCGCCCGCGCCCTGGCTGCCACGGCGCCCGTGACAATATCTTCAACGTGTACCGTTTTTGCCGAGAGCGAAGTCATTTCCCATCTTGCGCAAAACCAGGCGGTAAATGACATCGTTGCTGGCTTGTGCCGGGCTATTGCCGCCCGGGTAAATGGCCTGGCATCGCGGGCCCGGCTGTCGCCTCCTACCCTCATGACGGGCGGCGTCGCGCGTAACCAAGGCGTGGTCAAAGCCCTGGAAAGCCTGACAGGCACGCCCCTTCATGTCCCCGATTCACCCCAAACCGTGGGCGCCTACGGCGCCGCATTAATCGGGCGCGATGACAGTCTCGCCGGCACGGAAACCCAATAAAAAAGGGTTCATTCCCCACGAAGGTCGTTACTGCAGACGGCGAAAGTGCTACAAAAAAAACACAGGCGCTACCGCTTCCCACGTTGGAAGTCCGGGGCGCCTGCACAGGTTACGCCAGAGGGAAAATTTTTAGTCTTCCGTTGCTGTCGCCATGGTAATGGGAGGAACACGGGTTCCCAGTTCACGATCCAGCATAAACAAGGCACCGGGAGCCCCTTGCGACAGTTTCAATCGCTGCACCACCTCATCCGCAGACGCCTCTTCCTCAACCTGCTCATTAATGAACCAGTTCAGGAAAATGGCAGCGGCGTTATCGCCCGTCTTGACTGCTTTGTTATACAGTTCATTGATGCAGCCGGAAATATGACACTCATGCTTATAGGCGGCTTCAAACGCGGCGAGCGGGCTTTTCCATGTGGCATCGGGTTTTCCAATGGCATCCAGTTTTACTTCACCCCCTCGCTCATGGAGGTAGTTGATCAACTTGTTGGCATGTATCAGTTCTTCAGTAACCTGGGCGCGCATCCAGTTCGCAAATCCCTTGAGATTTTGTGTCTCAAAAAAATTCACCATGGACACGTAAAGATACGCTGAAAACAACTCTTCATTGATTTGGTTATTGAACGCTTTTTGAAGATCTGCTTTAATCATAAGTTTGTCCTCCGTAGTGCGGTGTTCAACCGCGTTTTCTTGTTGTATGCATTAAAAACTACACTCGCAATTATCTAAACAAACACATACCGCGTGTCCTTTATTCCCTTTCTTGACGCCGTTTGCGCGCGTCTTGGCGGAAACAACGCGCGCCGACATCTCTCGTTGTTTGCTTATCCTTGCGCAACAGATGGGCCGACTGTTTTACCGTGATGCGGGCCAATCCGATCAGGCGCGGACTTACGCTCACACACCGGATGCCGTGCGCAATCAGTTTCGGCAGGTACTGAGGTCGCCCTGCCATTTCACCGCAAAGGGAGAGGGGCCGTTTCAACGCCTGGGCCGCGGCTGCGATTTGCCTGAGGATAGTCCAGAAGGCCGGACGGTCCGGGTTATATTCCCCACTTACAAGGCCGTTGTCCCGGTCCAGGGCGAAAAGGTACTGGGCAAGGTCGTTGGAGCCGATACTGCCGAAATCAGCGGCCTTCAACAAACTATCGGCACAGATGCAGGCCGAGGGCACCTCGAACATGACGCCATGTTTTATTTCACCCGCAGGTATGTCCCCAATACTGCTTAGAAACAGGGTGCGAAGCCGTTGAAACTGCTGTTCGTCCACAATCATGGGATAAATGACATGAATGGGGCCGTGTTGGGATGCCCGCGCAATAGCGCGGGCCTGCTCCGCAAGCAGTTCAGGCTGGCCAAGTAAAAGCCGGGCGCCTCGAAATCCCAGGGCGGGGTTGTCTTCGTGAGGCAAATTCAGAAAGCGGCCCGCCTTGTCGCCCCCCAGGTCCGCAAGCCTGAGATAAACCGGCTTCCCCGCCATTTTATCCACCACTCTGGCATATCGCTCATATTGCTCCTTTTCGGAAAGGATGCGGTCGGCCTGGATAAATTCAAATTCGGTGCGATAGAGGCCGATACCTTCCGCATGCATCTCAAGCGCCAAATCCACCTCGACGGCAGTGCTGATGTTCGCGAACACCGGGAACCCGGATACGGGGGGGGCCTTCCACAAGCGCTCCTTCCCCAGACGGCCCAAGTTGGGATACAGGTTCAACGACTGACGGGTCGGATTGACGATAAACTCGCCCGTCGTGCCATTCAGCAACAGACGGTCGCCGGGTCTCACCGTTTCAAACAAGGATTTAACCCCGCTGATAGCCGGAATGCCCATGCCGCGGGCCAGAATGGCCACATGGGAAGCCGGACCGCCCCGTTCCGTGAGAAATCCCGCCGTATTGAGCGGATTAAAAGAGACCGCCTCCCCGGGAAGCAGTTCCTCGGCCACAATTATGCACGGGCCGTCCTGCGGTGAAGGAACGTCGGGGCCTGAGGGCCGTATGCCTCCCCCTTCACTACGAAACATGTCCAGTATGCGGCGGCGCACCTCGCCGATGTCCGACGCCCGATCCTTCATATAATCATTATCGAGTTCGAGAAGGCGTGATTCAAATATTTCAAGTACCTTAATGCAGGCCGACTCAGCGTTCACTAGCGCCGTTTCGATTAGGGATTCCACCTCTTCGCGAAATATTTCATCGAGTATAATCATCTGCTGCGCTTGGAAAATATTGGCATGAACCCGACCAATACGTTTTTCCACAGTGACAATGACAGTATCCAGGTCTTTCGCCGCCAGATGCAGGGCGCGACGCAACCGTTCCTTTTCAACCGGAATATCCGCCCTTTCAATGGAGTAGTGCGCAACATATTCGCCGGAATCCCGGGCAATAAGGCAAGCCGGACCACACGCAATGCCATCGCTGATGGGGATGCCTGTCCTGCGATGTTCGTCCCTTCCGGGCTTATCTTTTGTTTTGACCGTCACCTGGCTCTTCCCGACCCTTGTGGTTTCGTGTTCTACTCCTACACGGACTTGATGCCCCCCATAAACTTGTGTCACCACCCCGCTTGCCGCTGTCTCCGATACACCTATGCGCGTCGGCGTTGGGGACAACTTTCACCTGTTCGCTTGAATTGCTGCCCTCTACACCGCCTGTAGCCCCTTTCAGCGACCGCTTTCATAATAGCACTACGGGGGTATTGTAATACAAATCTGAATCGGCCTGACAGGGACGGCTGCTGTATTTATGGCAGGAAAGACATTTTAAGTTTCCGGCGCGACAGGACCGGCTTACCAGGATGAATCCCAGGCATATCTATGAAAGCACTGCACCGGTGTTGGCGCTGGTTACCTGTTGTTGATAACGCTTCAGCCATCCGGTCAAATGCCGGTCGGGCGGTGCCGGCCGGTTCTTTTCCCGCGCCCGGAGTTCAGAGTCGCTGAGTTTTAAATTGAGGCGGCGCCCCGGAATGTCAATTTCTATTGTGTCGCCGTCACAGAGTAACCCGATGGGGCCGCCTGCGCTTGCTTCCGGGCTGACATGGCCGATGCAGGCACCGCGCGTTCCGCCGGAGAAGCGGCCGTCGGTAATGAGGCTCACGCTGGTGCCCAGGCCTGCGCCCATGACCGCAGAAGTAGGCGCCAACATTTCGCGCATGCCCGGTCCGCCCTTGGGTCCTTCATAGCGAATGACAATCACGTCGCCGGCTTTGACTTTACCGTCGAGAATGGCATGCATGGCATCCTCTTCACATTCAAAGATGACCGCAGGTCCTGTATGACGCAGGATGGCTGGGTCCACGCCCGCCTCCTTAACCACCGCGCCATCGGGCGCTAGGTTGCCGAACAGAACGGCCAGGCCGCCGGTCGGACTGTATGGCGCATCCACGTTTTTAATCACTTCCGTGTCCCGGGATCGCAGCTTACCCACATTATCTGCCACGGTTTCAAGGGTTACCGTCCTGCAGTCGGGATGTATAATGTCCGGCCGCTGCATCAACTCGCCCAAGATGGCATGAATGCCGCCCGCCCGTCCCACATCCTCGATATGCCATTTATAGGAGGGCGATACTTTGCAGATGTTCGGTACGCGCGCGCTGACCTCGTTGAGTCGTTCGAGCGGATAGGAAACGCCCGCCTCATGGGCTATGGCAAGGGTATGCAACACCGTGTTGGTGGAACCGCCCATGGCCATGTCCAGCGCGAAGGCATTATCAATGGAATCGGGCGTCACGATATCGCGGGGACACAGGCCTGCCCTGTAAACACGCAGCAGTTGTGTCGCCGCCCGGCGCACCAGGTCGCGGCGTTCCGACGAGTCGGCAAGAATGGTACCGTTGCCCGGAAGGGCAATACCCAGCGCCTCACACAGGCAGTTCATCGAATTAGCCGTAAACATACCCGAACAGGAACCGCAACCCGGGCACGCGTTTCGTTCAAGTTCGTCCAATTCCGCATCACGCATCTGGCCGCGCTTATGCTTGCCCACCCCTTCGAATACTGTAATCAGGTCTGCCGCGCTGCCATTGCCCAGTTTCCCGGCGCGCATCGGTCCGCCGGAAACAAAGACGGTGGGGATGTTACATCGCATGACACCCATCAACATGCCCGGCGTAATCTTGTCACAGTTGGGAATGCATAACAAGGCGTCAAACTGGTGAGCGTGTATCATGGATTCTACACAGTCCGCAATCAACTCGCGCGAGGGAAGACTGTACTTCATGCCTATGTGTCCCATGGCAACGCCGTCGCAAATGCCAATGGTGTTGAATTCAAAGCCGATGCCACCCGCCTGCTCGATGGCGGCCTTTGCGATCCGGCCCAATTCGGCCAGGTGCACATGGCCCGGAATTATTTCCACAAAACTGTTGCAAATGCCGATAAAAGGTTTTTTAAAATCCTCGGAATTTTTAACCTGACCTGTGGCATATAACAAGGAACGATGTCCTGCACGTTCAAATCCTTCTTTTACAATACTACTGCCCATGAATAATTCTCCTCTGAGGGTCAAATAGGTTTAAACAGGGATGCTCTCAAAAGTACGATCAGACGCTGTATGCAGTATACCAGATACCTACGGAAACGCTGCAAACAACCCTTCATTTTAAGGGTTGATATGCCTGTACGCCGTAACCGGCAGGAATCACAAAAACGGGGCATGACGGGAATATTTCCCCGGCGGCGCAAGTCCCTGTCGAACGCAAAAAGATTGCGGACAATACGTTACAGCCGGCACACCTGGCTAACTCGGGAATTTTCCGGTGTACCGCCTGGTAAATGCCGTTGCTCGGTGATCGTTCCCGTACAATGACATGGAACCCCGGCGACAATCTTCAACTTGACTAGCGTTGAAACCTGAGTTGGGCAAAAGTAATTCGTTGTCATGTTGGAATCAAGGTACCCATAGGTAGGTCGCCACGGAATTGGCAGGTTGTTCGACACGGAACATGCGTTCACAGCATTCCACCAAAAACCGTTTTGCCTGTCGGGCCGAATTGACTACAATCAACACGATACCATCCTCCGGGTTGCGAAATGCAATCGGGGTAACGCCCTTATTTTCAGGCATCTCACTTTTTAGTCGAAAGGCCCCGCGCTGGATAAATTTCATGAAGTGACCATACATGTAATAATCGAAGCGGTATTCTATTGACAGGTCATCCTTCAGTTCCATGCAGGTGGCGCTGGCATGATGAGGGCCACGATTGGGCTTGCGGTGTTCATCCAGCATCGTTACCCACGCACTATAACTCCGTGACCAATTTTGTAAAATGCCGATGAGTTTTGCCGCCCCGGCGGTTCCAAATACGGAACCCTCGGAAAAATAAATGTCTTTACCGGGAAACTCCTGCTTCAATACCGACTGGGCATCCACTTGGCCCTCATACAGGTGAAATGCCGTCCCTCCCACGTATTGGGCCGTTTCTGGGTCGCTGAGAACGGTACGGGGAAAGGCAATTGTATTCCAGTTATGGTCCCAGCACCAGATGCGCGTAGTGATGCCCTGCTCCTTGAAAACCGGTCCCAGATGCCCGCGAATAAAATCGCGTTGTTCCTCGCCTGTCCACAGGGTCGTAGGATAGTCCTTGTGCGCCATGTGCGGCTCATTTTGGACCGTGATGGCGTAAATGGGGACGCCTTCAGCCGCGTAGGTCTGAATGTACCGGACCAGATAGTGCGCATAGGTAGCGTAGTATTCCGGTTTTAGCTTGCCGCCACCCAGGACGCCGCTGGTTTTCATCCAGGCGGGGGGACTCCAAGGCGAGGCAAAGAACAGCAGGTCAGGATTGTATTCGAGAGATTTCTTGATGACGGGAAGGAGATAAGCCCGGTCCTTTTCAATGGAAAACCGTATTAAATCCGGGTCCGTTTCCCCCTGCGGCAGGTCGTCGTAAGTATAATATTCCTCGCCTATGAAGTCACTGGAACCGATACACAAGCGCATCAGGTTCATGCCGATTCCTTCTTCCGGGTGCACAATGCGTTTGATGGCCTCATTGCGCGCGGGTTCAGGCAGCCTGAACAGATTTTCACACGTGGCATGGTCCCAGGATGACCCCAATCCCAAAATCGCCTGATACCTCTTTTCCGTGTCTATACGGATGATTGGCATATTGCAGTCGCACGGAGCTTCCCACTTGAGGTCGGTTTCCCGATTTAGTGTTTTGGAACCGTTTTGCGTGCTTATCCAGACGGAAACATCCCATAAATCAGCCCACCCCTCTATCTCCGCAGTGGTCACGGCGACAATACCGACAAGGAGGAGACGTGCTGCCCGCTCAATAAAATTTCTGTTGTGAAGGCGTATACCCATAGGTATCCTGTTCCTTGTATCTGCCGAAAATCTGAAGAGCAAACGTCTCTGTCAGTCTCTTAGCAGACCCGATTTGCGTTTCCGGTGGTTGTCATAAAATACCAAGGCCACCAGTAGCGCACCCACCAGTATCTGTTGCCAATGGACATTAATGTCCTGGAGATTACAGAAATTCTGCAGTACCGTCATGATCAAAGCACCGGCAATCGCGGCAAACGCGCCCCCTTCTCCTCCCGTCAGGCTGGCGCCGCCAATGACGCATGCCGCAATGGCGTTCAACTCGTACATTTCCCCGGCCGTCGGCGAGGCCACACTGGTGCGCGAGGCCAGCATCATGCCGCCGAACCCCGCACAGGCACCGCTGATGGCAAAGGCGATAATTCGTACCCGGTCTACAGGCAGGCCCGAAAGCCGGGCCGCTTCGCGGTTGCCGCCTACGGCATAAAGGGAGCGGCCAAAACGCGTATATTTTAAAACAAACGCAAAGAGCGCCGCCGCGCCGAACATCAGACCGGTCGGCAACCACCAGCCCCGGGCGCCGCCCAGCCAGGCGAAGGAGGACGGCAGCCCGAATATGGGGGTTGCACCGGATACGGTCAAGGCGAGACCGCGTGCCGCCATCATCATGCCCAGCGTGACGATGAACGGCGGGATGCGTCCTTTTGCGACCAGCACGCCGTTTATTATGCCGCATAAAAGGCCCAAGGCCGTCCCCAGAATGATGCCGGCAAACATGGGAGCGTGATAATCCACCATGGCCATACAACCCAGAACACCGCTCAGCGCGGCGACACTGCCCACGGACAAGTCAATGCCGGCGGTAAGAATGACGGCCAACTGGCCTACGGCCATGATGCCCACCACCGCCGTACGCTGGGCGACTCCCTGTAAATTCCCCGATGAACGGAATACGGGAGAGGCCAACGCCAGCACGATGCATAAGGCCGCCAGAATAAAAAGAGGCGAATGCTTGGCTATAAAATTTCCCATAAGATATGAATCTCGCGGTTCGCAGGAGGTACATTTCCCGCGCACCATATCATCCCGTAAAGTAGAGGTAAACGCTTACAATGACGAGCAGCACAATGACCGTGTTGACGACATCCCACCGGTTCCAGCTTTCCCGAACTTCCTGACGTCCCGCGGCCGTATTTGTGGCATAGCACAGGTTTTCAATCCGGGCGGCCTCGGGCGGGGGCGTCAACAGGCTGAATAAAATTAACGTAAAGCAACAATAGGCGAAAAGAATCACACAGAATATCAAGAAATTAATGTTGCCATAGGCAATGATCATTTGCTGCAAGGCCGGAAGAACTTCCACTTGTTCCGGCGAATACTGCCCCGCATAGACCTGGCAGCCAAGTTTGAGCAGGCCCAGGACAAATCCGGAAAGGAGCGTTATCACGGCGCCGGTTCCATTCACCCGCTTCCAGAATACCCCTAAAAAGAAGACAGCCGTCATCGGCGGCGCCAGGTAGGCTTGCACGCTTTGGAGGTATTCATACAGGGCGCCGGACACCCGCTGCATCACCGGAATCCAGAGCAACCCCAGCCCTACCACCACAAAAGTGGCAACGCGGCCTACGGACACCATTTCACGCTCGGAAGCGGCAGGCTTGATTTTTTTATAGATATCCACGGTAAACAGGCTGGAGCAGGAATTGAACAGGGAAGAAAGAGAACTCATAAGCGCCGCCAGCAGTCCGGCGACAACCAGCCCGCGCAGTCCGGAAGGGAGCAGCTGGCTGACCATGGCCGGAAAGGCCTGGTCCGGGCTATCCATCTGGAGCATATTCTTCTGCACCAGCGCGTAGGCAATCATGCCCGGGATAATAAACAGAAATACGGGCGTGATTTTCAAATACGCGCCGAACAGGGTGCCGCGACGAGCGATTTTAAGGTTGCGGGCGGCCAGGGTGCGTTGCACGATATACTGATCCGTGCACCAATACCACAGGCCTACGATGGGCGCAGCGAAGAGCATGCCCGCCCAGGGAAATTCCGGGTCGCTCAAGGGCCGCCACAGATTAAAGCGGACACTGCCGCTGATTTCCCGGAGCTCGCCCCAGCCCCCAAGCTGATATAAGCCGATGCCCGTAATGCACAGGGAACCCAAAATCAAAACCACGGTCTGCGCCGCGTCCGTGTAAACCACGGCACGCAATCCACCGAAGACCGTATACAGGCCCGTAACCAGTACCACGCAGAGGGCACCCAGCCAGAAACTGTTCAGGCCCGCGAACTCCATTTCAGGCAGCAGCGTCTGGATGACCAGCGCACCCGCATATACCGTGACGCTGACCTTGGTAAATACGTAGGCAACCAGGCTTACCAGGGACAATATCCAGCGGGAGGTGGCGTTGTACCGGCGCTCCAGGAATTCTGGCATGGTGTATACCCCCGCGCGGTAGTAAAACGGCACCAGCACCCAACCCAGCACCAGCAGGCACCAGGCATGCAGTTCATAATGCGCCATGGCGACGCCGCTTTTCGCGCCCGAACCCGCCAGGCCGACCAGATGTTCCGAGCCGATATTGGACGCGAACAGGGAGGCCCCGATGACAAACCAGCCTATATTGCGCCCGGCGAGGAAGTAATCGGCCGAGGTCTCCTGCTTGCGCATCGTATACCAGACGACGCCTGCCAGTAACGCGAAATACGCGGCTATCATCAGCCAGTCAAGGATATTCAGAGAGGACATGTCCGTGTACTCCTCAATAGTGATTTGCCTGGATACGCGGGAAAATACCGGCCCATAGTCTACCCGTAACCATGGGGGGATAATCAAGATAAAGTTAAAAGGCTGAAGGCTGAAGATGGAATAACGGAAGACCTGTTCCTTGGAGTTCTTTATTCGGATTCCGGGCTTTTCGCGGATGTTGCGGTTCTGTTCTTTGACGCACGTCTTATTGCCACGAAAAAACCGGAATGACGGAATCGTAGAAGCAGCACCCCCACATCTATTACGGCTATGGCCCGCTTCTTATGCGCGGATTGGGGTGGGACTATCCCACTTTAAAATGCACGGCGGTTATCTGTTATAGTGGTCATGGCGACGGGAAGGAAGGCTAATGCATTATGGGTGGATACCGTTTCGATTATATAAGGATAAAAACAATTCAAGTTCTTTCCAGACGTTCTTTTTTGGCCGGCAGTGTCCTGGGCCTGAGCGGATGGGTCCTGTTGCCGGCCATCGGCCGGGCCGTTGAAAACAATGACCCGAATCGTTTTGTACTGATGGCGGATACCCACGTTTGCGGTGACCTTACGGTTAGTGCGCGCGGCTGCACTCCCGCTGAAACCATACAGCAGGCCGTTAAGGACATTCTGGAACTGGAACCCCGCCCGGCAGCGGTGATTGTTGCGGGAGACTGCGCTTATGATCACGGTGAGAAACAGGATTATGAGGCGTTGCAGAAATTTTTGCAGCCATTGCGGCAACAGGGCATTCGCCTGCTGCTCGCCATGGGTAATCATGACAATCGGAAAACCTTTCAGGAGGTGTTTCCGGACGCGGCCATTTTGAGCGGAAACTCCCTCGAAGACCGGGAAGCAGCCCTTATTGAAACGCCGTATGCAAATTGGTGTCTATTGGATTCACTCAAGAAAACCAGTTACACACCGGGTCATTTTGGGGAAGAGCAGTTGGCCTGGCTGACATCGTCCCTGGACAAGGCGCCTTCCAAGCCCGCGCTGCTGGTTGCCCACCACTACCCCAGAATTACTGATGATGACAACGGCCTTGAAGATACCGAGGCCTTCTTCAAACTCCTGCAGCCGAGAAAACAAGCGTCGGCGTACTTCTTCGGTCACAGTCATGCATGGTCATTGAAACAAGGACCAGAGGGGCTGCACCTCGTTAATATTCCCGCCAACGCGTGGTTGTTTGACGAAAAGCAGCCCCGTGGATTTGTAGACGCATATCTACGCGAAGACGGCTGTGATTTGACCCTGCATTGCCTTGATCGGAATGACAATCATCATGGTGAAAAACACGCGCTCCAATGGCGTGGAGTTTGATACTGTAAAACGCTTGAAGCGTTCTATATCCACACATGGAAACCGGAGACATGAAAATTCGCTTGAGTTTCTTTTTAATCGCGTTGGGCCTGATGCTGGCCGCTGCTATCCTTGGCAATGTGCTCGAGTCGAAAGGCATTATAACGCGCGAGATGCTTGGCCCTGACGGTATTGTGATGGTCATCGCCCTTTTTATCGGGCTTTTCTGCCTGGTGTGTTTCACCCTGATACCGCTTGTCATTCGCTTGTTTATAAGAGGCCAAATCAAGATCGGTAACGGCGAACTCGCCGTCATAAAATGGCTGGTCCGCCACGAGAATGCTGTTGTCTTGGCGTTTTGGGGGCTTTTTGTCCTGGGCGCATTACTTATTTATATCCTTGCCAGAGAAGAAATTTTCACAGAAGGTTTATAAGATGAGACGGCTTGAGCGCTTACAACCCGATAGGGGTTCGTGCTTTACACGGGCTCAGATCTGGATTCTCCCGCTGTACTGAAAATCGTACGCCAGGACTCAGGTTCGCGTACGGCAATACTCCAATTTATATCTCCTGACGTACACCTGAAAACCCGCCATGGTGATAGTAGAAAGCTGCCGTTCAGCCATCGCCCTTCCTTTACGGATTGAATATCTTTCAACGGAAATGTTCTTAACCGTCCCGTAATGCTCTGTATGCAAATGCAATTGTCCAGCAGATAAGCAACGCCGGGAGACTTGAAACCAAACTCACCGTACAGGCACCGTGACTTTATACCCGCCTGCGGGGACAGGTGTTCCATCATTCTCTTTGGAATGCCATAAACCATCAGGTAATTGAATAGAACAACGGCTGTCACCACCCATAGCCCCACCAAGACGGTCCCCCAGAGTAAGGACTGCCATGCGAGGACGAACCCCGCTCCCAATCCCAGCAGAAAAATCAGTCCCAATAGGGATAACCCTATAAGGCGCATATCGTTGCCTTCCGGAGTTACGCTGTTATGGATTGCCCGGCTGATACGGCGACACGCTCAAAAGTAAATGCATTTACATCGGTCTGGCGCTGTGCATGTTCTATGGTCATGCTGACAACACACCCGTGTTCATCCACTTCCACCAGGACATCCTCGTTAATATCAAACGTATCAATGATGTCATGGCTGTTGAAAGTCAAGAGCAATGTGTCCGTATCCGGAAAATATTTGGCCCGCATGACATTTATCCTTTGAACCTTCTGTCAAAAAACATCATGAACCTAAAAACAATAGTTGGATTCAGCAATGGTTTTCAAACCAAGGGACTTAAAAGACATAAAGGACCAAAAGGACTGTAAAATGATCTTCTGATGGGTTGCGTCCTTTAAGTCCCTTAAGTCCTTTCGGTCCTTTCTTTTGACAGCCTTTTCCGGGGTTAACTGCCGTTTACAGGATAAACGCCTTCATTTCTTGCTTTACCACAGGCACCACCTTTTCCTGGCATAGCCCTGGAGCAAACGCAAAGGTTCTTGTACGGACATGGGCTGTTACTTTACCTTGGAGTTTTCGCGCCATTGCTCAAACATAATCAGCGCCCAGAGGTGCCAGGTATAGTCACGCCGTCCGGTCCGGTGCGCTTCCCGCATGTGGGCGACGGTATCCGGGTTGAAAAAGCCGCCCTGCCGCAGATTTTTCCGAGACAGAAACGTTTCGACAATGTCCCGGAGCGGGCCGTTCAACCAGACGCCCATGGGTGGGTTGAATCCGGCTTTCTTGCGTTGACAGACGTCCGAAGGCAGATACCTGGACAGGAGCCGGCGCAGCAGGTATTTGCTCTTGCCGCCGCGCAGTTTTAATGTTCCCGGCACCACAAGCATGTATTCCAGCAGTTTTGGGTCGGCCAGGGGCACGCGCACTTCCAGGGAGTGGGCCATGCTCATGCGGTCCCCGCATTGCAGGACGTTATTCGGCAGAAAACTCATATAGTCCACATACATGGCGCGGGATACCGGGTCCGGAGCGTCACAGGCACGTGCCAGGTTTCGGATGTATTCATAAGAATCCCTTCCGGCTACCGCGGAGGCCACATCGCTGCTGTATAAGCGCTGCCGTTCTGTGCCGGTGTAGTAGCCTATCCAGTTTGCGTACATCTCCACGGGGTCGAGCAGGGTCCCGGAGGAAAATTCCCGAAGCCGTCGCAAACCGTGGAATCCTGATACGCTTTCGGGCAACTGCTGCACAAGAGGATTGATAATGCCCTGCCGCAGTAATATCGGCAGCCTGCGATAGTGTTTCGCCCAGGACACCCCTTTATATCGGGGATACCCGCCGAAGGCCTCGTCGCCCCCGTCACCGGAAAGGACCACCGTGACGTGTTCGCGCACCAATTCGCAAATCGCCCACGTCAGCAGGGCGGTGGGGTTGCCGAAGGGCTCGTCAAAGTGGGTTGTTATTTTGGGGAGGAGTTCCGCCACCCGTGACGTTACCTGAAGTTCATGATGGCGGGTCTGCAAGCAGGCCGCGAGTTCCCGGGCCTCCCGGGATTCATCGTACCGTTTTCCTTCTTCTCCAAAACCGACGGTGAACGTGAGCGGCGTTTCGCCCTGTTGCGTCATGTAATAGGCGATGGCGGCGGAGTCCAGCCCGCCGCTGAGAAAGGCGCCGAGGGGCACGTCGGCCACGCGGTACAACGCCATAATATCCCGCAGCTGCGCGTCAATGGCTTCGAGCAGTTCCGTTTCGCCGGCGGTGCTTTGCGGGCCCGGACAGTTTGGATTCCAATACTGCCGCACGGTCAGGCGGCCGTGGCGCCACGAAGCGCAGTGTCCCGGCGGTAGCTGGCGGATGCCTTGGTAAAAGGTGCGTGGCGGCACGGTATACAGGTAGGTCAGGTAATCGTCCAGGCTTTCGAGGTCGAGTTCCCGGTTGACGCCCGGGCATTTTAGCAGCGCCTTCATCTCCGAAGCGAAATAAAAGGCCTCCTTCGTTTCGGCATAATAGAGCGGCTTGACGCCGACCGGGTCCCGCGCCAGGAAGAGACGCTTCTCCACGCTGTCCCAGAGGGCGAAGGCGAACATGCCCCGCAACTTCCCGATACACGCCTCTCCCCAGTGCGCATAGGCCGCGAGGACTACCTCGGTATCGGAACGGGTGGTGAAGGCGTGGCCATGGGCCTCCAACTCGGCGCGCAAGGCCTGGAAGTTGTAGACCTCGCCGTTGTAGGTCATCCAGTACCGGCCGCCGCCATACGCCATGGGCTGGGCGCCGCCGGCCCGGTCCAGGATGGCGAGGCGGCGATGCCCCAGGGCGATATCCCCGTCCACATGATGACCTTCGCCATCCGGGCCGCGGTGCGCCAGGGCGTCCGTCATGGCATGGATCAACGCCGTGTCGGGACGGCCCGCTATGCCTGCAATGCCGCACATGGGTTACGCCAATCGGTTGATGGCTTCGATGAGCCGCCGCTCATCGTGTTGCCAGTTGTATTTTTCTTCCACCAGCCTGCGTCCGTTCCGGCCGAGCCGTGCTGCTTTCTCCGGGTGTTCCAGCAAGTCGAGCATGGCCGCCGCGATGGCTTCCGGCGAGGTGACGTCCACGAGCAGGCCGCAGTCCGCCTCCTGTACGATGCGGGCCACTTCCACGGAGAAGGAAGGCGCGATTACGGGCCGCGCCTCGCGCATATAATCAAAGAGTTTGTGGGGCATGGCGAGGGTGTGGTTGGGCAGGCCCGGCTGGAATAACAGGAGCCCCACCCGCGATACGGCAATATGGGCGGGCACCGCTTCATAGGGCACGGGGTCCAACAGGGTAATCGTATTTCCCAGACCAGCGTCCCGGATTGCCCTGCGGTAGGCCTGTTCATTTCCGTACACATAGCGGCCGAGTATCAGGCAGTGTACTTCGGGTATCACGGTCTTCACTTGCCTCATGGCTTCCAGCAGCTGGTAGGAGCCTCGAATGTCTCCGAAAACGCCCTGGTGAATGAGCGTGGGAACGTTCCCGAATTGTTGCCGCAAGACCTCCGGAATCGCGTCGCATTGAGGCTGCACATGGTTGGTGTTGATGATGGTGACGCGCGGTGTTTTCAACCCGGTCCAAAAACAATCGAAACTTTCCCGGGTCAGAATAATCAGGTCCGTATGGCGGGCGAACAACCGCATGAAACGCACCGTGACGTACTGAATACCGCCCCTGAGGAAAGCGGGAAAAAATTTCGCGAATTCGCTTGGGATATGCTCGTGCATATCCAAGACCACCTTTCCCCCGGCCACCAGTTTTATGGCCAACGCCGCCACCCACGATTCCGGTTCCGGCGCGATATAGACGTCCGCCTGTTCGTGTCGGCCCCGGCGCACCAGCCGCACCACCGCCGCCAGGCGTCCGGCAAACGTGCTTGCTTCAGGCACCGGCACCCAGCGCACGCCCGCAGGAGATGCTGAACCCGGCGCAATGGAGACCACCTCATGCCCGGCGGCGATGAGGCTCCGGGCAATCTTGTGATACATGCGCTTGTCCAGCGCGTCGTGCAGTACGTTGAGCAAACAGATTTTCATGGGCGGAGGATGCCTCTCGGGGGACAAAATATACCCGTGGCTTGGTTTGCTGCGAGTATAACATAGTGCCTGTGGTTTGGTTAATGTGTTGAGGTAGGACGTGTAAGACCGGTAGGACGCGTAGGACAAGGGATAAAACAATTTTTGGGGTACTATACAGGTCAGTAGAGCAAAAATGGGATTGCCTCCGGCGCGTGCGCAGGCTGCGAGCGTTGCGGGTAATCCTGGGTCGCGGCAGAGGCTGTCCCGCTTTTTGCGGGCGTATCGTACAGGACCGAAAAAATTGGGACATCCATGATAGGTCAAAGTCAAGTAAAGGAGCG
>JAEAMG010000918.1_pt1 | contig 27155 bp, 10 predicted proteins | sample 8958741 | NCBI WGS metagenome assembly JAEAMG01 (sample SAMN16933256, study PRJNA681125) | bioreactor sludge metagenome | isolation source: anaerobic bioreactor treating anionic surfactant - SDBS | place: India: Bengaluru | collected 2019-02-28 | reverse complement strand
CCTCATGAAGGGACTGCCGCTGACCTACAATCGCGACCTGCAGGAGGACAAAGAACCCGTCTTCCACGCTTCCGACACCGTGCAATTATGCCTGGCTGTCTTTACTGAAATGCTGCCGGAAACGGTTTTCAACCAGGAAGCCCTGCTTCGCGCAGCTGACCGGGGATTCATGAACGCCACCGACCTCGCAGATTACCTGGTTGCTAAAGATGTTCCTTTCCGAAAGGCGCATGAGATCGTGGGCGAAATGGTGCGCCACTGCATCAAGACAAATAAATCCCTGGATACCCTCAGCCTCCACGAACTGCAGCAATTTCACCCGGCCGTGGATGAAAACGTATTCAGTGCACTGGACCTTCAAACGCTTCTGGAACGGCGCAACCAGTTTGGCGCTACCGCGCCGGAACGGGTACGTGAGGCGCTACGGAAAGCCAGCGAGAGAATAGGTAAAGCGTAGGGACAGCAATACTGTTGTTGCCTGGTCGTCCCCCACGCTGCAGATTCGCCGGTTATTGCGCTGTTTTTTTACTCCCCGGAAACGGTGCCCCCTCATCGGCCATCGCCTCAAAGGAAAGTAAGCGCAACTCGATGGCGCAATTATAGGACCCCGGCACTTCCCAGCCCAGATTGAAACTGGTCAATGCCAAATCGCTGAGCACGGTCTTCGAAAGAAAACTTTTCGTACGGGACGCCTCCAACGCTTCCGCTATCAGCGGAATCAAGTCGCACGCAAGCGTATTCCATACTCCGATTTCCACAGGTTTCCGGTAAAACCGGTCGCCCGGCACCGTAAAGATAAACTTTCCGGAAGCGTCCGCTGTTCCGGAATCCACTGCTTGATGGCCCGGTGGCACGGGATATCGCGCATCGAACAGGGGCAATCCGAACCATATCATATCCTTGAAATCCTTACTTTTGGGATTCTGGTTGTGCACCGTCCAAAAAGCGTTGATATGGGCGGTATGCAGTCCCGGATCCATCGGCGACGGTGTCGCCGGTTCGCAGAAAGCCACCCGGAATTGCACATGAAACGGCATTTCTTTGTAACTGCTTAAGCGTATCGCCGGCAGCCTCTGTTCTATCAGGAAGTGGGGCCATGCCTCGCCCCGTTTGCGCAATACATCTCCATACTCAACCGTCCCCTGTACGGCAAGGCGCACACCTTGGCCCGAAAGTCCGCCGGGATACACCCTAATTTCCTTGGCTGCATTGCTGAGAACACGGATGCCAAAGTCGTCGCGTTTCTCTGTAGCGGTTTCCAAACTGAGTTTTGTTCCCCATTGCGCCAACCGCCATTGTGCCGGCACGGCCGGGTCCACCGCCAACACCGTGCCCACTTCGTTCGGTGTTTGGGAGGAACGCACCGCCGAAAGGCGAAAACCACCATTCAAGGCAAGGTCTTCAAAAAGCGAAACAAACCGTCCAGCCCCGGCTGCATTGGCCAGAAAGAATACAATCGCTATACATATAGGAACCGACATAAATTTCCTTGGATGGGCCGATACTTACGCTTTCCTGACCTTGTTCAATACGTACACGTGTCATACGAAAAACCAATACTTATTTTGCATTTTATCAAAAGGATATCGCAACTAATAGACCGCCTGAAACCACTTGACCAAACCGTTGATGATTCAATCCTGAACACCAGGAGAAAACAGGCGGTGCTTCGGAAAGGAAGAGAATATCTTTCAACAAGGCCATTTGGATGTATTGAATATTAGCCGAATGAACAATCCAAGGATTATTGCTGATGAATCAGTATTACTGTACATATTGTAACATTAGTTTCCTTTTTTTCTTTTTCCAGCCTTAACCATAAAATCACAGGAATCCTTTTCTACCGATGGCCTTAAATCTTTATTTCCTTTAATTTACTTAAATAAATCAACGCATTCTAAGTTTTAGTTGAAAAATATTAATAAAAAAAGTAAAATAGGTGCCGTAAATCATGAAGGGTGTATTGGTGGATGAGGAATAGAGGGCGTTTTACTTTAAACCCATAGGGAGACTCATTATGAAAAAGTATACAGGGGTTATGGTGCCATTCATGCTAGGTTTTGTGCTTGCAACTGGAACGGAGGCTTTCGCCTACAGCGGTGGCATAGGTACAATAGCCGACCCCTATCATGTGGGGACGGCTGATGACTGGACCGCATTGTCAGCAACAGAAGCGGACTGGGACAAGTATTTCATCTTGATTACGGACATTGATTTCAGCGGGGCATTATTAACGCCCATAGGCAACATTCACGGCACCGCATTTACCGGTGTATTTGACGGGAAGGGCCATAAACTGCGCAACGGCCAAATCATTCTGTCCATAAATGATGGTGTCGGCCTATTTGGCTTCCTGGGGTTTGGAGGTGAGATTCGCAACTTGGGGGTGGAAGTGGTAACGGTTGCCGGACGTGATGGTGTCGGCGGCTTGGTTGGATATAATCAAGGCACGGTAAGGTCTTGTTATACCACGGGCGCCGTTATCGGTCGTAGTGAGGTCGGCGGCCTGGCGGGAGGAAATACCGGAACAATCATTTCATGCTGCGCTATAGGCGCTGTAACAGGCGTTCAGTATGTGGGCGGCCTTACAGGATCCAACGGATTGCCTGACGGCGTAATTGCGTCGTGTTACGCCACGGGCGCCGTGACGGGTGATAGTGTGGTCGGCGGCCTCATAGGAATCAATTGGGATGAAGTCGCCTCGTGTTACGCCGCAGGCGCCGTTACGGGCAACACTACGGTCGGCGGCCTTGTGGGATATCATGACGGTGTGGTAGAAGGGTGTTATTGGGATACGGAAGCCACGGGGCAAAGTCTCAGTTCCGGCGGTGGGGGGCGCACCACGGACGATATGACCTATCCCTATGCGGACGACACTTACGTGGATTGGGATTTCGAGTCGGTATGGATGGCCGATGTCTTAGGGTATATAAATAACGGTTACCCTTTTCTGATTGGAAACGTGCCTTCTCCCCCCCATCCAGCGGATGTAAATAAAGATTTTCGCATGGTCATGAGCGAGGCAATAGCGTATCTTGCAGGCTGGCAGCAAGGCAGTAATCCCATGTCTTATGCCATACGCGCCGCCTACTTGTGGCAGAACGGCGAACGTTATGTCTACAACGCAGAAATACTGCCTCCTCTTTGCTGGGAGGTGTTATCGCCGGTTGAAGGCGAAGAGGAAGGGGAAGGCGAAAATGAGGGGGAAGGCGAACATGAAGGTGAAAACGAAGGCGAAGGGGAAACACCCCTGGAGGGCGAGGTCATCCAATTCACGCTTAGATATGTGGCAGATGAACACGGCTGGATTTCAGGGCCCTGGTTGCAGACAGTGAACCAAGGCGACGACGGCTTGCCGGTGACGGCGGAACCCGACCCGGGCTATCATTTCACCCAGTGGTCAGACGGCCTGTTGACGGCCACGCGCCAAGATAGGAACGTGACCGCGGACCTTACGGTTTTTGCGATGTTTGAGTCTTCCACCCCTCGCATTACCTCCTTTTTAATTAACGGCGGCGCGGTTTCCACCGCAACTCCCGTGGTGACGCTTGACATCGCCTGCACGATTAACCCGACGGAGTACATGGCAAGCGAGCTACCGGATTTCGTCGGTGCGGAGTGGCAGCCTTATGCGTCTCCTATCTCCTTTACGTTTTCCGGAAGCGCCATTACGCGGGAAATATATTTCAGGGTGCGCACCGAGACGGGGGAATCGGAAATAGAAAGCGATACCATCTATTTATCGCCGGCGACAGGGTTGGTGGAGAATGGAACGTTTACCATGGGGTGCCGGGACGACGGCGATGACGGCATGTACGGCGAGAGCGAGGAGAGGCCCCGGCATGAGGTGACGCTGGGATTCTACGAAATCAGCATCGGCGAGGTAACCACCCGCCAATACTGCGATGTGCTGAACTGGGCCATGGAGAAGGGGTATCTGAGGGATTCCAGCGGCTGGGGGGAATGGGAACCACCGGAGGATATCTACGTGGGTTGGTGGCTTATGCAACACCCCATCGTAGCGTTTTCCTCCGGGTACTGCAACATTCAATATGCGAATGGGAAATTCTCCCCGAAGATGCGGCAGGGACTGCCGGGCTCGACGGCATATTCCATGGCGGAGCACCCTATGGTGTGCGTGTCCTGGTATGGCGCCGCCGCCTTCTGCAATTGGCTAAGTCAGATGGAAGGTCTAATCCCCTGCTACAACCAATATTTAGGCGAATGGACATTGGATATAGCGCCACCGACACCGGGAGGGTATCGCCTGCCGACGGAGGCGGAATGGGAACGCGCGGCGGCGTGGGACGGGAGCAAACACTGGATTTACGGGTTTACCTCGGACACGCTTACAGGAAAGGATCGCTGCAATTACTACGATTCGAATCCAGACTATGTGAATCCGCTGGGCTTGATTTCCTTTCCCTATACATCACCCACGGGCTGGTTCAATGGAGTGAGCGTGAACTCGAACGGCACTATCATCACGGTGGAAAGCCTGAGTCCGGTTGGGGCGTATGACATGAGCGGTAATGTGATGGAGTGGTGCCAAGACTGGTATTCTTCGACCTACTATGAGGGCGGGGCGATGACCAATCCGACGGGGCCCGCGGACGGATCGGCGCGTGTATTCCGTGGCGGGTGCTGGAACAGTACCCCCGAATTTTGCCGATCCGCAAGTCGCGTTTACGCCGATCCGGAATATATGAGTCACCTCCTCGGTTTCCGCATCGCCAAATCGTCGCCGGCTCTGGACGTAACGTCCTTCTCCATTAATAATGGCGATGCCGTAACAAGCAGCCTGACGGTGACGCTGAACAACACGTGTACAAACAGCCCGACAGAGTACATGGCGAGCGAATCGGCGCAGTTCAGCGGCGCGTCGTGGCAACCCTATGATCCGGCGCCGACGTTCATGCTGTCTTCCGGCGGGGGAGCGAGAACGGTGTATTTTAAGGTGCGTAACGGCGTAGGAGAGTCATACGTGGCGAGTGATAGCATTGATCTTGTGGAACCCATGATGATCAGCGTGCTCGAGGGTACGTTCCAGATGGGCAGGCCTTACACGGATACGGGGGAAAGTTGTGAATTACCGGTTCATTCCGTTGCGCTGGATGCGTATCAGATTGGCAAATATGAGGTGACGAACCAGCAGTATTGTCATGTGCTGAACTGGGCCTGCGGGCAAGGCTACGTATACGATGAAGCGGTTGAACCGCCGCCCGAAGGAGAAGGGGAAGCGGAGGGAGAGGGTGAAGGTGAAACCCTCCTCACTCTCTATGCCGGAGGCAGTAGCGCGCGGTATCTTATCGTGGACCTCGCATCCCAGGAATGTAACATCGAATACGCGGACGGCATGTTCGTGCCCAAGTCAAGAACAGGACTTCCTGGGGAAACCATCTATTCCATGGCGGAACATCCCATGGTGGAGGTGAGTTGGTATGGCGCTGCGGCCTACTGCAATTGGCTGAGCCAGATGCTGGAGTTGACGCCCTGTTATGATATGAATACGGCGTTTTGGCCGCTGACGGTGGCGCCGCCGACCCCCGGCGGATACCGGCTGCCCACGGAGGCGGAATGGGAGCGGGCCGCGGCCTGGGATGGCAGCAGGCATTGGCGCTACGGGATGAACCGCGACACTATTGATATTTCCATGGCTAATTACTACGAAGGCTTCAATGATGCTAATCCGTTGGGCCTGACAACCGAACCCCATACATCGCCTGTAGGCTGGTTTAGCGGTTCCAATGTGAGCCCCAACGGCAATGTTACCACGTTGGACAGTATGAGCCCTGTGGGGGCGTACGACATGAGCGGCAACGTGTATGAGTGGTGCCATGACTGGTTTTCCTGTGACTATTATAGCGGCGGCCCGATGACAAATCCGACGGGTCCCGCATCGGGCTTGGACCGCGTGAATCGGTCTGGCTATTTTCATTCTGTTGCCGGCGATTGCCGTTCAGCGAAACGCTTGAACTCTGTTCCGTGGGGCGCCACGCTCGGCATCGGCTTCCGCGTCGCCAGATCGGTGCCGTCGCTAACGGGTCCATTTACACTGACATACAATGCGGGACCCAACGGTCTCCTGCTTCTTACGGGTCCCAACCCACAGACAGTGAACTATGGCGAAGATGGCTTGCCGGTAACAGCGATTCCGAATTCGGGATATTCGTTTTATAGATGGAGCGACTATTCGACGGAGAACCCGCGCACGGATGAGAACGTTACGACGCACATCGAGGTTACAGCCTATTTTGCCGAAACGCAGGCGTTACGCACATTGACCTATAGTGCGAAGCCACATGGAATGATAGTGGGAATCAATCCGCAATACGTGATTTTAGGCCAGGATGGCTTGCCCGTGACGGCGAGGCCATTTCGTGGGTATGCGTTTCAGGAATGGAGCGATGGTTCGACAGAGAACCCGCGCACGGACGAGAACGTTACGGCGGACATCACGGTAACGGCTTCTTTCAATATGATTCCGTAAGGTAAAAGCAGGCAGGTGACCGCCATAAAATGTGAATCCTCTTAACTTTTTACTCTGCATAAGGTCAGACTACGAAATAGCCCACGATAACCTGCGATTCTTTGCGTCCTCCCCATATCTGCGTTTAATATTATCAACGCATTCGTGCAGGGACCGCCGAGGTACGTAGAGAAGGGGGAAGTATTGTCGAAAATTCAAAAACCTACGCAGTTAATTTCTGAATTGGTTTGAAGCGGATATCTACAACACTAAAGTTCAGGTACTGTCAGACTGTTATGTTAATTTTTAATAGAAATAGACAATAAAGTTTCGGATATTTAAAAAGAAAAGTATCAAAATAATTTAAGGGTATGAATGAAAACATACGTAATGGTATTACGCGGGGGGAAACCTATTTCCGCCAAAACAAATTAAGGAAAAGAGCAATGAAAATGGATGTTAAAGTGATGTTTTCCGTATGCGCGATGGTAATGGCCATACTTATACCAAGCGTAGAAGCGGCAACCTACAGCGGTGGCACGGGTACGGCGCCAGACCCGTATCAAATCGGGAATGCCGCGGACTGGATAACGCTGTCCGCAACGACAAGTGACTGGGATAGACACTTTGTCTTGACGGGGGATATTGATTTTTCTGGTGACTCCTTGAAGCCTGTGGGTACCTACAGCGACTTCTTCGAAGGTGTGTTTGAAGGCAATACTCATGTGCTGCGTCGGGTACTAATCGATCAACCTGACAGAGACTATGCCGGCTTGTTTGGCTGCGTTGGAGAATCGGGAGTGATTCGCAATCTTGGCGTGGAAGATATCATTGTAACGGGTAACAGATATGTTGGCGGATTGGCGGGGTATAATGTTAACGGTACCATTTTATTGTGCTGGGCTACAGGCACGGTAACCGGCACAGACCAGAACGTGGGTGGCCTGGTGGGCAAGAATGATGGCAATGAAGGACGGATTACTTCCTGCTACGCCGCCTGTGATGTTGTTGGCAACCTTTATGTGGGGGGGCTGGCGGGATACAGCGAGGGGGCGGTGATTTGGACCTGTTATGCCAGAAGCGCGGTAACGGGCGGCAGGGATGTCGGCGGCATGTGTGGAAAGAACTATAAGGGCAATGTCGCTTATTGCTATTCCGCGGGCATGGTTGCCGGCGATGAACGCCTTGGCGGCCTTGTGGGGACGAATGAAGAAGGCATGGTTACATTTTCGTATTGGGACATGAACACCTCCGGTTTGCCGGAAAGCGCCGGCGGCGAAGGACGCACCACGGACGAGATGACTTATGCCTATGCCGCCAACACCTTTGTGGGATGGGATTTTGCATTGGTTTGGGCCGCGGATGAGGATTATAGCGTAAATGATGGCTATCCCTACCTGCGAAACCGCATTTCCCCGGCGGAAGGCGAACCCCAGGAAGGTGAAGGCGAATACAGTTATTTTCATCCCGCGGATTTGAATACCGACTGGCGCATGGTAATGGGCGAAGCGATTGCCTATCTGGCGGGCTGGCAGCAAGGTTCCAATCCCATGGCGTATGCCATACGCGCCGCCTATATCTGGCAGGGTGGGGAATATTACGGTTTTGATGCCACCCAGGCCCCGCCGATGTGCTGGATACTGTCTATGCCCGGGGAAGGTGAACTTGAGGGCGAGATTCCTGATACGACTCCCCCTGGCATGGTGATTGATTTTAGTGCCACAGCGGGCGATGCGGCAGTAACCCTTGCATGGACTAACCCAAATGATGAAGATTTGGCAAGGATAAAAATCCTTCGAAAACAAGAATCGGCGCCCGCCTCTCCGACTGACGGTACGGTGGTCTATAACGAATTAGGCGCTACATTTACCGACACGAATGTTACGAACGGCACCGAATATTTTTATGCGGCATTTGCCTATGATGAGGTTGGTAATTACTCCGATGGCGCCCCGGCGAGCGCCACGCCAACTTCAGCGGCAGCCCGAGCCGAGGTCCTCGAATATATGAATACAGTGGATGGCCTTCTTGTTGAGGAGGGGCAGCCGAACCTGTCGCCGGAACAGTTGGATACCTTGCGGTTCCGGCTGGAGGCATCTGAAATCGCTTACCGGAGCGGTAACGCCTGCGAAGCGGCGACCGAACTGCAAGGCTTGCTCTCCCTGGTCCAGGCGTACCGAGGCGCCGCCGCCAACGAAAACGTTTTGTCCGCCACGGAACGCATCTATAACAGGACACGCATGCTTCGGTACAACCTCGCGGCCGGTATGGATCCTGACATCCTGTGTGATGCCGTCAATCGTATTGGCCGGGGGGCGGACTTGGAACCGGAAGGAGAACCGGTTCTTGCCGATCAGGTTCCAGGCGCGGTTACATTTGGCGAGCCCTTGTTGTATACCCGGGATATTGCCGGTGAAACCATGACCGAAGTAGATATCCCGGGTATGTTAAGCAGCCTTAGTCCGGGGCTTCCGGGTATCCCGGTGGTTCATTATCTGATTGGCGTTCCTCAAGAAGCGACAATCGCGCTGAGCCAGGAGTTTGAAGTGGCTGAATCCTTCAAGTGCAACCTTTACCCTTCCACCTTGGTACCTCTTGATCCTGTTGACGAAACGCAACAAAAGCAGCATCCTGTGAATAAGGACGCCATGACATACAGAAAGGATACCCCGTTCCCGTCTGAAGCGGTTACGGTATTTGAGATAGGAAGCTTTCGTGACTTGCGTCTGGCAATAGTCGAAGTCGCCGCCGGGCAATGGAATCCCGCCTCACAACAATTGGACCTGTTCCGCAGGGTCCAGTTCAAGGCGGAATTTGTGAATGGCAACGGTTACCTTCCCGCGAAAGCGGGCAACCCCTTTGAAAGCGGCATGGACATAGTCAAAAATCTAGCCATCAATACCAAGGCGATCAAACAGACTGCACTGTGGCATCCGCCATCGGAAGTATGGATGGATGGGGAGGAGTTCATGATTTTTGCGCATACCGATTTTTTAGATGCTGCCCAACGGCTGGCCGAATGGAAAACGGGACGCGGAATGGTAACTCGTGTTATTGAGGTGGGTCCGAGGAATATGGATACCAAGGAGGAAATCAAGGCACGGATCAAGAATCATTTCGATGAATGCGATATCCGGCCAAGTTTCGTGCTTCTGCTTGGGGATGCCGAGTTTGTACCCACGTGGACAATGCCACGCCCCATCCTGCAGGGCGATATGGCCACAGACCAGCCGTATACCTGCATGGATGCCGATCCGATTCAAGATATTGCGATAGGTCGAATTCCAGTAGATACGGCTGAGCAAGCAGAGTGGGCGGTAGACCGTATTAAAGCGTATGAGGGCACGCCGCCGACAGACTGTGATTTCTACCGGAAAGTAACGCTTGCCGCGCAATTTGACTGTTGCGTCTTTGAAGGTCTGTTGGGCCAAGAGTATATCAACCCTACATGGGTGTCCGAGTATCTCCGAAATCATTTTCAGGCAGCCGGATATTCCGTGGAACGTATCTACGATGTAACGGAGTGGGATGACCGCATGTACAACGTCTTGGGTTTGGATTCAACCCCACGCTTTTTTATGAACGGCCTGTTTTTGGGCTATCTACCCGGTAGTTTCGATATCGCCCCGGGCATGGGATTTGACTGGGACAACAACGGTAATGATGTGGCGGAGGCGATCAACGACGGACGCCTTCTTGTTTGGGGAATCTGCCACGGATCGAGGGGCGGATGGGCGGCGCCAGACTTCAATACAAATACTATTACCAGCGGCGCCCTCCATAATGGAGAGAAGATACCTGTAATTTTCAGCATCAATTGTTCAAGCGGGTATTTTGACAACGAAATAGATCCCGAGCAACCGGATGACGAGGTTGAGTTCGTGGAGGAGTTGTGGCGACATCACGACCGCGGCGCCATAGGCGTTTTTGCCGCGACCCGCACAAGCTACACGCATGTCAACGAGTGTCTTTCGCAAGGGTATGCGGATGCGATAATTCCATCTGTCAACGATGTGATTGGAAATTCCACCCCGATTCGCCGCCTGGGAAAAATATGGCTCCATGGCGCGCAGTATCTTTGGTTATATGCTTGTGTCAACTCCAGCCCCTACTCTAATTACTATGTTGACCAGATGTGGCTTTACCAGTTTTTTGGCGATCCGACAGTCGAGGTCTGGCTGGATTGCCCGGAGGCGGCCACGCCACCCTTGACAGTTGAGGTGTTTCGTGTTGGAGAACTTTTGGAGATAGAAAGCGATGCCGTAAATGGGAGCACCATCACGGTTTCCCACGAGATTGATGGCGAAATGCTGCCTGTGACGCGCGGTAAAATAATGAACGGCATGGCAATCTTGGAACGGGGCATTGAGGCCGATCCGGTGAACTGGGTGCAGGTTGCGATTGCAACGCCCGACGGGCTCGTGACTACTTTTAATGTGCAGATAAGGATTCGGCAATAAAGAGAAAGGTATAAGGAAAATATCCGGTCGCCATAAGACATAACCGTTGTAAATACAGATGGTCGGTTGTGTAATTTGATTATGAAGCCGGATGGGCATAATCAGTGTCGGTGCGTTAGTGCGTTTGTTTTTAGTGAAGGTAAAGTATGGAATTTTAAGATGAATCGAATTAACAAAGGACTACTCTCGCAGAAATCGGTTAGACAGAATGGAGGGCGCAATTTATGAAGAAGGTTTTGTGTGCTGGGGTGGTGATAATGACAATAATCACGGAGGTAGGGATATTGCCAGGTACAGTCGTAGCGGCGGCGGAAGAAGCGACTACTCACCCTGCGGATTTGAATACCGACTGGCGTCTGGTACTGAGCGAAGCGATTGCCTATCTGGCGGGCTGGCAGCAAGGTTCCAATCCCATAGCGCATGCCATCCGGGCGGCCTATCTGTGGCAGAATGGCGAGCTGTATCACTATGATGCCGCTCAAGAGGCCCCGTTGTGCTGGGCGCTGGGTTCGGTGGAACCCGAAGGAGAAGAGGTGGAAGGAGAGCCTGGGCCGCATACCCTGACCTATCAGGCCGGCCCGAACGGTCAAGTGTTTGGGGATTTGTCTCAAACCGTGGCTCATGGCGGCAGCGGCACGGCCGTCGTGGCCTATGCGGATATACATTGTTATTTTGTACGATGGAGCGATGGTTCCGTCCAGAACCCCCGTACGGATATGAACGTTACGGCGGATATCAGCGTAACGGCCGAGTTTTCCATTGAAACCTTTACCCTGACCTACACCGCCGGTTCTCATGGTCAAGTTTATGGAATCTTGTCGCAACAGGTGGCGTATGGTGCGGACGGTGAGGCAGTCCTGGCGTTTGCGGATCTGAATTATCATTTTCTTCAGTGGAGTGACGGCTCGACCCAGAACCCGCGCACGGACACTAACGTAACGGAGGACGTTTCCGTCATGGCGACTTTTGTACCTGACGTGCCTGTGGTTACGTCATTTGCGATCAACAGCGATGGGGCAACCACGATTCTGTTAGACGTCACGCTCAATAGTACATGCACGACCAGCCCGACCCAGTACATGGCGAGCGAATCGGACGCGTTTACGGGCGCTTCCTGGGCGGCCTACGACACGGCGCCGTCGTTCACGCTGTCCTACGGTGTTGGGACGCGAACAGTGTACTTCAAGGTTCAGAATGAAAGTGGTGAGTCCGGCGTAGTGAGCGACAGCATCTTTATCGTGCCGAATACGGTGTCTGTGGAAGCGGGTACGTTCACCATGGGCCGAACGGACTCGGGCGATGATGAGGCACATGGTAACACGGACGAGGACCCGCGGCATTCGGTGACGCTGGGCGCGTATTGGTTGGGTAAGTATGAGGTGACAAACAAGGAATATTGTGACGTGCTGAACTGGGCGCTGGCGCAGGGGTACCTGTATAGCGATATTTCCGGCGCCCCGTGGGCCGGCACAGGTAGCATCTACGCGGGCAATACTTCCGGTGCCCGGTATGGGATAGTTGATTTTAGCTCGCCATCCTGCAACATTCAATATTCCGGCGGCGTGTTTACGTCGAGGACGCGGGTGGGGTTGCCGGGCACGACGAATTACTCGATGGATACACATCCCATGGTAATGGTGACCTGGTACGGTTCGGTGGCGTATTGCACCTGGCTGAGTCAGTGGCAGGGGCTGACGCCTTGTTATAACATGGCGACATCGGGCTGGCCGCTGACGGTGGCGCCGCCGGAGTCGGGCGGGTATCGGTTGCCGACGGAAGCGGAGTGGGAGCGCGCCGCGGCATGGGGCACAACATTGACTATCCCTCCCGTATGGACGCACTGGATCTACAGTTTCCAGGAAAACACGCTGATGGGCAAGAACCGTGCTAACTACCGCGACCGTGCTCCGAATTATGTGAACCCGCTTGGCCTGACGGAATGGCCTTATACTTCGCCGGTGGGCTGGTTCAACGGGGCGCATGTGAGCCCGAACGGGAATGTGACGACGGTGAACAGTCCGAGCCCGGTAGGCGCCTACGACATGAGCGGCAACGTGTGGGAGTGGTGCCATGACTGGTATTTGGATACCTACTATAGTGGCGGTACGATGACGAATCCGCTGGGGCCGCCCACCGGGGCGGATCGTGTTCGCCGGGATGGTGCTTGGTACAGCGACAGTTGGGGAACCCGATCGGCCCGCCGCGCCAGGGGCAACCCTGACAACGGGGAATATGTCATCGGGTTTCGTGTGGCGGTTTCGGTTTCGTCCCGCTAGTCGGATTCTTGATACTTGTACCCTTGATCCTTAATTTACGGGTGGGCGCCGCAACGCGGAATCCACCGGCGCCTTATCAGTCCATAAGGTCTATATAAAACAAGAAGTTGAATGCTTGGGCGGAGAAAAAATGGGACTGTTTCCGCCGCAACGTATATCTGATCGGTTGTTGATATGAGTACATGGATACCTGTTTTAGACGTTTGGGTTTGCGCATAACCAAGCGGCGGTAACTGTCCCAATTTTTTCGGTCCTGTCCGCCACGCCCGCAAAAAAGCGGGACAGACTCCGGCGCGGTTCAGCGTTAGGTCCAAGGCTCATGCTGTTGCACGCGCCGGAGGCAGTCCCATCTTTTGCTCAGGTGGTGTTAGTTCTTTTAGGTTGCCGTCAAAGCCTGCGTTAGCAAATCAGGAGAACGACCATGAGAATCACTACAGGAAGTGTCTGGGTTGCTGCGATGATGATACTGATCGCCCTGACCGTGGACGCGGCGGCGGGCGGTTACAGCGGGGGCGCGGGTACGGCTGCCAATCCCTATCGAATAGGAACCGCCGCTGACTGGATGACCTTGTCCGCCACGGCGGGAGACTGGAATAAGTGTTTTATCCTGATGGCGGACATTGATTTTGGCGGGGCTTTATTGACGCCTGTGGGCATGGATGATATCGCCCCTTTTACCGGTGTTTTTAACGGGAACGGCCACGTATTAAGCATGTTCAAAATCAATCTGCCTGCAAAGGAAGGTGTCGGCTTGTTTGGTTACTTGGGCGAAGGAGGAATTATAAAAAACTTCGCTGTGACGGAGATAGCGGTTACAGGCGAATATTCTGTTGGCGGTCTTGCGGGATATATTTATAAGGGGACGATATCCTCGTGTTCGGCTATGGGCTCGGTGACAGGGGTTGAGGATATCGGCGGCTTGGTGGGGTTCAATGAAAGTGGAGCGATCACATCCTGTTATGCGGGGGGACAGGTTACAGGTGAGATGTTTATCGGCGGCTTGGCGGGATACAATACCAATGGAAACGTCATCTCCTGTTATGTCACAGCCTCGGTTACAGGAAATGAAGGGCATGTAGGCGGCTTGATAGGGGCTAGTAGTGGCACAATACAGTCCTGTTACGCCACGGGCGTTGCTTCAGGCAATGGCGAGCATGTCGGCGGATTGCTGGGAATCAATTTTGGTATCGTACGGTCCTGTTGCGCCACGGGTATGGTTGAAGGGGGGGATTATGTCGGCGGTCTGGTGGGATATGATCAATACGCTACCGTCATCTCCTCTTATGCTTCGGGTACGGTGGAAGGGATGGAATATGTCGGCGGCCTCGTGGGGGAGAGTCGGAACAGCACGATCACGTCGTGTTATGCCAATGGTCCGGTTACGGGCGGCGACATGTCCGTCTGGACTGGCGGCCTGATAGGAAAAGACCGCCATGACAAAGGCCCAAGCGTGATTACGGCATGCTATTGGGACAAGGAAGCCACGGGACAGAGCCATAGCGCCGGCGGCGAAGGACGCACCACGGATGAGATGACCTATGCCTACGCGGCAAATACCTATGTGGGCTGGGACTTCACTACAGTCTGGGCTGTGGATGCGGATTACAGCGTGAATTACGGCTATCCCTACCTGCGCCCGAAAGTGCCCCATCCCGGGGACGTCAATGGGGATTTCAGTATGGTGATGAGCGAAGCCATAACCTATCTTGCCGGGTGGCAACAAGGCGGCAACCCCCTCGCCTACGCCATACGCGCCGCCTATCTCTGGCAGAACGGCGAAGCCTATGGGTATGACGGAGACCTTGTCCCGCCGACGTGCTGGACTCTTGCCGGCCCTTGACATGGAAACAACGCCCAAACTTCAGAGCGTTTACGGGGTAAGGGCGTTTTTGAATATCTTTCTCCGGCGTGTTCCCGAATGTAAAGCGGGAATGGATGTGAAAAACAACACAGGAGAATATCATCATGAACGTTAAACAATTCTTGCGCGCAACCAGGGTATGGATGATGGCCGTTGCATGGGTGATTCTGTCGCCAGGCGCCTGGGCTGCTATTTACAGTGGCGGTTCGGGTACGGAAGTTGATCCTTATCATATAGGGACCCCCGGCGACTGGATAACATTGACCGCCACGGAAGCGGACTGGAACAAACATTTCCTGCTCATTGCGGACATAGACTTTGCCGGGGCCTCCCTTACCCCGGTCGCCCCGGACACCTCAACAGAAGATTTCTTCCAGGGCGTGGAGTTTACCGGCGTACTGGATGGCGCGAATCACTGTTTGAAGAATGCCGTTATTCAGATGCCCGAAGACAATTATGCCGGCGTGTTTGGCTTTATATATGAGCCGGGAACCGTACAGGCCCTGGGCCTTGAAAATATTAGCGTAACCGGCAAAGATTTTGTGGGGGGGCTGGTGGGCTGGGACTGGGGACATGTCGAACGGTGTTATTCAACCGGTGCGGTGACTGGTCGCCAAAGCGTCGGGGGATTGGTTGGTTTCAACGGTTTGGATGCGTCTATTGTGTCATGCTATGCCTCCGGCAATGTGTCGGCGACCAGGGAAGTGGGCGGCCTGGCGGGGTCCAACAACGGTACGAGCCCGAGTATTGTTTCCAGTTACGCATCAGGTACCGTTAGCGGCACGGATGTTTTCGGCGGCCTGATAGGGGATAATGCCCGGAACGGCAGTGTTATCGCATGTTACGCCAGGGGACCGGTAATAAGCGCCAACGAATATTCCGGGGGGCTTTGCGGCTCGAATTGGGGAACTATCGTCGCCTCTTTCTGGGATGTTCAAACGACCGGGCGGGATGGCAGTTTCGGGGGTAAGGGTTTGAATAGCGACCAGTTGAAGACGATTTCCACGTTTCAGAATGCCAATTGGAGCGCCTATGATTGGGTAATGACAGCGGGAGACTATCCCCGCTTATCCTGGGAAGCGCCGATGTGGCCGGGAATACCAGCCCCTGACCCCGTTCCTCTCCCGGGCAGCGGCACGGAATCCAATCCATTCCTTATCAACACGGCACCGGAGTTTGCCTTGCTCAGTTGGCATACGCTTGTGCTGGATAAACATATCCGGCTGGCGGCGGATTTGGACCTGGAAGGAGTTGCACTATGGCCCATAGGCGATCTGGGTCCTTTTACCGGCGAATTTGACGGCGATGAACATATATTGCGCAACATTGAACTTCGACAACCGTATAGCGGCGGTATCGGCGTATTCGGATCTCTTGGGAATGGCGGCATCATCAACAACCTGGGAGTCAGAAACATTACCGTGGAAGGGGCCATGTTTGTCGGCGGCCTGGTGGGATATAACGATCAGGGTACGATTGGCAGGTCGCACTGCGCCAACGGCAACGTACAAGGCGTGGTTGGCGTCGGCGGCCTGGTCGGGTATAACGTGAATCTTGCCTGGGTGGCTACCTGTTATACCACTTGCCTCGTGCACGGAGAAGAAGGCATGGCCGGTGGCTTGGTGGGATACGCCGAGGATTCGCTCATATCGCTCAGCTTCGCTACCGGCCCCGTGACGGGCAAATTTGGTATTGGCGGCCTGACAGGCGCTATTGAAAATGGGGCCCAAATTTCTTATTCCTATGCCCGGGGCGTGGTATCCGGTCAACAATGGGTCGGCGGCCTGACGGGACGCGTCAAGGAAGGAGCCATAAATCAATGTTACGCTACAGGTGTAGTGACGGGAAATCAGAATGTTGGAGGTCTGGTAGGAGTGGCCGAATCTGGACAGGTTACGGACAGTTACTGGAACGTGGAAAGCTCGGGGCTGGCTGGCAGTGCGGCGGGCGAGGGACGTGCAACCGATGAGATGACCTCTCCCCATGCGGGAAATACCTATCTGAATTGGGATTTTGGTTTGGAAATATGGACGGAGGATGTGGCGTATGATAAAAACAACGGGTATCCGTACTTGGTGGAAAACGTCCCTCCGGCGCCTGTTTTCATATCCAGTCCCACAGATGCGGACGAGGACTGGCGCATAACAATAAGCGAAGCCATTGCCTATCTGGCGGGCTGGCAGCAAGGGGATAATCCGATAGGATATGCTATACGTGCCGCTTATATCTGGCAAAACGGCGAGCAGTATGTCTATGTACCTGAAGCCGCACCGCCCTTGTGCTGGGTATTAGCCCCATAATTTCATAGTTCCTGGCCTCGACAGCGTTTGGACGCAGTTTTTCAGAAAATAGCATGGCACAAAAGTTTGACGCAAAATGCCGTAAGGGACAAACAACCAAATAGCAGGCATGAAGCACAGGAGTGCACACTGTACTCATGGGCTATTTGGCGGTCAGTCTCTTCTTTACTCCGTCTATGTGTTCTCTTAAAAAGTACCATCCTATATTCCGCAGAGTTCAGGAAGTCTGAATTTATAGAAATAAACATAGATATGATGTTGGATTCTTTTTATTATTGCATCTAATCTAATTAATATATCATTGATTTTCCAATCCTAATGATTTATAATTTTTGAATAATACAATTTTTATAAATAATGTCTTTACCTTCCAGAAATTCAGTGCCATCATCAAAGGAAAGCGTATGCCTTATACACAACACCTTAATTGCATGCGGGAGGGCGTAGCGGCGTGGAACGCATGGCGTACTTCATGTCCTAAAGCCATCCCAGACTTGAGCGGCGCGGACCTTCACGGCTTGGATTTATCCGGCGCTAAGATCAGCCATACCAATTTCAACCAGGCCAACCTGACGGGGGTTGATCTGCACGGCGTCAACTTGAACTACTGCACTTTTTTTCATGCCATATTGGTTAATGCCGATTTGCGCGGCGCTATGTTGTATGGCGCCGATTTGAGTTTTGCCGAACTCTTAAACGCACAGCTGGGCGGGGCCTGCTTCGAAAACGCCACCATGAACCACGTTTGTTTGCGCGGCCAAATGTTACAGGGGCTTGCTTTCCGAAACGCCAATCTCTTCGGTGCGGACCTGAGTAATGCGGACCTTAGCGGCGCTGACCTATCCGGTGCCGTCCTGGCCGAAACAAACTTGGAGTTGACCTCTTTTTACAGGGCCAATCTTAAGAATGCCAATCTGACGGGCGCGAAAGTCAAGTATACCATCTTCAACGAAGCCCAACTGGAAGGGGCTTGCCTGCGCAATGTGAACATGCGGGAAGCCAAAATGTCTTTTTGGGAAAGAGTCAAAGGCGCCATGAAGCCGAAGTCATGAGAGGATCACCTTTCAGCTCATAAGGTCTATAACAAGCAAGAAACTGAATGCGTGTGTGCAGAAAGAATGAGACTGCTTCCGCCGCGGATTATGCGTGTTCTTTTTTCGGTAGGAACCGGAAAGGGGGGGTGGATTTAGATGAGGTTTTCAAGCCAAGGATTCAAAGGACATAAAGAACCCAAAGGACTGTAAAATGCTCTCCTGACGGGTGCGTCCTTTAAGTCCCTTAAGTCCTTTCGGTCCTTTCTTTTGACGGCCTTTCCCGGCGTTAACTACTGTTTATAAGCTCAAGGCATGATCCATAGCAAGTCATTTTGCCAAAGGCTTTTTCACGCCCCGAGGCGCATTCCCTCCTTAATTACCCGCTTGGCCGGGAATACGAAATTTACAGGCACAAGCGGGAGGATGGGTTAAGCAGGCAGGCGGTGTGTCACATCGTTTGTAAATCTTATTGGAGGCAGTGTACTATTGCCTCCAACTTTTTGTATACTAAGCCCCTTGTAACGGGAACTCGTGATGCAATTAACAGAAAACCAAGAACGCTACATTTCTCAGTATATCGGCGAGATAGAAGAGAGCATCGGCGACCAATTAAGCCCCAAGCAGCGTGATCGCGCGTTGTCAAGATTACGCGCCCGTCTTGACGAGAAAATACGCTCCGGGGTTTCCGCTCCTCTTGAAGATGCCGATGTATTGAACATACTCCATAAGATGGGAGATCCGGAAACCCAGGCCGCCATCCTGGTGCGGGTATGGGGGGATGTGACCATTGGTGGTGCCGCCCTTACCCCTTCTGAAACCTCGCCGACATCCGCATCGAATCCCAACGCCTCTTCTCCATCCTCTGGTCAGACGGCAAAGGCGCAGAAGGGGGCCCCCTCCAAGGGCAACAAGTTCGGTCCGGTCTGGCTGGGCGTGGTATCTTATTTTGCCCGTCGTTCAGGGCTGCCACTCTGGGCGCTACGTCTGCTGGCCTCATTGCTGGGCCTGTTGACCGGACCGCTTGCCCTCATGACCTATATGGCGGCGTACATCGTGCTTCGGTTGCGCGGGCGCCTTCAGTCACCCGCCCCCTTTCATTTCTACCGCGTGGTGTTATATCCGGCGATAACCGGGATTCTCCTTCTTCTGTTTTATTTCGGGGGCGTTTATGGGATAATGGGGATACGGATGGCGCATGAAAAGTATCTGGGTCGTACGGTGCCTGAATTGAACGAGTGGGCCTGGCTTGAAGTCGAAGCGCCGTCTATATTCGTCAGCGCCCTGTTTATTCTGCTTCCTCTGTCCCTGTTCAGTGCCATGCCCTTGGCCAACGGCTGGGATTACAGCCTGAAACGGTTTACCCAGGCCGGCGTCATTCTGTATGCCGTCATCTTGTCCTTTGGCATCGCGTTCTTCCTCACCGGCATCATCCTCAACTTTGTTCACGAGTTCACGTGACACCCTGTTGCGCGGCGGCAAGCGGGGGTGCAGTTAGCACCACAAGACTTTTCCCCGGGACAAGCAGAGAGGCTTCGGTTACGGGCGGCGCCTGTTCCCGGGAAAAATAATCCATCGGGGGAGCGGCGGCACTGTTGATACGTTTGCGCCAGTCTCCCTTCGGCAGGGTGAACAGGATGTCCCCCATGGTTCCGTTGTACATCATATAAACGCCGACGCCCCCGTTTTCCCGCGGATGAATGCGGCAACCGAGAGCATTTTCCGGGGTATCCCAGACGACGGGACTTCCGTCGGCCTCATACCAGCACAAGTCGGCATCTTCGCGTCCCGTGCTTCCGGCCGTTCCCTGAAAATAATCGCAACGGCGCAGGAACGGATTTTCGAATCGGAAGGCGATCAGATTGCGGTAAAAGTCAAACAACTCCCGTGATCCTTCCAGACGGGACCAGTCGAACCAGGCGATTTCATTGTCCTGGCAATAGGCGTTGTTGTTGCCTTTTTGCGTGCGGTTCATTTCATCGCCGCCCAGCATCATGGGCACTCCCAGGGATAAAAACAGGGTCGCCACCATGCCTTTTCTGCAGCGGGTGCGCACGGCATTGATTTCGTGGGAATCGGTGTCTCCCTCCACGCCGCAATTCCAGCTGAAATTCTCTTCCGCTCCGTCACGATTGCCTTCGCCGTTGGCCTCATTGTGTTTCTTTTCATAAGCGGTCAGATCATACAGGGTAAAACCGTCGTGACAGGTTATGAAATTAATGGTATGCTCCGGACTGCGGTCGTTGTGCTGGTACAAATCGGCACTGCCCATGATCCGGGTGGCGAAGACGCCTTTTACATGGGCATCGCCGCGCCAGAAACGCCGGACGTCGTCCCGGTATTTTCCATTCCATTCCGCCCATCGCGCGCCGCCGAAGGAGCCGACCTGGTAGGCGCCGCCGGCATCCCACGCCTCCGCAATCAATTTCGTGTCCCGCAGCACGGGGTCTTCGGCAATACGGGCAATCAGCGGGGCGTCTTCGAGGATATTGCCTTCCTGGTCCCGTCCAAGAATGGACGCCAGGTCGAAGCGAAACCCGTCAACGTGCATGACGGCCACCCAGTACCGCAGACAATCCAGAATGAAATCGCGCACGAGCGGGTGATTGCAGTTTACCGTGTTGCCGCACCCGGAGTAGTTCAGGTACTTGCCGTCGTCCATCAGGTAATACACCGCATTGTCTATCCCGCGAAAGGACAGGGTGGGGCCCTGTTCATTGCCTTCTGACGTATGATTGAACACGACATCAAGAATGATCTCGATGCCCGCACCATGAAGCGCCGCCACCATTTTCCGAAATTCATCCAGATGTTCCAGCCGCGACGCCTTCACGGCGTACCGGCCGGTGGGCGCAAAGAAGCCGATATTGCTGTACCCCCAATAATTAATCAGTTCCTCCCCCGTTTCCAGACTGCAACGGCCCAGGTAGGTCTCCCCGAATTCCTGTATGGGAAGCAGTTCCACGGCATTCACGCCGAGGGCTTTGAGATGGGGTATTTTTTCAATCAGGCCGCGATACGTGCCGGGATGTTCCCCTCCTGAAGTGGCGCTCTGTGTGAAACCTCTGACATGGGCCTCATAAATGACCAGGTCTTTGATGGGGAGGCGTAACCGCACGTCGCCATTCCAATCCATCTTATCATGGACTGCCACGCATTTCATGGTGCCTTTATGGATGTCTCCTACAAAGGCCTTGGCATACGGGTCGAGCAGATAGATGCCGGGATTATAACGGTGTCCTTCGGCGGGCTCATGGGGCCCGTCCATCCTGTACATGAAATAAACCCCCTCGGATAGTCCCTCCACAAAAATGGACCACATGTCGCCGATACGATGCCGCTGGGGATGGAATTCATATTCCCAAACCGGTTTTTTATCTTCAATGCGCTCAAAAACCGCAACCCATATCCGGGTCGCATGCCGGCTGAAAATGGTAAACCGGATGCCGTTTTCGTAGACGATGGGCCCGTTGGGATAGGGCCGCCCGACAGTTACGCGTATTTTGGAAAGGTCTATTGTTGCCATTCATCAACCTGCCTGGATTCTGGGGAGACCTCTAGCTTTCAAACGCAGAGGCACGGCATCCTGCATCACGTCAAGGGAAAATAGCGAATCGCAGCATTATACCATGAATCCACCATATCCGCCGGACAGATACCCTTTACCCACCCGTTTTCACTCCTGTCGGGGGTTAAGCAATGCGACTCAAAATGGCCTTGGTGTGCCCGTATAGGGAGCGGCGCCAAGCGTGCGCAGGGGGGTGTCTTCAATGCCGACCAACACGGGGTCATTTACCTCCGGCGCTTCGATAAAACCATAATACCGTCCCATCCAGTAACTTTCCAGCCACGCCGCAGGGGTAATGCTTCGTTTGCCGCCGGAACCGCCGTCAAGCGCAAGCAGTGTGGCATCCAGTTTCTTGGGTTCGGATTCGCGGGGCGATATCTGTTTCGGGGAATTGGTGTCCGGCCCCATCACATAGGGGACATATCCCGGTTCCGGATGCAGGTCGGCGCGATGTGAGTTCTTATAGTCGTAACTAATCAGGTCCAGCGGCCATTCGCGCAAGAACTGCACAGACGCTTCCGCCTCACAGTCGTTACCGGTCATAGCGCCATAGAGGAAATTGAACCAGGGATGCTTTTCGATCCGTTTGATTTCCCAACTGCGTTCCAGGCTGCGCCGGTATAACGCGCGAAGCCAGTCAATCTCCGTAAATTTGAGCAGGGAATAATAGGAGTAAAAGGCCAGGGCGTCATCCCAGACCGTAATATCCTCCGGGGGAAAGGTAAGTTTCTGGCGCACGGTATGCTCATGATATCCCCAGTCCAGCAATTGTTGCCGCGCCTGCTTGAAATAATCGTCTCCAAGGAGCCCGATGGCCGTGGCGACATAAGCCTGGGCCTCCATGCCGTTCAGGCCCCGGGCATACATCCCATACGGCCGCTGCAGGTACTCGGGGTCCCACCGGCCCCAGCGCGTCAATTTGCCGTTCTGGTCGCGCAGTTTCCAGCCGTTCTCAATGATGTGCCGGCTGATTCGACTGATATGTTCCTTCGCCCGCTCTTTTTCGGGACCGTCCGGGGCAACGCTGCAGAAGGTGGCCATGGCGTAATAATGAGCCCCGATTTCATCGCTCGAGGTGTCACCTTTCCATTCGAAATTACCGTCCGGTGTGGGTGTCCAGCGTGCGGGCAGGCCGCCCGATCCCCCTTCGGACTTGTGGCCCGCATCACCATGAACCGACCAGATGGACCGCGCCACGAATCCGGGAACGCCCGTGATTTCTTCCAGCCAGACCATGGCCTTCAAGGTGTTCACCGCCTCTTCCCACGCCTTCGGGTCGCCGGTCACGGCATACTTATAGGTCATCGCCGTTAGCCAATGGGTAGTGAACCCGCCGTCATTGTCCGTAATCTCCCGTATCCATTCCCCGTTGGCATCTTTGTAAAGCAGATGAATGAATCCCATCCGCTTGTGCCCCCACTCCTCCATTCGGCGTTCGTAAACGGCGGCTTTCTTTTGAAGTGTAAACGGCGCATAGTGAATGACGCCCAGGCCGCCATCCGTGGCAATATAGGCGGTATCCGCGGATACGGCAATATCGTTGACCTTATCGTCGGGCAGCCAGCGCCGGCCGGCGAAATAGTGGAAGGGCCCGTCCTTGATCTGCCGTATGGCGCCCCAGGTGGTGCCAATCCACAGGTCGCCGTCAAAACCTTGGCCGAAACAGGTCGTGTCTTCATAGGGAAGCCCGTCGTCACCGTCAAGCGTCGTCATGGACATCCCCCGTAATACGCCGAGTCCTCTGTCGGTCGCCAGGAGCAGCCGGTTGCCCAGGGCAGTCATGTCGCGAAAATCTGTGGAAGGCGGCATGCCCCAGTCCGCCACCCGGGGATCCACCAGATCGTGGTCCAGCAACACCAGATTATGAGGGCGCAGGACATACAGGGTGTCGTTGAAACCGGCTATCCGCAACACCGGACCGATTCGTTCGGGATTCATTAAAACCTGGCTGCCATCCTCCATAAGGAACGTGATGTTGGTGCTGCGAAATCCGCTTTCCGGTTCCACACTGACCAGCGAACCATTCTGGTATCGGTAGACGGTATCGCGGGTGGCCGCATGCACGACACCGCCTACAACGCAGGCATCCACGAAGGGTTCCCTGCTCACCTGCTCCAGATCCGTGCCATCGTACCGGTAAAGCCCCGTATCGGAGATCCCCCAAAGCGCTCCATCCAACACCCGGAACCGACGGATGCCGGCAGGCGCTTCCGGAATCACCGCCAATTGGTCAGCCTGCAATTCATATACACTTCCCGACAAACTGACAAGCACGGAACCATTAAACACCGCCACCGCAGTCACAGGGGTGTCGGTGACAACCTTCAAGCCGGTCTCCTGCAGGTACACAGCATCCGCCACAGGCGTCCAGTTCCGTTCTTCAGAAGAACGTTGATAGGGATCGTCCGCAAAAACCGCCGCCGCGACCAAAGCAACCACACATTCCAGGCCTCGGGTGTATTTTTTGAAGTGCATGATACTTTTCCTTTCCTTGCTCCTTAAGACGCTATAGCTCGTCCGGGACTTCGCCCGGAAGATGTGCCGCGCATCAAACGATTATACCACTGGGAACGCTGGCATCCTTGCCGGCAGGGATAGCATCTTAGTCTATCTTGCCCGCTCCAGCCGCCAGGGATGGCGGCGATCCCGGTACTTTCAAACTCATAATAAATTTTCATTGAGATGGCCGTAAGCGCCTAAGCGATAAGGTAACCTATCACATCCGGAGCGATAAAGGCCAATTCACAGAGAAAAACTGGGCGCTTCAGAATTTCGGGAATGCCACAGTCGCTTCAATAGTTTGAGAGTGGCATCAGACCTTATTTCCCGATACCCCCTTATTGAGTTTTACGAAAAAATCCGGGACAGTCTCCGGCGCGATTCAAGATCCAGACCACCTGAACTCTGCGGAATATATGATGGCACTTTTTGAGAGTACACGACATTTTGCGTCAAACTTTTGTGCCATACTATTTTCTAAAGAACGGCGTCAAAACGCTCTCGAAGTCAGGAAGTCTGAAGTTAGCGCCATTCGCATTCGTTACCGTAAAGCGTCAAAGAAGTATTCAGTCTGGATGGCATTCAGAATATGGATCAGTATTTTTAAAAATATAATTGATTTCGTATAAATTTTGTTTTATACTAAAAGTCATCAAGTGGAAGAAATTATGGCTTAGGGAAAGATATCGTCTAAAAAAAAGTATTAACGGCACGCATAAGGGCTAATGTGATTCCGTTATTCATACCGAAATTTTGTTCCAATCCTAATAGCCCAAAAGGAGAACATAAACAATGAAACAGGCGTTGCTGCTCGCTTTATGTTTGCTGGGTGCCATCACTGCTGATAGCCATGCCAGCGTCGTGACGGTTAAACAGGATGGAACGGGCGACTATCAGACGATTACGGCGGCCCTCGCCGCCGCTCGTGCGGATAGTGGGATTGAAGAGATCCAGGTGTATCCGGGGGCCTACACGGTCTCACTCGAAACTTTCCCTTTGTTGATTGACATGCCCATTTCCCTTACGGCGGGTGTTCCGACCAATAAACCCATGATTCAGGGGAATGGCGCCACGACGGTACTCTGGGTAAAATCCGCCCCGGTACTACTGGAGAATTTGGAAATAAGTGGGGGATTGGGTAATAAAATGGACTACGGCGTGGATGGTGGCGGGATATGTCTCGACTTAGGCATGGCACCCGTGGGAGAGGTTACCCTTGAGGATTGTCATATCCACAGCAATCAATGCCCGGCCCATGTGACGTGGGACGGATGCGGCGGTGGCGTTTACTGCGGTCGCGTTCCTGCTGGCGGTCAGATTGCCATTTCCAATTGTCTCATTGAGAACAACTCCGTATATGGACGCGGCGGTGGTATTTATATTGCCAAACGCAGTGTTGTCCGTATTGAAAATACCGAAGTTAAAAGTAATGTGGCCGATGATTTTGGTGGCGGGCTCTATCAGTTCGATGATAGCAATGTCGAGATATACGGCAGCCGGATACTGGGCAACGAGGTGCGCACCGACCCGGATGAACCCGGCACAACGGGCCTTGGCGGCGGCATCGCTGTGGGCGCGGGTATCGCCGCCCCGATGGATATCCGTCTTTTGGTTTCGGATTGTGCAATAAATGAAAACATCGCCCGCCGCCGCGGCGGTGGTATCTACATTGAGGGGGGACAATACAGTACTTGTGAGATTGAAGATACAGTCCTCAGTCGGAATTATGTCCCCGCGCTGGGTGAACCTGATTTTGAACCGGACGGCCAGGGCGGCGGAATATTTGCGGCGCCCCTGTCCAGCGTAAGCGTTCGCCGCAGTGTCTTTTATTGGAATGATGGCCGGCGCGAGGGGGGCGGTGTCTTCTTAGATGATTATGCCCAAGGCATTTTTGAAGAAACCCAGCTCGAGGGCAATGAATCACGCCGGCAGGCCGGCGGCTTGTACCTGGGCCAGAACGCCACCGTTTCATGCGCCGACTGCAACTTTACGGGTAACGCGGCGGGCATGAACGGCGGCGCCGTGCTGCTCAATGCGGCAGCCCAGGGGACATTTACCAACACCCTCTTTCTGTATAACGCCAGCGCTCGCGGACAGGGCGGCGGTATCTGCATTGATGGCACGGCAGCCGCGGCGACCTTGTCCCATTGCACGCTGACGGGTCAATTCACCTCTACGCAAAAGAGTGCCGTGTTTGTGGCCGACGACGCCGGGCTAAGCGCGACGGATTGCATTTTCTGGCGCAACGCGGGTGGTTCGGTGCAGTATGACAGCACAGTCAATTCAAATGTCGCGGTGTCGTATTCTCTGATTGAGGAAGGCGGGATGTTCGGTGCGGGCAATATGGAAGGCAGCCCCCTGCTGGTCGGCTGGGGCGCGCGGCAACATATCAATGTCAATGCCCCGATCGCGGCGCCTTCAGGCTGGGACGGCTCGCCGGGCAATCCCTTCCCGGATTTACAGACGGCGCTGCTGGATTTTGATTTGCGGCCGGGTGCGGACTCTCCCTGTCTGGGAGCGGCCTCGGATGGCACGAACATGGGCTCGGAAGAGGAGAGTGCCTCCGCTTCGGGATATGACATAGCCGCTCTTTATGTCACCGACGGCAGTTATAGCATCCACGGGCGCGGCATTTCCTTTATTCGAGATATCACAGGCAATGGCACGGACAACGCATTTATACGGCAGGCC
>JAEAMG010000914.1_pt1 | contig 27155 bp, 26 predicted proteins | sample 8958741 | NCBI WGS metagenome assembly JAEAMG01 (sample SAMN16933256, study PRJNA681125) | bioreactor sludge metagenome | isolation source: anaerobic bioreactor treating anionic surfactant - SDBS | place: India: Bengaluru | collected 2019-02-28 | reverse complement strand
GGCTAAGCCCTCCTCTTGGTTTACTCATGGGGTCAAAATAAATATTTAACCTTTCCATGTAAAACCACTAAAAGATTCGTCTTCTTTTAAGGTATTTTCTACTGCTTGGGCCAATTGATTCAATAAACTTTGTTCCGTAATACGATCTAGCCAGTCCTGATCTTCAGCTGGGTAAGAAGTAATCTCGCAGACCAGGTGCCCTTCTGCATCACGACTCTGGCAGGTGACAGATAATGGCAAAGATTGATTGTCTACACTTACCGCAACCTGATCACCACTTTGCGACAAGGTCTGGAAACCGTATTGACCGAGTTCTTTAGACAATAAATCTGCAACATATTCCTGAGTCACATGGCAGTCATTCGTTTGCTGTGACACATGATTATGCTTTTCACAGTTTGCAGTAAATTCTAATTTTCTCATCTGTGTATCCAAAGACATTATTGTTGTATGGTTTTAGCATAAGCAATAAAAACAAAACAGCCAAGCAAAAGCTTGGCTGTTGTTTAACAAATACACAAAATTAGACTAATTATTCACTGACTTGAATGGCTAAACCAGCTTGATTGGCCAACTCAGTGAAAGTTGGGAAACTGGTTGCTACAGTTTCGGTGCCAATAATTTTAATTTCGCCGGAAGTACGCAAGCCCGCCATGGAAAAACTCATGGCAATACGGTGGTCATGATGCGATTCAATTTCACCACCTGTGAAAATTGCAGACCAGTCACCAGACTTGCCCTTACCTTCAATGATGATGCCATCATCTGTTGGCGTACAGTCAATGCCCATAGTCTGCAAGCCATCTGCCATCACCTGAATACGGTCAGATTCTTTTACGCGAAGCTCGGCAGCACCAGTCAAAATGGTTTGACCTTCAGCACAAGCCGCCGCAATAAATAAAGCCGGGAATTCATCGATGGCCAACGGTACCTGATCTTCAGGCATATGGATGCCTTTTAAGGTGCGCGTGCCGCGAATACGAATGTCTGCAATCGGTTCACCACCTGCAATACGTTCGTTTTCAACCGTTAAATCTGCACCCATCTGTTTCAGGATTTCAATGACACCGGTACGGGTCGGGTTAATCCCCACTGCTTCCAAAGTGACATCAGAACCTTCAGTAATGGCAGCACCCACCATAAAGAATGCAGCGGATGAAATATCAGACGGAACCTGAATGTCAGTACCGACCAATTTACCGCCACCTTGCAGGGAAATACGGTTACCCTCGGTTTTTACTTCATAACCAAAGGCACGCAGCATACGTTCGGAGTGGTCACGGGTCGGTTCCGGTTCAGTCACCGATGTTTCCCCTTCTGCCCAAAGGCCCGCCAGTAAAATCCCTGATTTCACCTGAGCCGAAGCCATTGGTAAGTCGTAATGAATACCTTTGAGCTTTTGATTGCCGGTAATGGAAACGGGCGGCGTACCACGCTCACCTGTAGTCTGAATCTGTGCTCCCATTTCACGTAACGGTTTAGCAATACGCTCCATTGGACGCTTTGACAAGGATGCATCACCGGTCATGACTGAATCAAACTTCTGTGCACAGAGCATACCGGAAAGCAGGCGCATGGAAGTACCCGAGTTACCCATGTATAAGGCACTTGCAGGAGCTTTTAAACCATTCATTCCTACGCCATGAATAGTCACTTCACCATTTTTAGGCCCTTCAATGCTCACGCCCATATCACGGAATGCTTGAAGTGTTGCCAATGCATCTTCGCCTTCAAGGAAACCGGTAACATGGGTAGTTCCTTCAGCAATCGCACCAAACATGATAGAGCGATGTGACACAGATTTGTCACCTGGCACGGTAAATTTACCTTTAAATGTCTTATCACCCGGCAAAATGGTAAATTGTTGTGTCACGTTATCGTTCTCCATCAAAGGTTTTTTAGCGAGCATATGATTGAAATGCTGTCGTGCTGCCTGTGCATGCTCTAATAGTCCAATCAATGCTTTGGAATCTTCATTTTCAATCAGTTTTCGAATTTGAGCTAGTTGCTGCTCAAAACCGTCTACAGCATTCAAAATGGCTTTTTTATTGGCAAAAAAGATGTCATGCCACATTTGCGGGTCACTCGCCGCGATTCTGGAAAAATCACGAAAGCCCCCAGCGGCATAACGGAAAATATCCAGATTATCTTCCCGGTTGGCCAGTTGCTCAACCAGGTTAAAGGCCATTAAATGCGGAAGATGACTGGTATGGGCCAGCACTTCATCGTGCTTGTCCACATCCATACAAATCACTTCTGCCTTGGCAGCTTGCCACAGTTGAACCAGTTTATCCACAGCCCAGTCAGCACTGCTTGGTAATGGCGTCAAAATGACTTTATGATTGGCAAACAAATCGACCTTACCTGCATGCACGCCAGTATGTTCCGCACCCGCAATCGGATGCCCTGGAACAAAACCTGCCGGCAAGTTTTCACCATATACGGCTTTGGCTGCATCCACTACATTGCCTTTGGTACTGCCCACATCGGTAATGATGGTGTTGTCTGACAGATAAGGCTTGATGGTTTCTAACACCTTTTGCGTTGCCCGCACAGGTAAAGCCAAAACCACCAGATCTGCCCCTTGCACCGCATCTACGGGATTGCTATAGCCCTCTTGAATCAGTCCAAGCGCTTTTGCATCATCCAACGTTTTTTGCGAACGCGTTGAGGCAACAATTTGCTTTGCCAGTTTTTCAGCAATGATGACACGAGCCAGACTTGAGCCAATCAGCCCAAGTCCAATAAAGGCAACTTTTTCAAACAGTGGCTGAGACATGGCTTAGGCTTTTTCCTCTACCGCATCAGGAGCTAAATCGAGTACTTTTGCCAGTGCTGTCAGGAATTTAGCATTTTCCGCTTCCGTACCAATCGATACACGCAGATGATTTGCAATACCCACAGGACGTACAATCACGCCTTCTTTTAACAAGGCATTGAACGTTTGCGCAGGATCAGCCTGTACATCGACCAAAATAAAGTTGGCACGAGAAGGTACATAGTTCAGACCCAAAGCTTTAAAACCAGCTTCCAGCTGAGCCATACCCGCCTTGTTCACTTCACGCGATTGCTCGATAAATGCTTCATCTTTCAATGCCGCGACACCAGCCACCATCGCCAGATGATTGACGTTAAACGGCTGACGAATACGGTTCAGGTAATCTGTTACTTCTGGCGATGCCAAGGCAAAACCAACACGCAGTGCAGCCAGACCATAACACTTAGACAAGGTACGGCTGACAATCAGGTTTGGATACTGCTCAAGGAATTTCAGGCTGTTGAAGTTTTCCGGGAAATATTCCACATAAGCTTCGTCCAGAACAACAATGATATTTTCCGGAACTTTTTGCATGAAAGCTTCAAATTCAGCTTCTTCAAACCAGGTTCCAGTCGGGTTGTTTGGATTGGCAATAAAGATCAGTTTGGTATTGTCTTTAATTGCTGCTGCCATGGCATCCAGATCATGAGCAAAACCTTTGGCCGGTACTTCAATCGCTTCTGCATTAATCGCTTGAGTCACCAAAGCATATACGGCAAAAGCATGCTGGCTATAAATTACCGAGTCTTTCTCTGAAACGAATGCGCGGGCAAACATTTCCAGTAAGTCGTTTGACCCATTACCTAAAGTAATACGGTCAGCAGTTACACCAAATTGTGCCTGAATCTGGTCTTTCAAGATAAAACCGCCACCATCCGGATAGCGACCAATTTCTGCCAATTCAGCCGCCACAGCCTGTTTGACTTTTTCAGAACAGCCCAACGGATTTTCATTTGAGGCTAATTTGACAATATCAGTAATCCCTAACTCACGCTCAAGTTCACTAATAGGTTTACCTGGTTGATAAGGCTTTAACTTTGAGATGCCTTCATTGGCAGGGACAAACGACATGTTACTCTTCCGCTATTTCAAGTAATAAAAGGAATCAGCCTAAAATTAAAAAATCAAGCCGACCACCAGAGTGATTTATAAAACTGCGATCGGATATGAACCCAATACACGAACTTCTTTGACCAAAGGACGAATTTCTTCAATTGCCGCTTTCACATTTTCTTGCTCGATATGGCCTTCCAGGTCAATAAAGAATACATAAGCCCATTTTTCCGGCAATGCAGGACGGGTTTCAATACTGGTTAGACTGATGTTGTGTTTGGCAAAGGGTGCCAGAATTTCCAGTAATGCACCGGCACGGTCATGTGCGGAAATCAGCAATGAAGTTTTATCATTACCACTTGGCGGCACTTTTTCACGGCCAATCACCAAGAAACGGGTGGTATTTTCCGGGTTATCTTCAATATTGCTGTGCAGGATTTCCAGGTCATAAATATTGGCAGCCACTTCTGAAGCAATCGCTGCGGAATGCCATTCATTGCGAATACGGCGTGCCGCTTCGGCATTGGAACTTAAGGCAACACGTTCCACGCCTGGATAATGGGCATCTAACCATTTACGACATTGTGCCAAGGTCCCACAGGCCCTAGAAATGCAATACTTTGTGGTGCTTCCAGTGCCAGACACGCAGACATGATTTCACGGAATAAACGCGCCATGGTGACGTCAGACAACGGGCCTTCATTACGCTGCATAACATTACGTAAAACTTGTGCTTCACGTTCAGGACGGTAAAACAATGGATTCTCTTCAGCAGCAAATTTTGCTTTTGCGACAGCTTCAGCCAGTTTTGCTCTTTTATTGATAAGCTGTTGAATCTGTTGGTCTACAGAATCAATATCCTGACGGATTTGAGCCAGATCAAGAGAAGTCGATGTGTTTTGATCGTCGTTGATCATTGTTATGTTGCCCTTCAAAAACGTTATGCAAACAGTATAACAATAGTTAGCTTTCAAATGTTACGCAATAAGACTTTGATTGATTCAGTCTTAAAAACATACAGTTGATTTAATCAGCAATTTTATTGCTGATGTTTTTGCCCGGAGTATTTTAAATTGCTGAGCTTTTGCCAATTCGCTAAAAAAGACACCACGGCTATACATCTGTAATTCAGCAATCTGGCTCGCAATTTTATGTCATTTCACTAAATAAATTTATTGGTATTTGCAAATAAGCTCATCGTTAAAAACACTTAATACTGAATTATTTTTAGCCATTTTCCTTATTTTCAAAGATTCGATTAAGCGATTCTGGTCGAATATCTTCAAGTTCTGCAAGCAACAGTGATCGGTATTGTAGATCAACACATTCAGGAGTCACTTCAAACCTGGATAGCTAGGATAGCTTTTCATCTCGCAATGAATAACATCACAAAACGCAATCACGCCCATCTGACCGCATACAAAGTCAAAAAATCCACAGCCATTTTGAAATAATTAACAAAATCAATCATCGGAAAAATTTTGCATGCTGACCATTTGACACATGTAGAAACAAAAGTTTTTAGTTTAATTTTTTAATATTTACAAATGCTTGAAAACACTCACCCAGGTAAACTTACAGATATTTTACAGATGCAAGAGTCCTTTACCAAACTCCATCACAAAAGTTTAATGTTTAATTTATAGTCTGTGAACAAAGCAATTCGGAGAAAAATAATGTCCAAAAGAATCGCCGTGCTAGTGACCCATGATTTTGAAGATGTCGAATATTCTGAACCTGTGCAAGCCTTTCGTGCAGCACGGCATAGTATTTTAAATATTGAAAACAAAGCAGGCAATATTGTCTATGGTCATAAGCGAAAATCAGCCGTCACCATTGACCAAAGTATAGATGATGTCACCGTGCATGATTTTGATGCTTTGCTCATTCCTGGCGGTTATTCTCCAGACCGGCTCCGTGGCGATGACCGCTTCGTGGATTTTGTGCGTAAATTTGCCCATGCAGAAAAACCCATTTTGAGCATTTGTTATGGTCCGCAGTTACTGATTACAGCCAAAGTCGTCAAAGGCCGCTTAATGACCACCATTAAAACGGTTGCCAAGGATCTGATTAATGCCGGCGCAGTCTATTATGATGTTGGTGTGGTCAACGATAATAATCTGTATATCTCATCACGCTCTCCTGATGATTTACCTGCGTTTATAGAAGAAAGCTTAATGGTTTTGAATCAATAAAAAGCACCCTGCAAAGTCAGACCTGGTGTCCAGCTTTTAGGGTGCCTCTCTATTTATTCAGCTCTTTTTTTATTGTAGCGTCTTATTCATGAATTAACGCCCCAATAAGCTACGTGCTACAATCTCTTTCATAATTTCATTGGTTCCGCCGTAAATTCGCTGAATACGGGCATCCACAAAGAAACGTGAAATTGGATATTCTGTCATATAGCCATAGCCACCAAACAGCTGTAACAGCTTATCCGCTATTTTCATCTGCATGTCGGTTGCGAAACTTTTTAAAGCTGCTGCCGTTTCCACATCCAGTTTACCCTGCATATATAACTCAACGTTCTGGTTATAAAAAGCAGCAGTCGCCTGTTCCTCAATTTTCGCCTGAGCCAAAACAAAACGGGTATTCTGGAACTGGCTAATTGGCTGACCAAAGGCTTGTCGTTCTTTGACATAAGCAATGGTGACATCAATTGAACCACGAATAGCACCAATGGCTGTTGCAGCAATCGCGGTGCGCTCACGTGGTAATTCCTGCATTAAATAGGCAAAACCTTGTCCTGGCTGACCCAGCAGCTGATCTTTAGGCACCTTGATATTATCGAAGAACAGTTCTGAAGTATCTTGTGAATGCAAACCAATCTTGTTGAGGTTGGTGCCCTTTTTAAAACCTTCCAGGTGTGTATCTAAAAGCAATAAAGACACGCCTTTTGCCCGGGCTTGCGGATCAGTTTTAGCCGCCAGTACCACAAGGTCAGCATGTTGACCATTCGAGATAAAAGTTTTGGAACCATTGAGCAGATAGTGATCTTCCTGCAGGATGGCATTGGTACGCATGGCCTGCAAATCGGAACCGGCACCCGGCTCCGTCATGCCAATCGCCCCTACCACTTCACCCGTCACCATTTTGGGTAACCAGTACTGCTTTTGTTCTTCTGTCCCAATATGCAAAATATAAGGTGCTGCTATTTCAGAGTGGCAGGAAATACCGGTGGATAGTGCACTAAATCCGGCACGTGCAGATTCTTCTACCAGCATCAGTGAATAATGGGTTGGCACGTCATAACCGCCATATTCTTCAGGAACATCCACGCACAGGAAACCGTTTTCACCCAGCAAGTTCCAGACTGAACGCGGCATAATGCCTTCCTGTTCCCATTGTTCATAATGTGGAGCAATATGCTCATTCATAAAGCGTTTGAAATTGTCGCGGAATAATTCTAAATCAGCATCATAAGCCAACATACAGCATCCTTATATTGAGTTGTTGTAGTTCTGTCCCTTTCTCATGCTATCTACTTTATAGATATCTGTCATGCCGTATAGGCTTTATATTTTATGACCTTAGGGTCAATAAAAAAGGAAGCCGTAGCTTCCTTTTTAAATCTGCATCGATTAAGCGTGTGCTTGAGTCTCTTCTTCTTGCATTTTTTGGTCAACCATTTCAGGATTGTTTAATGCTTCATTTAATTTAACTGTATCTAATTGATCGACCCATTTTGCAACGACAATGGTCGCCAATGAGTTACCCACAAGATTCGTCAAGGCACGTGCTTCAGACATGAAACGGTCAATACCCAGAATCAATGCAAGACCTGCTACAGGGATATTTCCTACAGCAGACAATGTTGCCGCCATGACAATAAAACCAGAACCTGTTACACCTGCCGCACCTTTAGAAGAGATCAACAACACCGCTAAAAGTGTAATTTCATGTGCTAAATCAAGCTGAGTATTAGTTGCCTGTGCAATGAAGATAGCAGCCATGGTTAAATAGATTGAAGTACCATCCAGGTTAAATGAATAACCGGTAGGAATCACCAGACCCACAACTGACTTTTCACACCCGACAATTTCCAGTTTTTTCAACATGCGTGGAAGTACGGATTCAGAAGATGATGTACCCAGGACAATCAGGAGTTCTTCACGAATCATACGAATCAATTTCACAATACTGAAACCGCTGAAACGCGCGATACTGCCCAATACAATGAAGATAAACAGCAAACAGGTAATATAGAAACAGATGATGAGTTGAGCTAACTGAGCAAGTGAACCAATACCATATTTACCAATCGTAAATGCCATCGCACCGAACGCACCGATAGGCGCAAGTTTCATGATCATGTTTACGATATTGAAGAATACATGCGAAATTTGATCGATGAATTTAAGGACCGGTTTACCTGCATCACCCAATTTATGTAATGCAAAACCAAACAGCAATGCAAATAAAAGGACTTGAAGAATTTCACCTTCGGCAAAGGCACCCACCACCGTATTCGGGATGATGTTCATAAAGAAATCAACGGTCGATTGTGAAGCACCGGATTCCACATACTTAGCGATACCTGAAGTATCCAAAGATGCAGGATCAATGTTCATGCCAACACCCGGTTTTGCAATATTAATCACCAGCAAACCGATAATTAATGCCAGTGTTGAGACAACCTCAAAATAAAGCAGTGCGATACCACCTGTTTTACCCACAGATTTCATGCTTTCCATACCTGCGATACCGCTAACCACAGTACAGAAAATCACCGGTGCAATAATCATTTTGATGAGCTTAATGAAGGCATCACCTAATGGTTTTAATTGCTCGCCCAAGCCTGGAACACTTTGCTTAACGCCGTCAACGATTACAGATGAACTTGGGTAAAAATGCCCAACAATCACACCTAAAATGATGGCAACAATCACTTGAAAATAAAGTGACTTATAAATTGGTTTTTTAGCCATAACATTACTTCTTTAGATATTTCCAGCACTAGAAATATTCAGTTTTTGCCTATTCTTACGAATACACAGCCTTTAATCCTTTTGTATTCATCACAAAAGAACATACAAAAAGTATTGAGTAAGCTCAAATACTGGGATATAAAACAAAAAAATCATAAACTTATCATCACGAATGAATTGAATTTATAAAAAATCCACCTATTCGATTACACATACTGATAAGCAAATCTACATAATTTTACCTAATGTTAAATTTTACCTAATTTTTATTTGTTGATGCAGTCTATATTGTTAAGTTTGTTTAAAATAGCATCGCTACTCATTAGACATTAGTCGAAACAACTAAAGTTACTTTTATTTAAATTAGGCTGAAATATTTACCTTATCTTTATAAACTATTATCCATCCCATTTTCCATTGCCAAGAAATACTCCTTATGCAAACCAAAAGAAATATCTACAAAGATGCTGAACATCCTTTCGCACAATATGTCCGTATTATAGGCAAAGGAAAAAACGGTGCCCGTTCGCTGACTTTTGACGAAGCCTATCAGGCATTCACCATGATCCTAAAAAATGAGGTTTTGGATGTTCAACTGGGGGCTTTCCTCATGCTACTGCGTGTTAAAGAAGAGTCTGTCGATGAACTGGCCGGTTTTGTACAAGCCACCCGTGATCAGCTCAGTTTCAAAGCTTTAGATGTGGATTTGGACTGGTCATCTTATGCTGGCAAACGCAAACATTATCCCTGGTTCTTATTGGCAGCGCTGACCCTGGCACAACACGACTATAAAGTCGTGATGCATGGCGCCTCTGGACATACCATTAACCGCCTTTATACCGAACAGGTTCTGGAATATCTTGGTTATCCAATTTGCCAGAATGACAGCGAGGTGGAACAGCAGTTGCAACAACGCAATTTTGCTTATATGCCCTTAGCAGCAATTTCACCTATTTTGAGCGATCTAATTTCTTTACGTAATGTGATGGGCTTGCGCTCACCTATTCATACTTTAGCCCGTTTAATTAATCCTTTTAATGCCAAAGCTACAGTGCAGGCTATTTTCCATCCGGCTTATCGTACTTCACACCAGCAGGCCGCATTTAAACTGGGCTATCAAAATAGTGCAGTGATTAAGGGTGAAGGTGGTGAATTTGAACGGAATCCGGATGCTAAAACCTTAATCTGCGGGATTAAAAATGGCGAGCTGTACGAACATGAATTACCGAAATTGACTGAAAACCGTAGTCCTGTTGAAGAAGAACTGGATTTAGCAGTTTTTAAAGCGGTTTGGGAAGGCAAGCAAGATCATGAATATGGCGAAATTGCTGTCACTGAAACCATGGGAATTGCTTTATACACGATGGGAGCATGTGCTTCTTATGAAGAGGCAATGTTAAAAGCCAAAGAGCTATGGCTAAATCGCCAGTCTAAAATCTGATTTGATGCAGAATAGATGATACGTGACAAAGCCATTCGCAATTGTTCGAGGCAAGACTTCATTTGATAAAAATGGTTCTGCGAAACATTCATCAAATGATAGTATGGAACGAGTTTTGCGGATGGCAATGCCTTTGGTTACTTTGGGCTTATCCAAAGTAACAAGATGAGCTTCTATAAATTGAGGTTTATCGGTAAGACATCCGTCGTACCTTTCAAAAAATTAAAATATAAAAAAGACACTGCAGTGTCTTTTTTATTACAAATAAATATTTAAACAAAACGAATCGGCTTGAATTCTTCGTCTTGCTGCGGGTCATGTGAATCGCAGTGCTCATCTTCTTCTTTGGTACCGCGGTCAATATAGCCACTACGTTCAGTCTCAGGCAAATTTTTTATTTCCCAAGCATAAACCGCTTGCATACAAATTTGGCGTTGCTCTTGCGTAAGTGCTACGCCATTCGGCCATTTACCAATTTCCACTGCTGTCTTTAAACGCGCAACAATTTCAGGATCGAGTACGGCCAGCATTTGTTCAATATTCATCATTTAATCCTGCTGTTGTAAAGAGTCAAAATCTTGGTTCCAACCCAGTTTGGTACGACAAGCAATATAAAAATCATAACCGGGTGGATGAAGGAGATTCAATTTAAATGGATGTTTGCGGATATGCAAACTATCCCCGACACTGAGTGAAACGCTGTGTTGACCATCGGCACTGACCATCGGTAAAACACGGTTTTCACGAATAATAATCTTAATTTCACTATGTCCACCGACCACAATCGGGCGTGAAGACAAGGTATGCGGGTGCATCGGCACCAAAGAGATGGCATCCATACTCGGATGGACAATCGGTCCACCACCAGAAAGCGCATAAGCGGTAGAGCCGGTAGGCGTCGAAACAATCAAACCGTCACTATGCTGACGATAGACATATTGACCGTCAATATTCAGTTCAAAGTCAATCATATGAACCGACTTGCCGGAATGTAAAACCACATCATTCAAGGCAATCGCATCATAAATGCTTTCACCTTTGGAGCGGATTTCCATTTCCAGCAAGAAACGGCGGTCGAGCTGAAATTCGCCTTTGAGCACCTGATCCAGCTTAAAAATAACCTCAGTCGGCTTGATATCGGTTAAAAAGCCCAAACGCCCACGGTTGACCCCAATGACAGGGGTATTGTGTCTGACCAGGGCACGTGCGGCATGCAGTAAAGAACCGTCACCACCGACCACAATGACCAGATCCACCACTTCACCCAGTAAACTGCGGCTTACCGTTTGCGTATTGCTATAAGGGACAAGGGCTGCTGTTTCCGAATCAAAAACAGGATGTAAACCCAAACTTAAAAGATGGTCATGAATAAGACTTAAAGTTTCCACGACGGAGGATTTATCTGGACGTCCTATTAATCCAATGTTACGAAAAGTTTTATGTGAAATTTGCACCTAGGTCATCGCTCCGCTACGATTCCTGACTATCATAGCATTAACCCTGTTCATTTTAAAAAGCTTTAAGTTCAGATTGCATTGACCATCCAGTGATTTCAAAAACTAAACCTGAGTTTAGCCAGTTATTCAGATCTGTTCACCTTGCATGAACTTAAAGCCATAATCAACCTGATTTTTTATGCTAAAAGCTACCCGGTTTACAAAATTACTTTAAGTAGAATAACTCAGAGGTATAGTGCTGTTCACTTGCTTTAATATGAACATATTTATTTGCAAATACGGTTTGAATACTAAAAATAATATCTTTTATAAAATCAAAGACTCATTACAAATATTTTGTGCGGTTTATTGTTATATTTTCTCTTCATTCACAGATTAATTATTGCAAAAAAATAAAAAGCTTCGCATGATTAGCACAATTTATTTGGATCTTATAATCATTGATGAAGTCTGAACGCGGTATCGGTTTAGTGGCCCTTATTTTCTCAATATTAGTCATTGGCATCTTCTTAGTTTTTAGTATCTATTTAATCCGAATGGATAATATTGTACGCAATAAATTTGAAGGTCAACGCTGGGACATTCCGGCAAAAGTTTTTGCCCGTCCTTTGGAGATTTATAACAATGCGCCGGTCAACCAGACAGACTTCTCTCAGGAACTCAAACTGCTGGGCTATAAAAGTTCTGATAGCTATGCCCAATCCGGCAATTATGTAAGCTCCGGTGATGCAATCTATGTGCATACCCGCGGCTTCGACTTTGGTGACAGCGTTGAACCTGAGCAGGTGTTAAAAGTTACCTTTAATGATAATCAGATTGGTGAAGTCAGTGCAACCAAACCTTCTTCTACCGGCATTGCACGTTTAGAACCCTTACTGATTGGCGGAATTTATCCGCAACATAATGAAGACCGTGTGCTGATTAAGCTTAATAATGTGCCTAAACCGCTCATTGAAGCCCTGATCTCAACAGAAGACCGTAATTTTTATCATCATCATGGCATATCGGTTCGTGGTACAGCGCGTGCTGTAGTCAGCAATCTCACTGGTGGCAAACGTCAGGGCGGTTCTACCCTGACCCAGCAGCTGGTGAAGAATTTCTATTTAAGTCCAGAAAGAACCTTAAAACGTAAAGTCAATGAAGCCCTGATGGCCATGCTGATTGAGCTTCATTATGACAAAGATGAAATTCTGGAAGCATATTTAAATGAAGTGAATCTGGGGCAAAATGGCAATTATTCAATTAATGGCTATGGTCTGGCTTCACAGTTTTATTTTGGCTTACCGCTACGTGAACTGAATATTGCCCAGCAGGCTTATTTAGTCGGTCTGGTACAAGGACCGTCCCTGTTTAATCCATGGAAAAATCCGGAAGGTGCAAAAAAACGTCGCGATATCGTGTTACACAACATGCTGGTGATGGGGTATCTGACCCAAGAACAGTATGAACGAGAAGTTGCACGACCATTAAATGTCATTGCAAAACCCACCTTGGGGCCTGCTCGCTTCCCGGATTTCATGGATATTGTACGTCGACAGCTACGCACCGAATATCAGGAAGGCGACCTGACCAATCAAGGGTTAAAAATCTTTACCACGCTGGACCCGATTGCCCAAACCAAGGTACAGGAAGCATTTAAAGCATCTGTTTCCAATTTGGCCAATGCCAACCCGCAACGTTTAAAAGATTTGCAAGGTGCTGTTTTAATTTCTCATCCTGAAAATGGCGAACTGGTTGCCGCTTTAGGTTCGACTCAGGACTTTACTGGCTTTAACCGTGCGCTGGATGCAAAACGTCAGGTCGGTTCCTTGCTTAAACCGGTCATTTACTTAAGCGCAATCGAGTCAGGACGCTATAATTGGGCCAGTCCCATTGAAGATAGTGCCATCAGCATCTTAAGTGAAGGTAAAAACTGGACACCTAGGAATTACAGTGGTGGTGCACACGGTGTTATTCCAATGTCGGAAGCCCTGGCAAACTCCTATAACCTCGCGGCAGTACGTTTGGGTCAGGAATTTGGTATTTCCACCTTTAGCAATCATCTGAAAAAATTTGGCGTGACTGCCAATATTCCAAACTATCCGTCGATCTTCCTGGGTGCAATTGATATGTCACCGATGGAAGTGATGAGTATTTACGGCAATTTTGCAACCGGCGGTTTCAAATATCCTATCAAGTCCATTCGCTCAGTGGTCGATTCCAATGGACGCCTGCTCGATCGTTATGGTCTGACGCCACAACAAACCATCGACGCTTCTGCAGCTTATATTTTGAATTATGGTTTACAGCAAGTCATGAACTCTGGTACGGGACGTGCAGCTTATAGTGCTTTCCCTGCTGACTTGAAACTGGCAGGCAAATCGGGCACCACCAATGATACCCGCGACTCATGGTTTGCAGGCTATTCAGGCAATTATCTCAGCGTAGTCTGGCTGGGTCTGGATAATAACAAGGTGACTGGTCTAACCGGTTCTTCAGGTGCACTTCCGATCTGGATTAATGTCATGAAACAGTTGCGTCAAAAACCGGTTAACTTGCGTCAAACTGACAGTGTGCAATGGCAATGGATTGATCGTTCGACGGGTCATCTATCCGCACAAGGCTGTGAAGGTGCGATGTACATTCCCTTACTACGCAGTAACATGCCACGTCAGGCCACCGGTTGTGGTATACCGCATTATCAGGTAGAACCTGCTGACACACCTAATACTGAAAACAATCAGACACCCGTAGATCAAAACGATAGTATTGGTAACTATATCCGTGAAAGTGAGACTGAAACCCAGAACGATGGTTCTACCAATCAGATCATTTCAAGCGGTAGTTATAACAATTAAGGGTAATAATTGAGCATGAACAGGCAATCTAAACGGCATAAACACGGGCTGATTATTCTGAGCTTGATCGCTTTGGCGGGCTGTCAAAGCCTGCCTGCTCCCAAGAGCAAACAGCCACCAAAACCTACCCAGACAGAAAAGCGGGACATTAAAACCCCTGCAGGCGTGGTCATTACCCCTTATGAACGTGAAGAAATTCAACGTAAAAAGATGCAGGTGATTGTTCCTGAGCAACAGAGCAAACAGCAGTTTGATGATGGCCGCCAGCTACCTGCATTTCAAAAGCTCATGCAAAAAACTCAACTCGCCTATAAGCAAGGGCAATGGAATGAAGCTGAGGCTGCGGCATTGCAAGCTCAACGCCTTGCGCCGCAATCTGCTGAAACCTTCTTGTATCTGGCCTTGATTGCCAATAAAAAGAATCGGCCGGCAAATGCTCAAGCTTTGGCACTACGCGGGCTTAGTTATGCACAAAGCAATGCGATGAAGAAACAGCTTTGGCAGGTTATTTTAAACGCTGCACAACAGCAAAAAGATCAAAAAACCATTCAACAAGCGCAAAAAGCCCTGCAAGGCTTATAAACGTGAGGATATATTGAACTGATCGTCTCAATACATCCTCTGTCTTTGTTTTATAAAAATCTCATTCCGGCAATGCCATAGCCACCCTGCTCTTTAGCAATGGCAAGATCACCCGCCTGCATGCCGCCCAAGGCAAAAACCGGTATATCGACCTGTGAAACCCAGCACTTGAACTGTTCCCATCCCAATGCTACAGCCTCTGGATGGGTGGCTGTAGACATAACCGGACTCAGCAAGATTGCATCACAACCCATGTTTTGTGCCTGTTGCATTGAAGCCAAATCATGACATGCCGCAATGTAACGTTTACCGATCTGCAAATCACCCGGCTTTAACGCCATCAGTTGTGGCTGTTTTAAATGAATGGCGGAAATGGCTTGCTGTTGAATCGAGTTTAATTGTTCAAAAATATCAACATTGACAATCAGCCGAGACAAATGCTCCACACTACGCTCAGCCAGTTCCGTGAGCTGCTGCTGGGTTCCCTCGACACGCCAATATAACAACTGGTCCTGTTTTAACTGTGCCAGATCATCCAGCTGCGCTGAAATTTTAATCTGATGAGGCCAATACAGGCGCTGAATTATGGCTAAATTGGCTTTAGGGAAATTTAGATTCAACAATTCTTCACGGCTGTACCAGCTCCACGGCTGTTGAATTTCATTCAATAAAGCAGTCGGTACAACGGCATGAAATAAATGCAGCTTGACGATTACATCATCATATTCATGAACAATCACATCAAAGGCATGCCATTCATGCAGACCAATTCCCACTTCTTCATAAATTTCACGGCGGCATGCCGCCAAAGGCGTTTCACCCTCCTCCACTTTTCCTCCCGGAAATTCATGTTTATTGCCCTGATGCTGTTTCGCTTCACGCCAGCCGACCAGCACATTGTTCTGATGGAGTAAAATTGCAATGGCAACATCAATGATGGGTTTAAACATTCCCTGTTCCTCGGCATGAAAATATTACAGAGTGTAAGCAAATTTAAGTTTTTTATAAAATCTTAAATAATTAATTGACAGAATTATTTGATAATGATTATCATTTAAATAATTTAATACCTACCACGGAATCGACGGAATGAACGCACCATTTAGCCTATTTACCCGTAATAACGATACAGCTCACTCACTTCCCATGCTGCACTCGAACAACCTGTTTGCTCTGGGACGAGAAATCAGGATTATGCATGCCGGAGAAGAATACCGTCTACGTTTAACCCGTAACAATCGTCTTATTCTGACCAAATAAAAATAATTCACTCAACAATAATAAACGTGGAAACAAGCAGTATGATCGCAAACATACTGCTTTTTAACGCTGGATATGCACCGGAAATTGCAGCTCAACTTTTAATCCACCATGTACTGATCGAGAAAAATGAATTTCACCGGTATGTAATTCAATAATCTTTTTACAAATCGACAGCCCCAGTCCTGAACCTTGTGTCTTGGTACCCAATGCCCGATAAAAGCGCTCACCCAGTCGTTCTAAAACATCTTCTGTCACAGCTTGTCCATCATCTTCAATCACGATGCTGATGTATGATTGCTTGTGCTGCATCTCAATCCATACATGACCATTTTGCCCAGCATAACGGATGGCATTGTCAAGCAGATTGCGCAGGCAACTGAAAATGAGTTTGTCATTGCCAGTAATCACTAGATTTTCGGCGAATTGTGTCTGGATTTGAATATTTTTCTCGGCTGCAAAGGGCTGTAAGGCTTGCAAGACCTCATTGATCACCCTGTTCATATCCATTTCAGACTTGGGCAGTTGACCCGTATGGGCCGGGTCCAGTCGTGCCAGTAACAGCAAGTTTTCTAACACCTGTGTACCACGGTTGACATCATTTTGAATACTCGCCAAGTCTTGGTCGAGGTCCGGATATTTACGTTTCAGTACCTGCAAACGCATTTGAATAGCCGATAAGGGCGAACGTAATTCATGCGAAGCATCTGCAGTAAAACGCTGTTCTGCCACCAGAGATTGTTCAAGCCGCTGTAATAACTGGTTCAGCTGCCATACCATCGGCTGTAATTCTTTTAATTCAGGTACTTGCTGCTGAATCGGTGCGAGATCATCCGCACTTTTAGCTGAAATTTCTCTGGACAGTTGATGAATGACTTTAAATTGGCGTTTCACGGCAAAGTGTAAAATCAGCCACTGAATGAACCAGAGCACAATTAAAATCAGGCCATAGCCCATGACATTTTGAGCCAAAGCTTTAAAGCGCTCTCCCATCGGCTGCAATAGCAATACCGAAGTATTCAGTTCAGGATTTTGCGAGGTGTAGATACGCCACAACTGCTGATCGTGCCAAATCAAATCATAACCTTCATCGGCATTATTTTTGAACGTTGAAGACAGATGGTCCAAATGGAAATTTTCTGATTCGCTCAGCACCTGTTGCTGATCTTTTAACTGGTATTGAATGTCAAATTCATCACTGAGTTCATCGACCTGTTGTCCTGAACTCGTACTTACATCTGAAATCAACAGCATATCTGCAATTTCATCCATGATCTGGTCTTGTACCTGCATGGTCTGGTACAGCGAAATCCCCACAAAAAGCAGCAAGGCCAAAACCCCAGCCAACATGGAACTGAATAATGAGGTCTTGATTAACCTGGTTTGTAGAGAAATGGCTTTTGACATACTAACCCTGACTCATGCGATAGCCCAAACCACGAAGGGTCTTGATATACTGGCTGCCAATCTTTTTACGCAATTGATAGATAAACACTTCTATGGCATTGCTTTCTATTTCATCGCCCCAGGCATAAAGTGAATCTTCCAGCTGTTCACGGGTAATTACATGCTCCGGCTTTTGCATTAGTTTATGTAAAATCTGAAATTCTTTGGCGGTTAGGTTGATGCTCTTTCCATCCTGAATAAGCGTTTTGGCCTGTGGATCGAGGACTAAATTTGCATAGCGCAGATATTGTTCGGCACTGCTTTGATGCTGGCGTAATTGCGAACGTACACGCGCAGAAAGTTCTTCCAGGCTAAAAGGCTTGACCAGATAATCATTGGCACCCAAATCCAGCCCTTCAACACGGTCATGAATACTATCCCGTGCAGTAATAAAAATCACAGGGGTTTGTTGCTGATGCGCACGTAGAGCTTTAAGAATGTCGTCACCACTGGCTTGGGGTAGCCCACGATCGAGCAGAATACAGTCATACTGATGCTGTTCAATGGCTAAAATGGCATGATCGCCACGTTCCACCCAGTCAATATTGTAGCCATCCATTTCCAACCATGTTTTGATGCTTTCTGCTTGGGAAGCATCATCCTCTGCCACTAAGATTCGCATGTCTTGTTCTCATGTCTGGATATGTTTTTGTTTAAGATAACAGTTTTTTAAACCACATGATTGCAAAAAAACCACATGACATGCATGTGGTTTTGGGGAGAAATCAGGAAGAATCTCTTACATCTTGATCTATCATGGCATCACTTAAAAACGGATGGCATCCACATCAATTTCAATGCGTTTAGCCGGTTTGTAATCGATGTCGACTTCACCGATGATGGTCACTGGCGTTTTGGCATTTACGGATTTACCTTGCCATAACTCATCGTCAATCTCGACGGTCATAGTGCCGGTATTATCACGAAACTGGTATTTTTCATCCCCGACTGCTTTTACCACATAGCCTTTAAGCTGTACCTTGCTGTCATCTTTTAAAGTTAAAGCCTGTTTAACCGTAGTGGCTTTTTGTGGTGCAATTGCAGCTTGATTTACGGTAGTATTTGCCACGGCGAATGTTGTTGCACCGACCAAAGCGGTCATTAAAGCTGCTTTAGAAATCATGTTCATGCTCAAACCCTCATTAAGTTGTTGCTCATTTCGATAGCATGATTAAAACAAATCAAGATGAGGTGAATCTTAAGATAGCTTCATTTTCAAACAGTATTTCAATTCAGTGGAACAACGCGTAACACCTCTTCCAAAGTGGTCATTCCTGCCAGTACTTTACGCGCCCCCGCGATACGTAGCGGCTCAATCCCCTCTTTCTTAGCCTGATCACGGAGCTGGTTTAAAGTCGCATCTGCACCAATCAGCTGTTTGGTCGCAAGGCTTAAAGGCATAAACTCATAAATGCCGACACGTCCTTTATAGCCGGTATGGCGACATTCTTCACAACCCACCGCCTGAAATACGAAGTTTGGCATTTCCAGTACATAATCAAAGGTTAAATGCTTCCATTCCTGTTCATTAATAAAGGTTTCCTGTTTGCAATGCGGGCAAAGTTTACGTACCAGACGCTGTGCCAGTACACCTAAAATCGTGGCTGAAGTTAAAAAGGGCTGTACCCCTAAATCATGCAGTCGGGTCAGACTGGATGGTGCATCATTGGTATGCAAGGTGGATAACACCAGGTGACCGGTTAATGCGGCCTGAATCGCCATATTGGCGGTATCCTGATCACGAATCTCGCCGACCATAATGATATCCGGGTCTTGACGCATCAGCGCACGCACACCGTCGGCAAAACTTAAATCAATCCCCTGATTCACCTGCATCTGGTTAAAGCTCGGTTCCAGCATCTCGATCGGATCTTCAATGGTACAGACATTGACTTCTTCAGTTGCGAGCTGTTTGAGTGAAGAATACAGCGTGGTGGTTTTGCCTGAACCGGTCGGACCCGTGACTAAAATAATGCCATGACTGTGTGCAGTTAAAGCCTGCCAATCATTCAGTAACCCGCCTTCAAAACCGAGCTGCTGAAAACTGCGTACCAACACTTCCGGGTCAAAAATACGCATCACCATTTTTTCGCCAAAAGCGGTCGGCAAGGTGGATAGACGTAACTCAGTTTCCTGTCCTTTAGGCGTACGGGTTTTTAAACGGCCATCTTGCGGTTTGCGTTTTTCCGCCACATTCATGCGGCCTAAAATTTTAATGCGCGAAATCACGGCGGTCAGGGTATTGGCCGGCATTTTATAAATGGTATGTAATACCCCATCAATACGGAAACGCACCTTGCCGGTATCTTTACGGGGTTCCAGATGAATATCACTGGCACCCTGTTCAAAGGCAAACTGCAACACCCAATCCACCAGCTTGACAATATGTTGGTCATTGGCATCCGGGTTTTGCGTATCGCCCAGTTGCAATAGTGCTTCTACGCCTTTGTTATCACGGTCATAAGCACTGTTTTTTTGCGATGAATTAACCGCCCGGCTCACCTGATAATATTCCACCAGATAGCGCTGCAACTGATCCGGACTGAGCAGTACACGCTGAATTTTTTTCGGGGCAATACTATGTTCAAGATTGGCCACCCACTCCGTTTTAAACGGTTGATCGGTGGCAATCAGGACTTTATCCGGCTGAATTTCAACGGCCAGAATTTTATTACGCACAGCAAATTCTTGCGACATGATATTGGTCAAAGCACCAACATCGGCCTTCAAGGGATCAATAATATAAAAAGGAATATTGGCTTTGTCTGCAATCCACTGGCACAAGCGGTTTAAGGTTAAGGTCGATTGTGGATGCGCCTGATCGACCAGATTAAAATGTGCGATCCACTGCAAGGGATGCCATTTCAGTTGCTCACGTTGACGGTGTGTGGTTTGGATCAGTAGCTTGTTACGTTCGGTAATACGTCCGTCTTTTTGTAGTTGTTCCAGACACCAAGATTTATCCATTTCAAAATTAAACTTCATTATTATATGCCCCAAAACATTCACACACTATAACAAACTAAAGATCATCTCGCTTCAGTCCGTTGTTAGAAAAAGATATCCCCATATCTTTTTCTAAACTGATTTATATAACCGTTTACTGCAAAATAAACTATAGCTGTTTTTCATCAGCATTATGCTTTTACTTTCGGACATTTATAGCCAATAATGCCGAATATGCTGTTTAATTCAGCAGCTGAATATGCATAACCCGATAATTGGATTTTTCCTGTGAATAATATGCTGAATCTGCCCCTTCAAAGTACATCATTTCAAGCCTTGCTGATGATTATGGCAGCAGCATTGGGCTGTGGCTTGCTGATTGGTCTGGAACGTGAACGTAGCAAGCAACGTGAAAATCAGCATAGCTTTGCCGGGGTTCGCTCATTCGCAATCTGTGCTCTACTGGGAGCCTTGTGTTTTGCTTTTGGCGATATCTTTGGCGTGATTGGTGCACTGATTGTTGGTGGTATCGGTATTTTCTCCCTTAAAAATCAGCTGCAAGATCCCGGGGTTACCACCGAACTGGCTTTTGTCATGACTTATTTCATTGGTGCGCTGTGTGTGTGGAATATTACGCTAGCTGCCAGTCTCTCTGTGATACTGACCTTCATTTTAATGATGAAACAGTCCATGCATGGGATTGCTGGAAAATGGATTACCGGGGCAGAACTTAAAGATGGTGTATTTTTACTGGCCCTAATCTTAATCGCTTTACCGCTGACCCCTGATACGCCTTTATGGGGCAACGTGCTTAATCCGCATATTATTTTAAAACTGCTCACCCTGATTCTTGTCGTGCAAGCATTGGCACACATTGCCAAACGTTTACTTTCAAGTAAGAAAGCTCTCATACTTTCTGCAATTGCTTCCGGATTTGTTTCCAGTACAGCAATGATTGCACATTTAGGCATACAAGTACGCAATGAAGAAGCCGATGCCAGATCCAATGCAGGTGCAGCACTGATGTCATGTATATCCACTTTGGTACTTTTATTGATTGTGGTAGGAGGAGTCTCCTTAATCTGGCTAAAGCTGCTGATATTTCCCTCGCTCATTGCCATCAGCATTTTAGCACTGTGCGCTTACTGGCTTTTACGTAAAGCAGGGCCTGTCGAAGAAACAGAACCTGTAGATAGTGCCATGTTCAGTCTAAAAGAAGCAGCCATTATTGCAGGGACATTAACGGTCATTCAGGCCGGTGTACATGGCCTAGAACTCTTACTGGGTGATTCCGGATTAATTGCAGGTACACTACTGGCTTCACTGTTTGAAATTCATGCCGCTGCAGCCGCTGTAGTGATTCAGGGTGAACCGACAAATGCCAGCTTGCTCTATGCAATGATGTTAGGTCTGGGTGCTCATGCCGTTTCTAAATGCATTAATGCAACCATAAGCGGAGGATTAAAATTTGCACTTTATTTTGCACCGGTACAAATTCTGCATATGGCTTTTTTGATCGGTGTACTTTGGTGGCTGGTACAACATTAAGCTGAAAGTTCAACAATTTCTATGACTGTAATGCCATCCAAGTCCACCCTGAAACTGATATCAAAATCGGAAAACTTCATTTTATAAATCCGCTCCGCATCATTTTGATAAGCCGGCCTTGGATCGAGCGATAAAACCTGTTCCAGTTCGTTTACAATTTGCGCTGTCAGTGTCTTTTGCTTGAGCAAAGTCTGCTTTTGCCGTTCGGCATTTTCTGTCCAGATCACAGAATTTCGTTCAGGTTCATCCTGTGCATAACCACTTTGCGCCGTAACGACAGCATCTGAATATTGGATATAAGGTTTAATATCGACAATCGGCGTGCCATCCAGAAGATCGCTCCCTGTCACATACACACGTACAGACTTGCCAACTTTTTTCACTGTCTTCAGCTGGACAACGGATAGACCTATCGGTGATGGACGGTACATACTGCGTGTTGCAAATACCCCGATTTTTGTATTCCCCCCCAGACGCGGCGGACGAACTTGTGGTCTAAACTTTTGACTTTCCTGCTTATTTTTATTTTCATGAAACTGCCACAACAGCCAGAGATGACTAAATTCCTCGATTCCTTCAAAAGCCAGTAAATCATTATAAGGTTCAACCATCTCAATATAGGATTCAACCTGTACCAGATTGGGTTGGCGTGGAATGCCAAATTTTTCTTTATAGGGCGATCTCATATACCCAATTATTGGCATTTTAAGCTCAGTCATAATCACTTTTTCTGATAAGTTCAATTAAATATATTCAGTTTATCGAGAATGTTTTTAGATTAGAATAGTAAGCTGTTCTAATTTGATAACTTATTGAGACCTTTAATGGCTGCTTTCAACGTCGAAAAGATTACTCACGTCCACCACTGGAATGACACTTTATTCTCTTTTAAAACAACTCGTGATACTGCATTACGTTTTAAAAACGGACAATTTGTGATGATCGGTCTTGAAGTGAATGGTAAGCCTTTAATGCGCGCTTATTCAATTGCAAGTGCTAACTACGAAGAAGAACTCGAGTTTTTCTCTATTAAAGTTCCAGATGGTCCTTTAACTTCTATTCTGCAAAAAGTAAAAGTGGGTGACGAAATTCTGGTTTCTAAAAAACCTACAGGTACTTTGGTTCTGGACGATTTGAACCCGGGTAAAAACTTGTACCTTCTTTCTTCTGGTACTGGTCTTGCTCCATTCCTGTCTGTGATTCGTGACCCTGAAACTTACGAACGTTTCGAAAAAATCATCGTGGTTCACGGTACACGTTTTATCTCAGAATTGGCTTACCAAGATTTGATTCTCAACGAAATTCCAAACCATGAATTCTTTGGTGAGTTAGGTGCTAAAGAAAAATTAGTGTATTACCCAACTGTAACTCGTGAAGAGTTCCATACTCAAGGTCGTGTAACCACTGCCATTGAATCTGGTCAATTGTTCGAAAAAATCGGTCTGCCACGTTTCAACCCGGAAACTGACCGTGCCATGCTTTGCGGTAGCCCGGCATTCCTGGACGACGTAGCGGCTCTTCTTGACCAGCATGGTCTAAAAGAATCTCCACGTATGGGCGTTTTAGGCGACTACGTAATTGAACGTGCATTCGTTGAAAAATAAGATTCCTTGAATCTAAAAAACCGAGCTTAGTAGCTCGGTTTTTTAGATTTTTTCCTTTAATTACTCAGATGCATGTACAAAAGGCTTATTCTCTTTGCGCTCTTGTAAAGATTTTTGAATGACTTGATATCCTGCTGTTAAACCTAAACTTGCCATAATTAAAGCGACGACAATATCAGGCCACATGCTCCCTGTACCAAACACACCGACGGCAGCCAAAATCACCGCGACATTACCAATGGCATCATTACGGCTACACAGCCAGACCGACTGCATATTTGAATCACCATCACGAAAGGCATATAAAATCACTGCCGCAGTGACATTGGCAATTAAAGCAAGCAGACCAATTGCCCCCATAGTCATGGCTTCAGGCGGAATACCTTGTAGATAGGCATAAATAGCTTTACCCATAACCACGAAACCAAACAGCGCCATGGTCGCGCCTTTTAACAACGCCACCGTAGCACGCCAGTATAGGCTTGCACCCAATACGGCAAGTGATACCCCATAGTTCACCGCATCCCCAAAGAAATCGAGTGCATCTGCCCACAATGCCGATGAATGGGCATATGCTCCTCCAATCAATTCTACGATAAACATCACAATATTAATAATGAGCGCAATCCACAAAGCAGTCCGAAATTTACTATGTGGCTTTTGCGGTGCAGGTTCATGACTGCAACTACATGCCATTTTTCACCACCTCTATGACTTTATTTAAAACCTTGTTTGTATTATTGTTATTCAAAACTATGGAGTAACTCCAAGGTCAAGCATGAATACACCTAAATATTATTTAATTAAAGAATTAGCCAATAAAACCCAGCTCAGCACTGACACGATCCGTTTTTATGAGAAGAAAAATCTGCTCCAACCCAGCTTTCGTGGCGACAATAATTATCGCTATTATGATGAAAATACATTCAAACGACTGATGTTTATTAAACGCTGTCGCACGCTCGATATTTCACTCAGCGAGATTGAAGCCTTGCTTGAACTAGAACAGCAGCCCTCGCAAAGCTGCCATGCAGTGAATCAGCTAATTGAACAACATATTGAACAAGTTACTGATAAAATTATAGAATTACAAAAATTTCAACAACAGCTCATCCAGCTACGCGCCTCTTGCAGTAGCACCAAAACCATTGACAGTTGCCAGATTTTAAAACAACTCGAAGCCGAAAATAAGGAAATATCCAACTAATTTACTGGGTTGAATCTAATTTTTAAATCCATACAATTAAGCCATATTTTTAATATGCCTTTAATTTTGTCATGAGCATTACTCACGTTACAGAACTTCTTTCACCTGCCGGCTCACTAAAAAACATGCGCTATGCTTTTGCCTATGGTGCCGATGCGGTATATGCAGGTCAGCCACGTTATAGTTTACGTGTGCGTAACAATGCTTTTGATCATGACAATCTGGCCATTGGCATTGCCGAGGCACACGCTTTAGGTAAAAAGTTTTATGTGGTGGTGAACATTCAACCGCATAACTCCAAGTTAAAAAACTTCATTCGTGACCTGGAACCAGTGGTTGCCATGAATCCGGATGCACTGATTATGTCTGACCCGGGTCTGATTATGATGGTGCGTGAACATTTTCCCGACATGCCTGTACATCTGTCTGTACAAGCCAATGCCGTGAACTGGGCAACAGTCAAATTCTGGAAAAACATGGGTCTGACTCGTGTCATTCTGTCACGTGAACTTTCTATCGAAGAAATTGAAGAAATTAAAAATAATGTCCCAGACATGGAAATTGAAGTTTTCGTGCATGGTGCATTATGTATGGCTTATTCCGGTCGTTGCTTACTTTCTGGCTATATGAATAAACGTGATGCTAATCAAGGCGCCTGCACCAATGCCTGTCGCTGGGACTATAAAATTCACGAAGCAGCTGAAGATGAAACTGGAGATGTGATTCCAGTTCAACAAATTGAAGAATCATCATCATGCTGCAAAAACAAAGATGCCGATGAGCAACACGCCCTAGAACAACACCAATTTGGCGAGCCGGTTTTATTACAACGCAATGAAGAAGACATGTTTGCAGCTGAAGAAGACGAACATGGCACCTACTTCATGAACTCTAAAGATTTGCGTGCGGTACAGCATGTCGACCGTTTAACCAAAATGGGCATTCATTCCTTAAAAATTGAAGGTCGTACCAAATCATATTTCTACTGCGCGCGTACTGCACAGATCTACCGTAAAGCGATTGATGATGCGCTAGAGGGTAAACCGTTTGATCCATCCCTGATGACTCAGCTGGAAGGCCTGGCGAATCGTGGTTATACCGAAGGTTTCCTGCGTCGTCATGTACATACTGAATATCAAAATTATGAAACCGGTTCATCGCGTTTTGACCATCAGCAATTTGTTGGTGAAGTATTAGAGCGTAACGGTGACTATATCAAGATTGAAGTAAAAAACCGTTTTGTGGTGGGTGACTCGCTTGAGCTGATGACCACTTCAGGCAATATCACTTTTACTTTAACAGAAATGAAAGATAAAAAAGGTAACCTGATTGAAGATGCCAAAGGTTCAGGCCATGTCGTGGATATTCCTGTTCCTGCGGATGTAGATATGAACTATGCCCTGTTGATTCGCAACTTACCGAATTCAACAGCAGATATTTCAGCATCTTCTTTGGCTTATCAAGCCATCTAGTTTGAGAGATCAGGATGGCTTTACTGATTACCGATAAATGTATCAACTGCGATATGTGTTTGCCTGAATGTCCGAATGAGGCCATTTATGAGGGTGACAAGGTGTATGAAATTGATGTGAAGCGCTGTACAGAATGTGTCGGCTTTTATGAGCACCAAACCTGTGTAGCCGTGTGTCCAATTGAGTGCATTATTCCGCATCCTGAACATGTGGAAACGCAAGAACAGTTGATTCAGAAGTTTAAGAGCTTGAATTTATTCAAATCTTAAAAATATTTGAAAATGGCATATAACTTGCTTAATTAAATTTAAAAAGCTTGGGGAAAGAACAATAAAAAAGCAAAACAAAAAATGCAGAAGAACAGAATAACCATGGAAATGGTCATAATAAAAAAAGGAACCCAGAGTTAGCATGCTGAGTTCCTATAAACAGGGTAAAACAAAAACTTGGGGAACTAAAGCCAAAGTGTCTATGTTTACATAGCCACTTTGGCTTTTTTAGTTACTGTCCCGAACGGATAATGTAATCAAAGGCAGATAGAGATGCCTTGGCACCT
>JAEAMG010000917.1_pt1 | contig 27176 bp, 26 predicted proteins | sample 8958741 | NCBI WGS metagenome assembly JAEAMG01 (sample SAMN16933256, study PRJNA681125) | bioreactor sludge metagenome | isolation source: anaerobic bioreactor treating anionic surfactant - SDBS | place: India: Bengaluru | collected 2019-02-28 | reverse complement strand
AGATCATTGAAATCGACGGCAAGAAGGCGGTTCGGGTCGGTGTGACCGCCAAGGAGCACAAGAAACTGCTCAAAGGCTTCCCGGATTTGACCCCTGATGCGTCCAGCGCCTATACCCTGCCGGAAAAGGGTGAGACGATCCTGATGGGGATCATCGTATCGGCGAAGAGCCTGGATGTGATGAAGGCTGCCATCCTGAAACTGTACAACCCCTTTGCCGGCAAGGAGCTTCTGCAGAAGACCTTTTAACGACGAAAGGCAAATTTTTCGTGGCTGGGCTTACCCCTGAGGAACAGAAAAAAAAGGCCATTTTCGATGCCATGTCGTCGAGAGGCCGTAAGAGAATCCTCGATAAGGGATACGAAGAGTGGGACCCCTTTCTGCCGCCGAAGGATCCGCTGGACCTCCGGATGGCGAAACACAGGGAAACGGCATTGTCCCTGATGCGAAAGTTTTTAAGGGAGTGCCCCCAAGATGATTACGGCAATGCTTATGGTCAAGGGGCTTGGGAGACCTGCATGGGGATCGTCGGCGGCGAAGACCGATGGAGGGGCAGTTACGATTTCTCCTGTTGGTACCGTGATTTCCTGAAAAAGGGCGAGCGATGACGGAAACGATTCCCACGGAACAGGCTGTGATGGAGCTCCGAAAACAACTGGCGGAGAACCCCGGTTGCGCGCTCACCCATTATCATTTGGGGATCGCGCTGATCAAGTTGCATGAATGGGATGAAGCCGCCGCGGAGTTTACTGCGGCGATCGCCGAGAGTCCCCAAATGGCGGAGGCGTATATCAACCTCAGCGGCATCTGTTTCCAGAAGGGAGAAATGGACAAGGGCATTGAACTCTGCAGAAAGGTGATCGCCTTTCGGTCGGATTACGCGGTTCCATACGGCAACATCGGGTTTGCGTATCTTCAGATGGGCGAGGTCGAAAAAGCGATCGAGATGCTGAAGAAGGCCGTCGAAAAAGATCCGAAGTTCGTTCAGGCCTTGAGCGACCTGGGGAGTGCCTATCTCATGCAGGGAAAGATCGGGGAGAGCATCGCATACAGCAAAAAGGCTGTTAAAATTGCCCCGCGGTTTGCAGTGGCCCACAATAACCTGGCCGTTGCGTATCTGCAGAAGGGAGAGGGGGCCAAGGCGAAGGAGCATTGCGACCGTGCATTGGAATACGGCTATGAAGTGCATCCGGGGTTGCTGAAGGAAGTGAGGGAATTGCAGAAATAGCGGAGATCGCGCCGTGGAGCGGAAGGGGAGAATGGAATCATCATGTTTTTAAACCTGGAGGGAAATAAACCGCAAGGGGAATCCCGACAGAGCACCGAATGGGAGAGGAGGTATTTGAATGGCGAAGCGTAAGACTCCGATGCTGGACGAGTTGGAAAAAGGAAAATGGCCGAGTTTTGTTTCCGATATCAAACAGGAGGCCGAGTCGAGAAAAAAAACCAACGTGGATTTACAGACGCCGAGAGAGGTTTGCGATGATCTTCTTGATCTTCTCGAACTCTCCTTCAAGGACCGGGAGGGGCACTGGAAGCACGGCGGCGTCGCGGGTGTTTTCGGATATGGCGGAGGCGTGATCGGCCGATACTGCGATCAGCCGGAACAATTCCCGGCGGTCAAGGATTTTCACACGCTTCGTGTCAATCAGCCTTCCAGTTACTTCTACAAGACGGACTTCTTGAGACAGATGTGCGAATTGTGGGAGAGGCGGGGCAGCGGCATCACCAACATGCATGGTTCCACCGGCGATATCATCTTTTTGGGCACGACCACGCCGCAGTTGGAAGAGATCTTCTGGGAACTGACCCATAACCTCAAACAGGACCTTGGCGGTTCGGGATCCAACCTCCGGTCGCCCAACTGCTGTATCGGAAAATCCCGCTGCGAGTTTGCCTGTTACGACACCCAGGAGGCTTGCCGTAACCTGACGTTGGAATTTCAGGATGAATTGCACAGGCCGTCGTTCGGGTACAAGTTCAAAATGAAGTTCGACGGCTGCCCCAACGGATGCGTCGCCTCGATTGCCAGGTCGGACATGTCGGTGATCGGGACATGGAAGGATGACATCCGGATCGATCAGGAGGCGGTCAAGGCTTATGTCGCCGGGGAATTCAAGCCGGATGGCGGGGGCTTCGCCGGCCGGGACTGGGGTCCCTTCGACATCGAGAAGGAGGTGATTGACCTCTGTCCGACCCATTGCATGTTCTGGAATGGGAAAAAGCTTGTCATTAACAACAAGGAATGCAACCGCTGCATGCACTGCATCAATGCGATGCCGCGGGCCTTGAGGATCGGAAAGGAGACAGGGGCCTCGATCCTGTTCGGCGCCAAAGCCCCGATTCTGGAAGGCGCGCAGCTATCGACATTGACCATCCCGTTCATGAGGATGGAAGAGCCGTTCAATGAGCTGAAGGAGCTGATCAATAAGATTTGGGATTGGTGGTCCGAAGAGGGCCGAAGCCGTGAGCGTCTCGGCGAGCTGATGCAGCGCAAGGGTTTCGCGAAATTTCTCGAGGTTTGCGAGGTGAAACCGGATCCCCGCATGATCAAGGAGCCCAGATCGAACCCGTATATCTTCTGGAAGGAAGCGGACATTCCGGGAGGATGGGAACGGGATATCAAAGATTTCAGAAAACGACACCAGAAATAGGAGGTTTAAAAATGGGTTACGATCCAAGCAATCCAATGAAGGACAGAATCACCGATATCGGCCCTCGAGATTATAAAGAGTTTCTGCCTCCCGTCATCAAGAAGAATTTCGGAAAGTGGTTGTACCACGAAATCCTTGAGCCGGGCGTGCTGGTGCACGTCTCCGAGTCGGGAGACAAGGTGTTCACCGTACGCGTGGGCGGCGCTCGGCTGATGAGCGTTACCCATATTCGCGAGATCTGCGACATTGCCGACAAGCACTGTGACGGCTACGTCCGTTGGACGACCCGAAACAACATCGAGTTCATGGTCGATGACGAAGCGAAATTGAAACCGCTGATGGCGGATCTGGAAAAACGAAAATTCGCCGGCGGTTCGTCCAAGTTTCCGCGCGGAGGCACCGGGGCGGGCCTGACCAACGTCGTTCATACCCAGGGATGGCTTCATTGCCATACCGCCGCGATCGACGCGTCCGGTATCGTTAAGGCGGTCATGGATGAACTGTACGAGGATTTCGGAAAGATGAGGCTTCCCGCTCATGTGCGGATCTCGTTGGCCTGCTGCCTGAACATGTGCGGCGCCGTCCACTGTTCCGACATTGCCATTCTGGGCGTTCATCGAAAACCGCCCATGGTGGATCATGACAACTTGGCGAACATTTGCGAGATCCCTCTCGCCGTCGCGGCTTGCCCCACGGGAGCCATCAAGTCGACTACCGTAGAAGGCAAGAAGAGCGTCGCCGTGAACAACGAGAAGTGCATGTACTGCGGCAATTGTTTTACGATGTGTCCCGCCATGCCGTTGGCCGATGCCGAGGGAAGTGGTGTGGCCATTCTGGTGGGGGGAAAGCTATCGAACCGGATTACCGCCCCGATGTTCTCCAAGGTGGTGGTCCCTTTCCTTCCCAATGAGGCGCCCCGATGGCCGCAGACGGTGGAAGCGGTCAAGAAAATTCTCAATACCTATGCGAAAGACGCGAAAAAATATGAACGCCTCGGGGATTGGGCCGCACGAATCGGCTGGGAGCGGTTCTTTGAAAAGACCGGACTGCCGTTCACCGAACACCTGATCGATGATTACCGTTTTGCGTATACCACTTGGCGTACCAGCACACAGTTTAAATTTTAACGAAAAGAGGTGTTTGATGGGTACCGAAGAGGACAAGAAGCTGGTCGTCGAAACCCTGAAGGCCAAAACGTTGAAGACGAAGTTCTATCTCAAGGACTTCAACAAGATCTTCCCGGACAAAAAAGCGAGGGAGGTCAGCAAACTGATCAACGAGATGGTCGCGGACGGAACGCTGGAGTACTGGTCGAGCGGCAGCACGACCATGTTCGGGCTGAAAGGCGCCGGCATCCAGCACGAAGCGGAAGACAGTGAGTGATAAGGAATAGAGCGGAGAAATGATTATTGACCGTCCCAGGATGATTTTCTCCGCTTTCCGGGGAAATTCGGGAAAGACCTTCTTGACCGTGGGCGTGGGAGCGTGCCTTCGCCGGAGAGGCAAGAAGGTATTTCCTTTCAAAAAGGGTCCCGATTATATCGATCCGGCTTGGCTGGAAGTGGCGACCGGCTATCCATGCCACAATCTGGATCTTTTTCTGATGGAACGCGGAGGGATGATTTCTTCCTTTGCGGCCATTGCACGGAAATCGGATTGCGTGTTGGTGGAGGGGAACCGGGGCCTTTTCGACGGCATGGACCGAGACGGAAGCTACAGCACGGCGGAACTGGCCAAGCTGCTGAGGGCGCCGCTGATCCTCATTGCGGATTGCACCAGGGCGACTCGAACGGTGGCCGCCATGATCATCGGTTGTCAGCAGTTTGATCCCGATGTAACGATCCGGGGTGTGATCCTGAACCGGATCGGCGGGGCGCGTCATGAAGCCATGGTGCGCTCCGTTGTGGAAGCGCATTGCGGCGTGCCCGTTTTGGGAGCCGTTCCCAGAATCCACGAGGGAATCTTTCCCGAGCGGCACATGGGTCTTGTTCCTCCTCAGGAATGCGCCGGCGCGGAAACGGCTGTGGACGAAGCCGCCCGCATCGTGGATCGTTACGTGGATATGGACCGATTGTGGGAGATTGCCCGGGACGCGCCCGCCGTTTCCTTCGACGGTCTGGAAGAGGGGGATCGCGAACCGGTTGCCTGTCCGCTGGAACGGCCGCGAATCGGCGTGATCCGGGACTCCGCATTTTGGTTTTACTATCCGGATAATTTAGAGGCCCTCGAATCGTCGGGGGCCATTCTGATGGAATGCAGCGCACTCCGCGACGAGGAGCTTCCTCCGATGGACGCGCTGTACATCGGCGGCGGTTTTCCGGAGACCCATGCCGCGAAGCTTGCGGCCAATGCCGGTTTCCGCGAATCCCTGAAAAAGGCCGTGGAAGCCGGATTGCCCGTATATGCGGAGTGTGGGGGGTTGATGTATCTGGGCAAAGAACTGGTCTTGGAATCGGGAATTTTCCCGATGGCGGGAGTTTTCCCGCTTCGCTTTGCCGTCGAACGGACCCCACAGGGACACGGCTACACCATTCTCGAGGTGGATCGGCCGAATCCCTATTTTCCGGTGGGCGAGACCCTGCACGGTCACGAGTTCCATTACTCCCGGATCCGGGAGGGAGAGGAAGGGTGTTTTGCTACCGTATTCCAGGTAAAACGGGGGCGGGGCATTCAGGACCGGCGGGACGGCTTATGCTTCAAGAATGTGCTGGCCACTTTTTCCCACCTGCACGCCTTTGGAGCGAAGGGATGGGCAAAAGCGCTTTGCGATCAAGCGGTCGCGTATCGAAGAAGTAACGGTCACACAGACAAGGGGATGGAGATGCGGGACGCATCGGGTATTTTGAAAAATCGGGAGAATTTTTCCCGCCAGGGTTTGTGAAACAGACGCAACGGAGGGATCAAACCATTAAAAAAGGGAGGTTATAGAGATATGCCGCAATTGGAGATCGCTGGAACGACATACGAGGTGGACGAGGACGGTTTCCTGCAGGAGCTGGACAAGTGGAGCAAGGATTTTGCGCAGGGTTACGCCAATGTCGAAGGAATCGAAGGGACGCTCACGGAGGATCATTGGAAGATCATCGATTACATCCGAAACTACTATACGCAGTTCGGCATTGCGCCGATGATTCGAAAGATGTGCAAGGACACGGGATTCAGTCTCAAGCAGATCTATGAGCTCTTTCCATCGGGTCCGGCGAAAGGTGCATGCAAACTGGCCGGCCTTTCGAAACCGACAGGATGCGTCTGATGGCCACTCCATCAGAACCGTCACGGCAAGCGTGAACGAATGCCGATCCGGCGAAAAGGGATGCGTATCTTTGAGGGGGACGGCTGCCATACCGAAAATGTCGTGAAACAGCTTCGAGTTTCTCCCTTGACAGCAAGATGACTGTCCTCTACGGGCGTGATAACGGGGCTCGACAGACCGACCGATAAAGAAGAGAGAAGGTCCTCTTCCGAATCGACCTCGACTGCCCGTTGCACCGCCATTCCGTTTCGAATCCTTCAATGTAGGATCTTTACGGGTCCATCTAATTTGGGGATGGTCATCATGGAAATTGGTTATGGTGAATGAGTTACAAGTGAACGACAATGTAATCCGCTTGATGGTTGGATTCATTACCGATGTTGGGGGAATGGACGCGATTGTCTATTACGCCCGTCCGGATCTGACCCTGGGATCCGGATTCGGTACCGCCATCGCCATCCAGGGGGGTCCGAAGGTTCAGGAAGAGCTGAAGAAAGCAGGCTCTGCAAATGTAACCGATGTCGTTGTCACGGGAAGCGGAAACCTTCAGGCCAAGCATATCCTTCATGCCGTCGGGCCCCGATTCCAGGAAGAGGACAGTGAGGCAAAACTGAAGGCCACCATGATGAACGTTCTGCGGAAGGCGGAGGAATACAAACTCGGCAAGATCATCGTTCCGGCAATGGGTGCCGGATTCTACGGCATTCCCCTGGAAGTCAGCGCCCGTGTGATCCTGGGAGCGGCCAAGGAGTTCTTGTCAAATCGGGCCGTACCTGCCGAGGTTGTTTTCTGTCTTCGGGACTTGAGGGAGTTGAAGGTCTTTCAGGATCAACTGGGAAGGATGGGCTAAATTGCGAAGGCTTTTAGGAAGTCATGATTCTGTGTGACGCGGACGGTCTCTTTCCACGTGATTGACGGGAATAGAAAAGCAGCTTCGGGAGGATAGGATGAGCGAAACCCTTCGTTTCGTTTCCGACGATCTGCAACTGATGGCCCTCAGTTTCATGGCCGTTGTGTATGTCATTCGCATCCGCTGGATTTTGAAATACAAAGCCTCGCGGGACAGGCAGCCACCCTCCGAGCGCAAGGATGCCTCTTCATTCAAAGGGATTATCTATTCCTGGGCGAATATCGCCATGCCTTGGTCTATGGAGAGTAGCCGACGGATGTTTCCGTTCTACCTGCAATTCGTGGTCTTTCATCTGGCCGTGGCTGCCAACATTACGATGTCTTTCGTTATTCCTTACGCACCGGGTTTGATGAAGCCTGTAATCGTGGTCCGCATGCTTCAGACCCTGTTCGCGGCCGCCTTTTTGATCGGCTGTTATCGAATGTATCGCCGTCTCAGCATCCCGGCTATACGTCTGATCAGCACGCCGGACGACCTGTTCTCGTTGGGGCTGCTCACGGTCTGGTCGTTCGCCTCCATCTTTGCAGCGCCGAACCGGCCGGATCTTGGGGAAGGGCCGCTGCTGGTCTATTTCATCATGACTGCCTTTTTCCTGGTCTATGTGCCGTTCAGCAAGATCTCCCACTATCTCTACTACCCTTTCACCCGCTTCTACTTTGGCAGAACCATGGGATACCGAGGTGTCTATCCGGTCAAGCATGTGACACATCCGAAACCGACCCATACTTAGGAAATTCAAATCGACTCAGGGGTAACCCATGTTCGCAAGAACAAGATCGCATAAAGCGAATAAAGTGGTTGAAAGAATGGGCAAGAAACTGAACCGCCAGCTGGTGGGGTCGCTGGTCGGTTGTGTCCATTGCGGAATGTGCACGGAATCCTGCCACTATGTCCTGGCCAATCCGGACGATCCCAGCTATGCCCCGGCGTACAAGGCGGACCAAATCCGCAAGATTTTCAAACGCAACTTCGACTGGACGGGAAGGATCTTCCCCTGGTGGGTTCATGCCGAGGATATCCGCACAGACGAGGAGCTGGAGAAACTCAAGGACATTGTGTTCGGAAAATGCACCAATTGCCGGAGGTGTTCCATCAATTGCCCAATGGGCGTGGATTTCGCCCTGCTCAACCGGATGGCCCGGGGTCTGCTCGTTTCCGTCGGCATTATGCCCGAGGGTGTCGCCGTCGTCAGCAAGGACCAGTGGGAGGTCGGAAACCAGATGGGAGTACTTCCTCAGGATTACATCGAAACTCTCGAATGGCTCTCCGACGAACTGGAGGATGAGTTCAAAGACCCCTCGGCACGCATCCCGATCGATAAAACCGATGCCGAGATCGTTTACACGATCAATCCCCGGGAGGTGAAATACGATCCCAGAACCATCTCCGATGCGGCCAGAATCTTTTACCTTGCAGGGGAAAACTGGACCATGCCCAGCGAAGGATGGGACATGACCAATTTTGGCCTCTTCTCCGGAGACGACGAGCTGGGCGGGGCGGTTGCACGGAGAGTTTACGACAAAGTCCAAGAACTGCGCGGCAAAAAGCTCGTGATGTCGGAATGCGGACATGGGTACCGATCGACGCGGTGCGAAGGGCCGAACTGGTCGGGCGAAGAGATCCCCTTTGTGATGGAAAGCTCGGTCCAGACCATGCTTCGCTATATCCGTGAAGGTCGGATTAAGGTTGACAAAAGCAGGAACAAAGACTCTTATACATTTCACGACTCCTGCAATAATGCCCGAAGCTGCGGTTTTTTCGAGGAGCCTCGGGAGCTGCTGAACCTCGTGGTGCCCGATTTCCGGGAAATGTATCCCAACCGCGCGGAGAACTTCTGCTGCACGGGTGGGGGGGGAGCCATGTCGATGTCGGAGTATACACCCGAGCGTCTCAAGTCAGCCAAAATCAAGGCGGACCAGTTGAAGACCACGGGTGCCAAGGTGGTGGTGACCTCCTGCCACAACTGTGTGGATGGCTTGACCGACGTGATTCGGCATTATAAACTGGGCATGAAGGTCGCCCAGTTGGTCAACCTGACGGCCGGTGCTCTGGTGATCCCGGAAAGGATCGTTGTCCCGGTGGCCGGACCGATCCCGGAGGCGGCGCTGCCTCTGCAGGGATTCAAGATTCTGGTCGTGGACGATGAGCCCGACATTCTGACCTTTCTCTCCGTGGTCCTGGAGGATCAGGGCGCCACAGTGATCCAGGCGGCCGACGGCGAACAGGCATTGTCATTGGCAATCCAGGAAAAACCCGATCTCATTACCCTTGACCTGTCCATGCCGGGCAAGAATGGAGGGATGGTGTTTGAAGAGATCCGGAACAATCCAAAGATCGCCTCCACCAAGGTATGCATCATTACGGGAAAACCGGAGTTGCGGCGCCTCATTTACGAACGCCCGGTTCCCCCTCCCGATGGGTATCTGGACAAACCGGTCAACGAAGAGGGTCTTTTGACCAACATCCGAAAGATCCTGGAGACGAAAACCCCTGTCGGACACGCATAACACCTAAGGGGAGACGATTGTATGACCAGCAACCCTTATGAGAACTATTTCGAGCTCATGCCCGCCTATCTGACGATCCTGGATCGCGATCTGAGGATCGTTGAGGCCAATAGGCGGTTTCGCCGGGACTTCGGGGAGTTCGAGGGGCGGTATTGCTACCAGATCAACCAGCACCGGTCCGAGCGCTGCGAGCAGTGCCCGGCGGAGCGCACCTTCCGCGACGGGCTGCGACACGGGATCGAGGAGTTCGTCAGTAACAAGCAGGGAAATGAAATGGTCCTGCTCATCAACACCATGGCCATCCCTAATGAGTCCGGAGAGATCACGCGCGTGATGCGGATGGCCACGGACATTACCGAACTCAAACTTCTCCAGAACCAGATCCGGGACAGCCGGGAACGATATCGCAAGCTCTTTGAAGAAGTGCCCTGTTACATATCGATTCAGGATTCCGATCTGAGGATCGTCGACGCGAATCGCCGTCTGCGGGAGGATTTCAGGGCCTCACCGGGGGACAGATGTCACCAGGTTTACATGCATCGGACGGAGGCTTGTGTCCCCTGTATTGTCAAAGAGACCTTCAAAGACGGCCAAGTCCACCAGACGGAAGAGGTGATGACGTCCCACAAGGGGGAACAGGTTAATGTGCTGGTGTACACGGCGCCGCTGCGCAATGCCGCCGGACAGATCAACAATGTGATCGAGATCAGCACCAACATCACCCAGATCCGCCAGCTTCAGTCCAAACTCACCTCGCTGGGCCTCATCATCAGTTCGATTTCCCACGGGATCAAGGGTCTTCTGACCAGCCTCGACGGCGGGGTGTATCTGGTCAACACCGGTTTGGCCAAAGACGACCGGAAGCGCTTCGAGCAGGGCTGGAAGATGGTTGAGCGCAATATCACCCGGATCCGGAGAATGGTGCTCGACCTCCTTTATTACGCCAAGGACCGGGAGCCGGACCTTGAAACCATCCCCGCGCGCGCCGTGGCGGATGAGGTGTGCGAGGTCATCAGGCTGAAGGCCGCTGAGCTGGGTATCGGATTCGGTTGCGACGTGGACCGCAACATCGGGGATATTGATGCGGACCTCAAAGCGGTCCGTTCCCTGCTGATCAACCTCGTCGAAAACGCCATGGATGCCTGCCGGGTGGACACGAAGAAAAAGGACCATCAGGTTCGCCTCAAGCTGCGGGGCTATCCGGAACACATCGAATATGAGGTGGAAGACAACGGAATCGGCATGGACCAGGAGACACGGGAGAGGGCCTTCAGCCTCTTCTTCTCTTCAAAGAGTGGAAACGGAACAGGCCTGGGGCTTTTCATCTCCAACAAGATCGCGCAGGCTCATGGCGGCGAAATCACGATAGATTCCGAATTGAACAAGGGAACTCGAATGATCGTTAAACTTCCGCGCAAGCCTCCGTTCACAGGGACCAAAGCCCCAAAAACCTGAAAGAGGAGGGAATCATGGCCGAACAGAAACGAATTTTGATTATCGATGATGAAGAGGATATCCGTACCTACCTTTCAACGCTGCTGGCGGACCAGGGATTCCAAACCGTTGTGGCAAAAGATGGGGCGGAGGCAATGAAGATCCTCCAGCAGGAGGTTCCGGATCTCATTACGCTGGATATCTCCATGCCCGAGAAATCAGGAGTCAAATTTTTCCGCGAGATCAAGACGGATGACCGTTGGAAGGGGATCCCGGTCGTCATCGTCACAGGGGTCTCCGAGGATTTCAGGAATTTCATCTCCTCCCGCCATCAGATACCGCCCCCGGAGGGATTCGTGTCGAAACCCATTTCCCCGGAAGAAATCTTGAACCTTGTTCGAACAATGACAAAATCATAAGGAAAGGGCCTATGGGTTTTTATCTGCTAACGTATTTGTGCATGATGATGTTCCTTCTTGTGGTCGCCTTCCGGGTATACCGGCAGGCGACCCTTCCCGTCCATGTGCGCTGGGAGATCTATCCGGTCCAGCATGAAACAACAGACAAACTGGCCCATGGGGGCTCCTACATGGAAGAGGTGGACTGGTGGGAAAAGAAACACAGGGGATCTCTGTTTAACGAAGTCAAATACATGGTGCCGGAGATTCTGTTCATCCGAGGGCTCTGGAAGGAAAACAGGGGGTTGTGGTGGGTATCCTTCCCTTTTCATTTCGGGCTGTACTTGATGATTGCCGTTTTCGGCTTCATGGTCCTCAATGCTCTCCTCCTGTGGGGGGAAGCAGCCCCGGCGGGCAGCACGATCCAAACCATTCTAAATGGTCTGATCGTTTTCCTGGGTTGGGTCGGTTTGGTCTTGGGGGTGATCGGCGGTGTTGGAATGCTCTGCCGCCGGATCGCCGATCCGGAACTAAGGGAATATTCCTCTTTTGTGGATTTCTTCAACATTTCGTTCATCCTCCTTTTTTTCCTGTTCGGGTTTTTGACGACCCTGTTCACCGATCCGTTGCTGGATGGGGCGAAGGCCTATGTCTTCGGCCTGCTGACCGGCGGAGGGTCGTTGACTGCATACGTCCCTGCTCAAACCTTCTGCGGGGGAGCGGCGATCGTACTGGGCTCTCTTCTGGTGGCCTACGTTCCATTGACCCATATGTCTCACATGTTTATGAAGTACTTCTTCTATCACAAGGTCAAATGGGACGACGCCGCGAACACCCGAGGCGGATCGCTCGAGGCCGCCCTTCAAGATAATCTTGCACTCAAGCCGACCTGGAATGCTAAGCACGTCGAAGCGGATGGACGGAAGTCCTGGCTCGACATCGCGACTTCCGTATCCAAGGAGATCAAATGACAAAAATCACAAAACCGTCGGATTTGGCTAAGCCTTCCGACTGCCTGTGCCACATTGAGCCGGGCGAACTTACGCCCTTGCCCCCTCCGTACGAGGATTTCAACCGGATGGCGATTCCCCCGCTGAAACCGGAGAAGGTCAAACACATCGAGACCTCGCTGGACGACACGGTCGCCATCGGAATTCCCAAACCCGCCAGCAAGGAGGAGGAGGAAGAACTGATCCGCAGGTTTCTATCGGGCCTGAAAAAACTGTTCGAGAAGGAGAACAACTGGACGTTCCTACAGCCGCTCATGCTCTCCATGGAGTACTGTGCCAAATGCCAGACCTGCTCCGACGCCTGCCCCGTCTTTGAGATGAGCGGCAGGAAGGATATCCACCGGCCCATGTTTAGAGCCGAGGTTCTCCGCAGGATCTACAACAAATATCTCAAACCGGGCGGGAAGATTACGGCCAAGCTCACCGGCGACATCGATCTGAACTGGACGACGATCGCCCGCTTGGCTGAATTGGCTTACCGCTGCACGCTCTGCAGGCGCTGCGCTTCGGTCTGCCCGGTGGGCGTGGACAACGGCTTGATTACCCACGAAATCCGCAAGCTCTTCTCACAGGAGATGGGGATTGCCCCCAAGGAGCTCCATGAAAAGGGGACGGTTCAGCATCTCCGGGTCGGGTCCTCCACCGGCATGAACCCACTGGCGGCCAAGGACAGCGTGGAGTTCATCGAGGAGGAGATGGAGGAGATCACCGGCTGGAAAGTCAAAATCCCATGGGATGTGGAGGGGGCGGACATTCTGCTGCTCCACAACGCGGGCGAGATCATTGCCTGGCCGGAGAACGTCGGGGCTTTTGCGATCATCTTTCAGGCGGCCGGCCTTTCCTGGACCCTCTCCTCGGAAACGGTCGGGTACGATGCGGTCAACTATGGCGTATGGTATGACGATGTTCAGCTCGCCCGTGTCTCCGTCAAGCATGCGGAGATCGCCCGGAAATTGAAGGTCAAAAAGATCGTGATGGGTGAATGCGGTCATGCCCACAAGGCGCTGACCGTGATCTCCGACCGGCTGCTGACGGGGGAGCTCAACATTCCGCGCGAGTCGGCCCTGGTCACGCTGGAAGACATCGTCATGAGCGGGAAATTGCAATTCGATCCGGGCCGGAACGATTTCCCCGTCACGCTGCACGATCCTTGCAACTATGTCCGACTGATGGGGATTGTGGAGCCCCAGCGACGCATCCTCAGAAAAATCGCCCCGCGATTCCGGGAGATGACCCCTCACGGGGTGGACAACTACTGCTGTGGCGGCGGCTCGGGTTTCGCGATCATGTCCGGATACAACTTTGCCGAATGGCGGACCTTGGTCAGCAGCCGGAAGAAATTTCTCCAAATCCTCAACGCCTTCAAGGATGAACCGCGGGAGATCCCGAAATATGTCTGCGCACCCTGCTCCAACTGTAAGGGCGCCATCCGGGACATCATAAATTACTACCATGCGGAGGAGCGGAGCCGCCTCTATTATGGAGGCTTGGTCGAACTGATCGTCAATGCCATGGCCGGCATGAAAAAATCCATTATCCAGTTCGGCGACGAACCCTCGTGGAAATCCTAACCCCTGCGTGTGTGGGCCGTCAGACGAAATCTTTCACCATATTGACAATGGCCCGCCGATAAGATACGAGTTCTCATCCCTGTGAGGGATTGACTCGGACGAAACGGAACGGATATCATGAATCTGCTGAAATCGATCGTGGCCGTCCTAATACTGACCCTCGTGGCCCTGGGATTTTCAGCGAGCAGCGGCCTCGCCTATCTTTTGACGGTTTTTATCCCTTACGCGGCTTTCGCAGTCTTCGTCGCCGGTTTTGTCTATCGTGTCGTCCGGTGGGGAAGGTCCCCCGTTCCCTTTCGGATCCCCAGCACCTGCGGTCAGGAAAAGTCCCTCCCCTGGATCAAGACCAACCCTCTGGACAACCCTTCAGACCTTTGGGGTGTGATCGGAAGGATGGCTCTGGAAGTCCTTCTCTTCCGTTCGCTTTTCCGGAACACGAAGGCGGAGATCCGGCAGCAGAGGCCTGTGTACGACAGTGCCAAATGGCTCTGGTTTTTCGGTCTGCTCTTCCACTGGTCTCTTCTGATTATCGTGCTGAGGCACCTACGCTTCTTCATAGAACCGGTTGCCGGTTGCATCAACACGCTCTCCGCTGTCGATGGGTTCTTCGAGATCGGCATCCCGACCCTCTACCTCAGTGACGCCGCGATCCTGGCGGGCCTGTCGTTTCTGCTCCTGCGCAGGGTCGTCAGCCCGAGGCTGCGTTACCTTTCGCTGTTTTCCGATTATTTTGCCCTCCTTTTGATCCTGGGTGTGGTCGGAACGGGACTGCTGATGAGGCACTTCTTCCCGGCAGACCTTCTCCAGGTCAAGAACCTGGCCCTGGGATGGGTCACCTTCTCGCCTGCCGAGCCGGATGGTGTCGGAACGCTCTTTTATATGCACCTCTGTTTCGTCTTCACCTTGATGGTTTTCATACCGATGAGCAAACTGATGCACATGGCAGGGGTTTTTCTGAGCCCGACCCGAAACCTGGCCAACGACAACCGGATGAATCGGCACGTCAACCCCTGGAACGCGCCGGTCAAGGTTCACACCTACGAGGAATACGAGGACGAGTTCCGGGATAAGATGAAGCTTGCGGGACTGCCGGTGGATAAGGAGTAGCAATGTCCTTTGCGAAGATTCCCAAACCCGAAGAACTGATCAAGGTCCGTTACGAACCGCCGAACACGCCCTGGATGGACACGCCCGTCGATTTCCGTCCGGGTACCTGGAGCTACCCGGGCAACGTCAAGAGCCTGACCGCGCTGGATCTCCCGAATCCCCGGTCCTGGTCGCCTACCGACGAGGACTGGAAACTCCCCGAGAACTGGAAGGAGATCATCCTGGAAGGGATGCGGGACCGTCTGGAAAAGTATCGCTCCTTTCGGCTCTTCATGGACGTTTGCGTCCGGTGCGGCGCCTGTGCGGACAAATGCCACTTCTATATCGGATCGGGCGACCCGAAGAATATGCCGGTCGTTCGGGCCGAACTGCTTCGGTCCGTCTACCGCCGCTATTTTACCGGATCGGGAAAACTCTTCGGCCGGCTTGCCGGTGCCCGCGATCTGACCGTCGATGTCCTCAAGGAATGGTTCTACTACTTCTACCAGTGCACGGAATGCCGCCGCTGCTCCGTTTTCTGCCCTTATGGAATCGACCAGGCCGAGATCACGATGATCGGCCGGGAACTCCTGAACCTTGTCGGCTGCAACATCAACTGGGTCACCGAGCCGGTGTCCAACTGCTTCCGGACGGGAAACCACCTCGGCATCCAGCCGGGCGGAGTCAAGGACATGCTCGAATTCCTGGCGGATGATCTCGAAGAACGCACCGGCGTGCGCGTGGATGTTCCCCTCAACAGGAAGGGGGCCGAGGTCCTCTTTGTGGCCCCCTCCGGCGACTATTTTGCCGATCCCGGCACGTACACCTGCATGGGCTACCTGGCCCTGCTGCATGAAATCGGCCTGGACTACACATGGAGCACCTACGCCTCCGAAGGGGGCAATTTCGGTCTGTTCACCTCCCACGAGATGATCAAACGCCTCAACGCGAAGATTTACGCCGAGGCCAAACGGCTGGGGGTCAAGTGGATCCTCGGCGGCGAGTGCGGACACATGTGGCGGGTGATGCATCAATACATGGACACCTTGAACGGTCCCGCCGATTTCCTCGGGGTGCCGGTTTCCCCGATCACCGGGACAAGGTTCGAAAACGCCCGGTCGACAAAAATGGTTCATATCAGCGAGTTCACGGCGGATCTGATTCGGCACGGCAGGCTGAACCTCGACCCGTCCCGGAACGACCACCTCAAAGTCACATTTCACGACTCCTGCAACCCCTCCCGCGCAATGGGGCTTTTCGAGGAGCCGCGGTACATCATCAACCACGTTTGTAACCATTTCCACGAAATGGCCGAAGACACCATCCGGGAAAACACCTTCTGCTGTGGCGGAGGCGCCGGACTCGGGAACGACGAGAACCTGGAGATGCGGATGCGAGGAGGAATGCCGCGGGCCATGGCCGTCAAGGCGGTCCGGGAGAAATACGGGGTAAACCGTTTGACCTGTATGTGCGCGATCGATCGGGCGGTTCTGACGGCGCTGATGGAATACTGGGCGCCGGAGGTATTGGTCACCGGTGTTCATGAACTCGTAGCCAACGCCCTGGTCATGACAGGGGAGAAGGACAGAACAACCGACCTGCGCGGCGATCCCTTGGAAGGACGGACAGTCGATGAAACTCTATAACCGCGGCATCATCCTTGCCGGAATCGCGGTCTTTCTGATCCTGGCCACCGGCCCGTTCTGGTACGGAAGGGGAAAGACCGTTGCCCCGCCGGATCTCAAGCTGGATACGCCCGCCATCGAGCAGCTCAAGGAAAAGCTTTGCGTGGAGCCGGCCCCGTTCATGCGGGCGAACCACATGAGGCTCCTCAACGACTGGCGGGACCTTGTCGTCCGGGAGGGGGAGAGAACCTACACGGCCGCTGATGGAAAGGTTTACGAGATCAGCTTGACCGGAACCTGCCTGAAATGCCACAGCAACAAGGAAACGTTCTGCGATCGGTGCCACGATTACGCCGGGGTAACGCCCTCGTGCTGGAACTGCCACATCATCCCCGAGGAGGTCCGCTGATGGCGCCCACAAGAAGAGAATTCCTGAAGATCGCCGGAATTTCTGCTGCCGGCCTGGCTCTTCCTCCGCTGGCCAAGGTCCTCCATGGAACCCAGCCAAGTGTTGCGCCGGCGGCGGGAGGCGCCCCGCAGGCGGCTTCCCCATCCCGCCAGGCCCTGAAGGCCAAACGCTGGGCCATGGTGGTGGATACCCGGAAATGCCACCCCGATTGCCGGGACTGCGTTCTTGCCTGCCATCGCGCGCACAATGTGCCCGACTTCGACAATCCCAAGGATGACGTGCACTGGATCGGCGCCGAGAAGATAACGCATGTTTTCCCCGCGGAGGCGCATTCCCGGCTGCCGGAATCCATCCGGGGCCTTTCCGTTCCGGTTTTCTGCAACCACTGCGCGAATCCCCCCTGCGTGCGGGTGTGCCCGACACAGGCGACCTTTCAGCGGGCGGACGGCATCGTGATGATGGACTACCACCGCTGCATCGGATGTCGGTTCTGCATGGCCGCCTGCCCCTACGGTTCCAGAAGCATGAATTACCGGGATCCGCGACCGTTCATCCCCAAGATCGATCCGGCGTTCCCGACGCGGACCAAGGGCGTGGTGGAGAAATGCAACTTCTGTGAGGAGCGGCTCGCTCAGGGGATGCTGCCCGCCTGCGTCACGGCCTGCAAGGAAAAGGCTTTGGTCTTCGGCGATCTCGAGGATCCCGGATCGGACGTCCGCCGCATTCTAAACGGGAAATTCTCCCTCCGGAGAAGGCAGGAGTTGGGAACGGAACCGCAGATCTATTACCTGTTGTGAGGATGCCGTGCTCGAAAAAGCCCTGAAAGGAAGTCGCGGATACGGAATCTGGGTGGCGTTCCTGCTGCTCCTGACCGGGATCGGTTTTTTCTTTTACCTGAAGCAACTTGACTACGGCTTGGGGATCACCGGCATGAGCCGGGACGTCTCGTGGGGGCTCTACATCGCCCAGTTCACCTTTCTCGTCGGTGTCGCGGCTTCGGCGGTGATGCTGGTGATGCCTTACTACCTCCACGACTACAAGGCCTTCGGGAAGATCACCATCCTCGGGGAATTCCTGGCCGTCTCCGCGGTGATCATGTGCCTCACCTTCGTCCTGGTGGACCTGGGGCGCCTCGACCGGGCGATGAACATGATTCTCCACCCGTCGCCCAAGTCGATCCTCTTCTGGGACATGGTGGTCCTCAACGGCTATCTGCTGATCAACATCGTCACCGGATGGACGGTTTTGGAGAGCGACAGGCAGGGCGTCCCGCCGCCGGCCTGGGTGAAGCCGATCATCTACATCTCCATCCCGTGGGCCATCAGCATCCACACGGTCACCGCGTTCATTTACGCGGGTCTGCCGGGCAGGGGCTTCTGGCTGACGGCCATCATGGCCCCGCGCTTTCTCGCCTCGGCCTTCGCCTCCGGTCCGGCCCTGCTGATCCTCTTCTGCATGATCCTGAAGCGGTTCACGAAGTTCGACGCCGGGGAAAAGGCCATCCAGACCCTGGCCAAAATCGTGGCCTATGCGCTGGCGATAAGCATTTTTTTCGTTCTGGTTGAACTCTTCACCGTTTTCTATGGCCAGATCCCTTCGCACATGAACCATCTGGTCTATCTGTTCCGTGGTCTGGAGGGGCACAACATGATCGCGAACTGGATGAGCGTTTCGGCAGTGGCGGCCATGGTTGCGCTCGTCCTGCTGGTGATCCCCCGGACGAGAACCCGGGAACCGATTCTGGCGCTGGCCTGTATCCTGGTTTTCCTGTCGCTCTGGATCGAGAAGGGGCTCGGCCTCGTGATTACGGGTTTCATCCCGTCTCCGCTCGAGGCGCTGACGGATTACAGCCCCACCGGACCGGAGATCGCGATCACGGTCGGCGTCTGGGCATTGGGACTTCTGATCCTTACGTTGTTCTATAAGATATTCGTTTCGGTCCGGACGGAGACGTGAAGGGTTTCGAGACGGAAAGACGGTGAATGGATCCAAAAGGGGCGGGCTTTTCAGCCCGCCCCAAAATGTATTCAGCGGATCTCCAGAACGGTAGCCATCGAGACCCCGCCGCCGCCGCACAGCGTCGCCATGCCGAGGCTCTTTCCCCTCTTCCGCATCGCATAGAGCAGAGTCACCAGGATTCGGCAGCCGGTAGAGCCCACCGGATGGCCGAGACCGACACCCGAACCGTTGACGTTTGTGATCTCGCGATTGAGGCCGATCTCGCGTTCGCATCCCAGGTATTGGGCGGCAAAGGCCTCGTTCAGTTCGATCAGCTCAAAGTCCGCCAGCTTCAATCCCGATCGATCCAAAAGATTATGGACCGCCGGGACGGGGCTCAACCCCATGACGGAAGGATGACAGCCGCCGCGTCCGGTCGCTTTGATCCGGGCCATGGGTTCAAGCCCCAGTTCCTTGGCCTTTTCGTCAGACATGATCAGCATCGCGCTCGCCCCGTCATTCACGCCGGAGGAATTCCCTGCGGTCACCTTGCCCACCTTCGGAATGAAAGCGGGCGGCAACGCGGCCAGCGCTTCCCTCGTCAGGCCGGGTCGGAAATGCTCGTCCCGAGCGAAGACCGCGGGCGGCTTCCCCTTCTTCTGGGGAATTTCGACCGGGACGATCTCCGCGGCAAAGTCGCCCTCCAGCGTGGCCCGTTCAGCGTTGTTGTGGCTGCGGAGGGCCACCTCGTCGATCTCTTCGCGCGTGAGACCGTGAATCTGCGCGATCAGCTCCGCCGTAACCCCCATGATGTAGGGCTTGCCGCGGAAGAGCTCCACCACGCCGCCCTCCTTCACCGGCCCCTTTTCCAGCCCGGGCAGGAGGTGCGAGCCCGCATGGAGACCGTGGACGATTTCGTCGACAAAAATCTGGTCCTGAAAGCGGCATCCCCAGCGGGCTCCGGGAACGGAATAGGGGATTCCCGACATGTGCTCCATTCCGCCCGCGAGAATGATATCGGCCATTCCGGCCTGAATCATCGCCATCCCGGAGAGGATGGCCTCCATCCCGGAGATGCAGACCCGGTTCACGGTCACGGCCGTGACCGTTTCGGGTATTCCCGCCATCAGCGCGGCGATCCGGGTGACGTTCAACGCGTCCGTCGGCTCCATGCAGCAGCCGAAACGGACATCGTCGATCAGCGCGGCGTCGATTCCGGCACGCTTGACCGCCTCCTTCATGACGATGCAGCCCAGGGCAGCGCAGTTGAGGTCGCGAAGCGAGCCGCCAAAGGTGCCGATGGCGGTCCGGCAGGCCGATACGATTACGCAATCCTTCATGATGTTCCCTCCTGATATCGAATATGCAGTTCAAAAAAATCCATCGTCGCGCGGGACCATCGCTCACGATACAGCGGAACGCATCGCCTTGTAGGTTTTGCCGATCCTTTCGATTCCCTCTTCGATCTCCCGCGGCTGGAGCGAGGGGAAGGTGAGCCGGAAGAAAGGTCCTCTGTGCGCTTTCTGCAGAGCGGTTTTCCATCCCGGACAAAAAACCTTGGCTGTCGCGAGATTCACGCCATTGGCCTTCGCCGCTTTCACGAACTCCTCTTCGTTGTCGATTTCCGGCAGCCAGATGCCCGTGAAAAAGCCGCCCGTCACCTGGGGAACCTGGAGGTTGTCCAGATGCTTCCGCAGAGACTTGTTGAGCGCATCCATCCTCGGCCGATAATGCCCTGCCAGATACCTGAGGTATGGATCATACTCACCGGATACGAGGACGTGATGAATCATTGCCTGAGTCGGGTAGTTGGGGTTGAGCCGGGTGTTTGCGATCACCGGCACAAGCCGATCCACCAGCGTTTCGGGGAAAATGCCGAATCCGCATTTGGTTCCGGGCGAGAGGGTCTTGGTGAACGAACCGATCAGGCAGGCGGCCGGGTTCGCATCGAGATCCGGAAGGAGGTTCTTCAAGCCGTCATAGCGCAGCTCGTAATAGGCAATATCGCAGACGTACAGCGTATGGTAACGTTCACAGAGCTTTGAGGCTTCTTCAATATTTTGTTGAGTCGAATCCAGGCCGGTCGGGTTCTGATGGTAGATGACCCGGTAAAACAGCCGGACATTCCCGCCGGCAATCGTTTTTTCGAGTTCGTCCAAATCGATCCCTTCTTTCGACAGCGGGATGCCCACCACCTCGTGTTCATAGCGGATGGCATCCTCCAGGGCGCGGTCGTAGGTCAGCGCTTCCATCGCAATCCGGCTGCCTCTCGGAAAGGCCTTCAGGATCATCGAAAAAGCCTCCAACCCTCCGTTGAAGCAGATCACGCGTTTGTTCGGGTCGCCGACGATGCCGTAACGTTCGGCCAATGTTTTTTTCAGCGGAATAAACCCGTTGAAGTCGCTGACCCCGGGGGTCTGATACTGCAGCAATTTCGCGCCGTATTCGCGCAAGGCCCAGCCGTAGCCTTTTTCCACGATTCCGGTGACTGCCTCCAGGGCCTCTTCGGAGGGTACGCCCCGCAGGAAACTGATCTCTTTCATGGTTTTTCCTCTGATTCGCTGAAAATTCGATCTTTTCCGTTCTTTTTTGCCTGGTACATGAGCTGATCCGCTCGGTGCACGAATGTCTTCATATCTTCATTTGCCCTGTACTGCGCGACACCGATGCTCACCGTCATATGGACTTCCCGGTCCTGAGCCGGGGAGAATATTTCTTTTTTGAATTCCGTCCGGATTCTTTCCGCTGTCACGGAACCCTCCGCGATCGTGGTCATGGGCAGGAGGAAGGTGAACTCTTCGCCGCCGTAGCGATAGGCATGGTCCGTTTTGCGCAGGCATCTTTTGACCACCTCGCCGAGCCGTCGCAAGACACGGTCTCCCTCGACATGACCGTACGTGTCGTTGAAGATCTTGAAATTGTCGATATCCATCATAAGGAGCGTTAAAGGTTGATGGTATCGGTTCGACCGTTCGGTTTCCATTTTCAGTTGAGTGGAAAACTGCCGGGAATTGTGGAGCTGGGTGAGTTCATCGACGATACTGAGCTCACGGAACTTTTTTTCACTCTCCCGCAGCGCCTCCTCCATTTCCTTTCGTTCAGTGATGTCCCGGGATACCGATTGGAAACCTTTCACATGTCCATTTTCCAGGAGCAATTGCACATTTTGACCCAGCCAGACCTCCTGTCCCTCTTTGGTGAGGATGGGACATTCGTAATAGCTGTTTTGAATCCCTGTGACCATCTGATTTTCGAAAAACTTCACGGCCTCGTTGCGCAAATCCGGTCGAATAAACGACGGATAATGCCTTCCCACGATCTCGTTTTCCTTGTACCCCGTAATCCGGAGCACGGCCGGGTTTACAAAGGTGAATCGCCCCGTTTCATCGGTTCTGAAAACGATGTCATTCGCGTTTTCAACCAGTTGACGAAAGCGAGCTTCGCTTTCCTGCAATGCCTTCTGTGTCCGCCGCCGGTCGCTGATGTCGCGTGCAAAAGTTAAACCGGCAGGTTTGCCTTTATAGGTGATGGGGACCGCATGGGCCTCCACCGGAACCGATGACCCGTCCAAACGAAGATAAACCTGCTCCATGATCTGCAGAGTGTTGCGCTTCTCGTACAGCTCACGAAGACGTTCGGTAATCGTCCCGTGATAGCCGGGAGCGTAACGATTCATGATGGAGGATCCGATCAACTGATCGGCCGTATCCGCACCAAAAAGGTTGAGGGCGGCAGGATTCAGATAAAGAAACCTCCCGTCCATATGCAGGTAAATCCCATCGGGTGCATTTTCGATTAAGAGACGGAATTTCTCCTCGCTCTCCTGCAGGATCTCTTCCGCATGCTTGAGGTGGGAGATGTCCTCGATTACCGCCAGCCTCAGGGCGGGCCTGCCTTCGGAGGATTCAAGCGGGGCGACAAAAACCCTGGTCCACACGACGGTTCCATCTTTCTTTAGGTAACGCTTTTCCCATGACGATTCCCCTGCGGTCCGGGTGCTGATCTGTCCGACATGTTCGAGATCCATGTCGAGATCATCCGGGTGGGTGATGTCGTGGATGGAACGCTGCATCAGCTCCTCTGCCGAGTAGCCCACGATATCGCAGAAGCGGCGGTTCACCCTTACATAACGGCTTTTTGCAGCTTCGAGGATCGCCATCCCCACTGCCGCCTGTTCGAATGCCGCCTCCCATTGCCGATTGCTGATCGGTATGTCGCTTTGCATGACGCGATCCTATAAAAAAGGAATCTGCAAATCAATGGAATTATAAAGGTATAAATGTCCGTGTTTCAGTCTGCCCTCAGACGCTGCAATTGTGATGCGGAGGCGTTTTTCCTCATTCGGGATAGGGGCATTCAACGCCCTTCGGAACGGAACGGCCGTCAACATCATCCCCATGCCGTCGATGGGGAAGGAAGCCCTCAAACCGTCGGGCGAGGTCGACAGTTGAAAGCCATGGTTATCCGCAGGGTGATTTGACCGCCACTCCCTTGAAAAAGGTGTAACTGAACGTGCCCTCCTCATCGGCCGTGGCATTCAGATCGGCGATGCCCTGTTCCCATGCCCGCTCGTCGATGAGTCCCGTCTGAAGGGCCTGCTCCCTGACTCCCGAAACCATTGCCGTAAAGGTATTCCGGGTAAATCCTTCCACCCATTCCGGCCTGCTCGCGTCGGCATAAACCTGTCGTGGCGTTACCCGGATGTTTTGGAATCCCGCCCGTCTGAGCAACGGGTATAGTTGGCGCCCGATCAAAGCGTTGCCTCCCAGGCGGGCCTGAATCGTCACCAGACAGCCGATCACCTGTTGGGCGAATTGGCTTTCGGGATAAAAATAAGCGGACGCATGATCTCCCTCAATCACCGTGATCGTCCCTCCGGGCTTCAGCACCTCCTTCAATCGCGCCAGGGCTTCAAGCGGTTGCTGCAGATGCTCCAGCACGAAGCAGACGATCACGTGATCAAAACGGTTGGACTCAAACGGCAAACTGAAAATATCCGCCAAACGGAGGGTCACATTGGTGAGAGTTTGTTCCTCAATCGCAACTCTGGCTGCACCCATCGATGCCGGTGAAATGTCGATGGAGGTAAAATGGGACTCCGGATTCTGCCGTGCCAAGATGACGGTTTGCGCCCCGACCCCGCAGCCTGCTTCCAGGACCTGACTTCCCGCCGGATAGCGGGTGTCATAATGGAGCAGTCCGGCCAGCGTGTTGGCCTGGTCGAACAGACGCTCGTTTTCCCTGTCCGAATATCCATGAACATAGCTTGGCAAGGCTCATATTCCTCGCTTAGGAGCGCACAGCACGGGAAATAGGAAACGGCCGTATGATCCGGTCATCTTCCCGCAGCGATCGAGCAGGACATGTAGATCTCCAAAGCCGCAGCCCTGCTTCAATGACCGTCCAGCCAGGCAGAATCGTCCCAGGCCTGGGGAAGCTCCACAATGGTTCCCGGAGCCGTAATCTCTTTGGCACGACCCAGAGCGCCCTTGAGAATTTCTGTCTGGTTTTCCCTGTCAAAAGGCTTGCCGGCTGTGTGCCCCAAGGGGTAGTTCACAAAAAAACTCCGGGGTGGTTTTACGAGAGCGGTGAGGTCGTAGGCTGATGAAAGGGATGTGGTGGGAATCCCGGATTCTTCGACGGCCCTGGCGATCAATCCCACGGATTGATGGCAGAGCGGTCAGGCCGGCACCAATAAGGTCAGGTCGACATTGAGCGCCTTCAGTCGTGTAATGAGGACGGGGATCATCTCGTTGATCAGCGCCGTCTTGCGGAAGATGCGACCCATAAAGGTGAAATGGACCTGCGAGAGGCCACCGATGAATCCATCAGCCGCCAGTTCCCGCATCCGCTCGATGGGAAATACGCAGTTGACGTCCTTTTCGGCGTCTGCGTGGTCGTAGTAGTCATGGCTGATCCGGAGCTCGTGTGCGTCCGTATCCGACGGGATCTCCCGGAAGGTGAGGTCGTTTTTGTCCGGTCTGAACGGGGGCTGATCCTCGTGATGGACGCCCCCGGAGCTGATCAGCGCCACACGGCTTTCGGTCAGAGATTTCGTGATGGGTGTCCAGGGAGCGGTCGTATTTTCCGTCCACTGGTACGGGGGCTGATCCGGAAACATTGTCCGGGTGACGTCGACATACTTGATGTATTTCAAGAAACGCCCCTTTCTTTGATGCGATGGTCGAATCCGTCTCTGCTCTGACGGTCCCCTGCCGGCCCGCGGCCCCCCCTCCACAGAGGACCTTGCCTATATGGTGTTGTTGAAACAGTCCCGGCCGGCGTTGGCCAGCGGACAGTGCCGACAGTCGTTATCCCGTGTGCAGTAGTTCCAACGGTCGCTGTTCGGGGCCAGGCCGTTGAGCCCGTCCTGATAGCCGTGCGCCTTGTCCTGTTGGGCCTCGTCGTCTATCCGCGATAACCATTTGGCGTCTTCCCCGGCAGTTTCGGGGGATTCCCCCTGGAAAAGTCGGCGGAGTCCCCTGACATATCCGTTGAAGTAGTCGGACGTATCGGAAACTCTTTTTCTTGCGTATGCCTGCCGCATCAACGAGTCGAAACTCTTCCTTCCCATGTATTCCCTCTTTTCAAAGCGGACGTCATGACTTCAGGAAATTTTCGCAGCCAAATGTCGAGACCGATGGGTGTGGATCGCATACTCACACCTGTGGCCCGTTTTGTCAATACCGTTTCGGGGATGCATAGATTACGGGAAAACAGTTGGGTGTTTTTGTCCTTGACATTCTATTTAGGGTAGTGAGCATGAATAAACCCCTGTGCCAGACAGGGTACAAGACTCGATTCAATCTAAAGAATTCTTGACAAAGGCAAAACGGATCGTGAGCCATACCTCGATTGGCGGTTTGTGTGATGTGATTGTCATCGGCAGCGGCCCCGCAGGGGCGTCAGCAGCTCTTTCCCTGGCCACAGCGGGTGTCCGGGTAGTCGTTCTTGAGAGGGCATCCCTGCCGCGGTATAAAGCCTGCGGCGGCGGGGTGGTGAAAAGGGCCCTCCGGCTTCTGCCCACCGGCATTCGCGACATGATCGATCGCAATTGCTGTGTTGCCGAGATGAACCTTCTCGATGCCGGTCTCCGTTTCGAAACGAAACGGCAGGATCCGATCATCTCGATGACCATGCGAGGGGAGTTCGATTTCAGACTGGTGTCCGCGGCCGAACGGGCCGGGGCATGCATCAGACCATCCTGCACAGTCCTGGAGGTTTTCCCGGAAGGAGAAGGGCTCAAAGTGATCACCTCGCACGGAACGCTTACCGCCCGATTTGTGATCGCCGCAGACGGAGCCGGGGGATGGGTGTCCCGCAGGGCGTTTCGGCAGGATCTTCGTCGTTTCATTCCCGCGCTCGAATACGAGGTTTTCGTCGACGACAATCTATTTGAACGGTTTTCACGGGCTGCGAGGTTCGACTTTGGAGTGGTTCCCTATGGATACGGTTGGGTTTTTCCGAAGAAGGATCATTTGTCGATAGGCTTCCTGACGACAAGGGGGGGTTGCGTAAACTTAAACAAAACATTTAACTCCTATTTGTATACTCTTGGAATTAAATCGTATATTCGAATAGAGCGCCACGGTTGGCTGATCCCGATTGCCCTTCGTGGAAAGACTTTCTCTGCCGGTCGCATTTTACTGGCCGGTGATGCGGCCGGATTGGCTGATCCCGTGAGCTTCGAGGGAATAACGTTCGCAATACGGAGCGGCCAGATCGCCGCCCGATCGTTGATTGACGCAAATCTGCGGGCGCAGCAGGTCGGTGAGACATACCAATCGGAGATTGCGGCCGAGATCCTTCCTGAACTCGACACCGCAAGGCGCCTGGCAACCATTCTTTACAATTTTCCGAAACTGCGCGCGACACTCTTTAAACGTTACGGACAGATGTTTTGTGAAGGAGTCACCGATATTATGACCGGAGACCGGACCTATCGAGAGATGGTCCATAATCCGATAAACTATTTGAGGCTTTTGAAGTTGAGGGGTTCGTGAAGCGCAGAAGTCCGCACAGAATTTCCAAAAGACTCTCCTCCAAGAGTAGTCGATATGGAAAAGAAAGCGTTTCCAATTTCATAGTTCTGGCAGAAGGAACACAGAAGGTTGCAGGAGCTGAAGAAGATCGTTCCGGAGCCGGCGGATCCCACCAATGGCGCTTCTTCACCGAAGTGGGGATGAAAAGCGGCCACTCTGGCCCGGATGCCGGTCCGGCAAAATCCCGTTTCCCCGCTTAGCCGGTCCATGCGGCACTCCCGGGGGCACAGTCGGCAGTCTTTCAGCAGATCCACGGCCTGACAAACCCCTGCCGTCAGCTCTCCTTTCGTGAAAAGCTTCAGATAGGAGGGTTCTCTGTGCTCTACAGTCATCGCCTTGC
>JAEAMG010000907.1_pt1 | contig 27385 bp, 15 predicted proteins | sample 8958741 | NCBI WGS metagenome assembly JAEAMG01 (sample SAMN16933256, study PRJNA681125) | bioreactor sludge metagenome | isolation source: anaerobic bioreactor treating anionic surfactant - SDBS | place: India: Bengaluru | collected 2019-02-28 | reverse complement strand
TCGTGATCGAACCGGCGCCTTCGAAGTCCACCGCCTTCTCGTAGCGCGCGGCGAGCTGCGAATAGAGGTCGCCCGGATAACCGCGGTTGGACGGGACCTGCTCCATGGTGATGGCGATTTCCTTCAGCGCGTCGGCGAAGCTCGTCATGTCGGTCAGCAGGACGAGCACGCGCTTGCCCTGCAGGGCGAACTGCTCGGCGACGGCCAGGGCCATGTCGGGACCGAGGATGCACTCGACGACGGGATCGGCGGCGGTGTGCACGAACATCACGCTGCGCGCGAGCGCGCCGCTCTCCTCCAGCGTGTCGCGGAAGAAGAGGTAGTCGTCGTACTTCAGCCCCATGCCGCCGAGGATGATGATGTCGACCTCGGCCTGCAGGGCGATGCGCGCGAGCAGCGGGTTGTATGGCTCGCCGGCGCGGGCGAAGACCGGCAGCTTCTGCGACTCGACCAGCGAGTTGAAAACGTCGATCATCGGGATGTTGGTGCGGACCATGTTGCGCGGCATGATGCGCTTGGCCGGATTGACGGAGGGGGTGCCGATGTCAATCAGGTTGTCAATGAGTGCCGGGCCTTTGTCACGTGGAACGGCGCTGCCGGTGAATGAACGTCCAAGCAGGGCGTCTGAAAAGGGAACTCGCATGGGATGGCCAAGGAACCGCACCTTGCCGTCGGTAGCAATGCCGCGTGCGCCTGCGAAAACCTGAAGGGTGACGGCGCCGCCATCGAGTTTGATGACCTGCGCAAGCGAGGTGCCCGTGCGGGAGATGACTTCGGCGAGCTCGCGGTATTTGACCCCCTCGGCTCGGAGTGTGATAACGCTGCCTGCGAGGTTGTCGATGGTGTGGTAAACCTTATGCATGGCTGGATGCCTCCTCAATCATCTTTCTGATCGCGTCGCGGCGGGTGGCGTATTCAGGCGCGTCTTTCGCGGTCTGGTTCCAGTCGATGAACGCTTGTGTTACACTTTGAAAGAATTTGCGCGCCGTGCCTTTTTCAGAGAAGGGGTAGTCTGCGAGCATTGCCTGTTCCACCACGCCGAACATGTCGCGCTGGCGGTCTGCGGGTGTGGCGGCGTCAACCTCGTTAAAGGCGTTTTGTTGCAGGTAGACCGAATCGAGAAGCTCACCTTTAAGATAGGCTAAGAAATCTTGAATGCTGGTGCCCTCTTCGCCGACGACCTTCATCATCTGCGAGACATCGTTTCCTTGACGCAGAATCTTGCAAAGGATTTCGACTCGCTCGGTTTCGATGACGCTCTTGTACTTACTCCAGCTTTCGAGCGGGTCGATGGCCGGGAAGCGGCGGGCGTCGGAGCGGGCGCGCGAGAGACCGTGAAACGCTCCGACTACCTTGAGCGTGGCTTGGGTGACAGGTTCGTCGAAATTTCCGCCGGCGGGAGAAACGGTTCCTCCGATGGTGACCGAGCCGAGGGTGCCGTCTTTGAGCCGTACAAGGCCGGCTCGCTCGTAAAAGTTGGCGATGAGCGATTCGAGGTAGGCTGGGAAGGCTTCTTCACCGGGAATCTCTTCGAGGCGCCCCGAGAGTTCGCGTAGCGCCTGTGCCCAGCGCGAGGTGGAATCGGCGAGCAACAAGACGTTCAATCCCATCTGCCGATAGTAGCTCGCAAGGGTCACTGCCGTATAGACCGAAGCCTCGCGGGCGGCCACCGGCATGGACGAGGTGTTGCAGATGATGACCGTGCGGTCCATCAGAGTTTTGCCGGTGCGCGGATCAGAGAGCTCCGGAAATTCACGCAAGGTCTCCACAACCTCGCCAGCCCGTTCTCCGCATGCGGCAAGAACCACAATGTCCACATCGGCGTAACGCGAGGTGATCTGTTGCAGCACCGTTTTGCCCGCGCCGAAAGGGCCTGGGATGCAATAGGTGCCGCCGAGCGCGACTGGAAAGAAAGTGTCGACCGGACGAATGCGCGTGGTCATGGTGTCGACCGGTTTAAGGCGCTCCGCGAAGCAGGTGATGGGAAGCTTCACGGGCCAGTGCTGCATCATATGGGCGGTGTGGTCCTGGCCGTCGGCGTCGGTGAGCACGGCGATCTCTTGCTCGACGGTGTAGGAGCCCGCAGGAGTGATGCTTTTAACGGTATAAACACCGCGCAGGGCAAAAGGCACCATAATACGGTGGGTGAAAATGCCCTCGGGTACTGTGCCGAGTGTTTCTCCTGCGGTTAGGCGGTCGCCGGGCTTGGCGGCAGGCGTGAATGCCCATTTTATTTTACGGTCGAGTGCGTTCAGGTAGGTGCCTCGCTGGAGAAAGAAGCCGCACTGTTCGGCGAGTTGCGGCAAGGGATTCTGAAGGCCGTCGTAAATCTGCTTGAGCAATCCAGGCCCCAGTTCGGCAGACAACATATTACCAGAAAAGTATACCGCATCGTTGATCTGCAAGTCCCGCGTGTCTTCGAATACCTGCATGTCTGCCATACGGCCTCGGATCCGGACGATCTCGCTCATCAGGCGTTGGGTAGTGCCGTCGTGTTCGATGCAGGCGTAGCCGACCTCGTTCTGAGCGACTGCGCGCTCAAATGCAACGGTGATCATGTTGCCGTTGACGCAGACGATTTTTCCTGTTGTTTCCATAAGTTTACAGAAGCGTTGCGGGGTGCTGATTACAGGTTAAACGTTAGAGGGTAAGTGGAACGTGGGTCAGGGCGTCGAAAGTGTTGCGTCCCCGCTCCGTATCGAAGTGGGCCCAGCGGGTGGTGAGCGTGAGTTTGATCGCATAGGCTAAGGCAACCTTGACGCTCAGAGGGTCCGGCCCTTGCAATTCTTCGGCGATCAGCCAGCGGACCTTGTCCAGCTCTTTTTCTCGGTTCAAAGGATTGGTCTCTTGGAATGCGTCTTCAACTTCGTTCTCGATTTGGCAGTCGCATCCTTGCGTCGGGTGCGTCCAGCGTGATGCATCCTTCCCGGCGATACGGGCGCGTTCGCACGCGATGGCATTGCGCAGGATGGCCTCTTTGTCCCGCCAGGCAAGAACGAAACGGTGTTCCGAGGGCAAACCCTGAACCAGTGCCTCCGCCGCTGCCGCGTCGTCAGCCCCCAGTTGTTCACGGCAGGTCTCGACAAACTGAGCGGGAGTCATTCCGGGAGCAACCTCGAGGTGTAGCATTGGTAGGCTGGAAAGTAGGTAGATTACGCTCATGGCTTCATCAGGATCGCGAGGCGGGGTCGGAGTTGCTTGGCGAGGGTCTCGGCGACAGCCGCGCCGGTGAAGGTGTGTTCGATGCGTCCGTCCGCAAGGCGTACGCGGAAGCCAGCCCCGGTCGTCTCGTCGGTGACCACGGTAACGCCATTTGCGGCCTCGGCGGCTAGCTTTGCGCGTAGCACTTCGGTCAGTCTCGCAACGGCGGCGACCTCGATGCCGCACTTGCCCCCGAGGTAGGCGCGAACAGCCTCGATGGTGAGCTTGGCAACGAGATCGGTATCGTCCATGGCGGCGTTGACCTCTTTGAGCAATAATCCTGTAAAAAGGGCGGTGACGGCTTTTTCGACATTCATTACGGTGTCGCGTGCGGACTGCCGTATGGTCTCCTCGGCACGACGTTCAAACGCTTCTGCTTCCTGTCGGGCTTCGGCTTTAGTTTTTGCCGCCTCCTCGCGGGCGGCATCGACCGTAGCTTTGGCCTGGGCCCGCGCCGCTGCGAGAAGCTTGTCAGCCTCAGCCTGGGCTTTGTCAACGCCGTCGCGTTGGATTTTGTCCAATAAGTGTTGCAAGTCTTGTGTCATACGTCACCTGAAAAAGAACCGTCACTACAGTTCTGAAAAAAATAATCGATACTTAAAGAATGATTTGAGTATGATAAATTGGCCATGCGGGAATGGCAAGCAAGAATCGACCCCAACCGGGAATCGAGGTTTGCATTTCGGCAGCGCGACGGCTAAGGCTTTGCGAAAAGCAGTCCTTGCAGATGGTAGCGGATCATGCGGTTGTAATCGGTGGGATCTGCGAACAGTTCGCGGAGTGCTTCGCGGCTCGTGAGCCTGGCTTTCTCTCTCTGGCCGGAAAGGAGGTGGTAACGCGCGAGCAGCAAGGGGTTCACCCGTGGCGCACGGGTGTCGTATTGTTGCAGCAGACAGGTCTGTTCCAGCAGAGCCGCTGCATAAGCCCAAGCCTGATTGGCTGCAAACACTTCGGCCCGAAGTGCAAAGTAAGAGGGGACCTTCGTGCCGGGTGCGGACGCGTAAGAAAGGAGGTCTGGATCGAAGGGAGCGCCCACGCCGTACCCTTCAGGCGAGGTTGCGAGAAACTCGTTTGTCGATCCTGATGTCTCGGTTTCGGGTTGCTGATTCGCGCGGTCGTCAGTAATGCTGGACATTACGTTGGTGCAGCAACTGGAGGCCATGCGTGACACAAGGTCGCCATATCGTTGGGCGACTGAAAAATCCAGCAGCCAGAAATTGTCTTTTTGCCGGAGGACAACATGCCTTCCCTCTTCAAGAAAAACCAGATGGCTGATGGGACTCGTCAGGCCGAGCGCCGCGAGAGATACCCGCGCGACTTCGCGCTTCTCTTCTAGTGAAGTGACGGTTAGTACATTGGAGGGATCGACCGAGAGTTGCCACTGGCCGTCGGGCGAGAGGGCTTGTAGGCTTGCGGTTCTCTTGGGCTTGGCGAATAGCGCGTCGGCATTGAAACTTTTGATGACTGTGCCCGTATACAGGTCGACGGCGACACTCCATTCGCGCGTGACCGGAGGCAGGCTCGCAAATTCGGTTCGAAGGAAGACGGTCAGGCGTGATCCGTCGTGGGTGGTCAGTGTTGCCGTGACAAGCGTGTTTGTGTCGCGAGGCCAAGCGTCAATCTGTTGCATGACGGTTTGAGTGAGGCTGTCTGAGACGGTTACACGTCCCTCCGCGACAGTGAATTTTAGGCGTCCGTTGCCGGAAAAAATCGTGTTCGCGTCTCCTTTGCCGGCATATTGTAAACTCGGCAGAACCTCTTGAGCGTACCCGAAGAGCGTGTCGTCTTTAGAGTCGGAGGTGAAGAAAACGCCGTTCTTAACAGCGACGGGCTTGCCAGGAAACAAAGGCTGCGGGGGAAGCGCCTGCGCGGCGTTGAAATTCCCCGTACCGAGCGCGTCCAGTGCGACGATAGTGCCTTTCTCATCCACTTCAAGTGCGAATCGCCTCGCGTTTTTCGAATAGCGCAAAACGAGGTGGCGGTCAAAAACATAAGGTTGCTCATGGGTGTCTGGCCAGGGGAGCGCGTTGGTCCAGACCCACTGTTCAGTCACGAGGTCGTAGAGCCCGACCGTGCGGCGTTTGAGCGCATCGACTTGGCGGGAGACCGCGATCGCATGCATCCCGTTTTGTGAAATGTGCCAGTTCCATTTATTTGCGGGGTCCGGAGGTGGCACTCTGAAAAGGACTTCAGGTTCTGAGATGTGCGCGGCCCAAATGCGGAGATTCACGCCATCGGTGGCGTAGCCCTCGTTGCGCAAGTCACGCCGTAAGGCGATTAGTTGACTCACGTTTGTGGCGCTGCCATCGTAAAGACGATTGGTGAGACATGCAACCTCGTCGGCAGTGGGAGGTGTCCCAAGAGGGTCAATGCGGTGGCTGACAAACACGAAGAGCACGCCAAGTAGGGCGGGGATCAGAAAGATCGCGCAGGCAAGTGATGCCGTTTGAAACAAGTTGCGGGAGGCGGTTGTGACGCGCTTGTCCGAGGGATCAGGATTCGGAATGTTTTGCATGTGTTAGTGGACCTTACCGGTGCCGTAGAAATCCAGGAGCGAATCGATGTCAACGGGCGCGGCATTTGTGCCGGTGATGGCGACAGAAGAAGCTGACGCGACAGTGTTCGAAAAAACCGAAAGGGCGCGTTGCGATTGGAAGGAGGGGTCCGGTCTTTCTGTCGGGGCAACGACTGTTTTCACGGTTGCCTTTTTCTCGTCTGCGGCATGAGCGGATTGTGCGGCCAGATAGAGGCGCCAGCGCTCGTTCGCTTCCGCATCCCGGCTCCGCTTCTCGGCAACAGCAGCGTCGAGTGCGTCTACTTTCTTTGCATACGTGAGGATGCCTTCGGTTACAGAAGCCGCGCATCGTTCTTGCCAGGTGTTTTCCAGCATCTTACGGGTTTCTCCAGGGTTGGAGAGAAATCCGCATTCGAGCAGAACCGCGGGGCAACTTGTCTCGCGCAAGACGAAAAAAGATTGGCGCTTTAGGCCGCGGTCGATCGTGTTGGTCGATGAGGTCAACTTCTGGTGAACCGAAAAACCGAGTAAGGTGTTGTGATAATCGTTGCGGTTGCCGATCTGCCAGCCGCGTGGGCGGCTGCCCTCTGCTGTTCCCGCATACCCGTTGGGGGGCAGGATGTAGGTTTCCACGCCGCAGGCTTCTGTGTTCTCGGCGTGGTTGGCGTGGATGCTGACGAGGAGATCGGCCTTCTTATTGCGTGCGATACGCGTGCGGTCTTCGAGCGTGAGCGTGATGTCACGCGCACGCGTAAACTCGACTTGAAGGCCGGCTTTTTTCAGGCGGCCCCCGATCCTTTTCGCCAAGGTCAACGTCAGGTCTTTCTCTTTCACGACAGGGTTATTGCTGCTGGCCCCTTCGTCATCGCCGCCATGGCCGGGATCAAGCAATACGCGGACAGGTTTTATGGGGCCTTCCTCGCGTGGCAACTCGGCGAGTTGCAAAAAATCTAGGTCGATGCCTGCGAGGCGCCAGTTGTTGTTTGCAACGGACCCGTCCGGTAAAGCGTTGAGCCAAACGGTTGTGCCGTTAATCTCCGATTTGCGGCGTCCCGGATAGAATCGGACAAAATCCTGATGGTTAGAAAAACAGAGAGAGTCGCCGTTCCAAACATAGTTGGTCACGCCGATCGCGTTCTGGACGTAAGTCAGCGAGCGCCAAGAAATCGGTCCGTTGGCGGCGTCTCCAAAGGCACAATAAGACCATGCGCTCGACAGCAGAAGGATAGAGAAGATTTTCGGAAACAAAGCGGTCATAATTTCGCTCATAAATATACCCGACCCGCGTTCATATTTGAAGTCCGAAATTTCAAAAAGCATCTGCGGAATTCGCTTTAGTTGGTTGAGTTTGCCACAGAAAACAAGGAGTAAAGTGAAGATCAGACACCTGTGGCAAGGACTCATGTTAACTGAGCCTGCTTCAACTATCAATCCGCCTTGAATTGCGGCTTTGATCAGTTGAATCGCCTCCGTTTCCTTTTGGGTAGAAGGGGTTAGCTGTTGCATGTTATATTACCTTTGAAATGATTTGGATCAAGAAGCAACCCAAGGAGATAATGCAACAATGAAAAATGCTGTTGCCATTCGCTGGGGAGTTGCATCCTTGGCAAGCAGTCTGGTGGTGAATAGTCTTGTTTCGTCGGCATGTGGGGCAGATGCGCCGTCGGCTGTAGTCCGCTGGTCGTTCGAGGAAATCAGCGACGGTAAAGTGACCGATGCGGTCGGCACCCATGTTGGCAAAGGCACAGATACACTGCGGCTGGCTTCCGGCGTGTTGGGACAGTCGCTGGTCTTCGACGGCGATGGTGACAGGGTAACTGTGTCGGCTTTCCCCGTGCTGAGCATCGGCGACACCCCTTTCAGCGTGATGGCATGGGTCAATCCATATGAGCTTAACCGCGGGCAGCAGATGATTGTTGCCAAAAACGATTACGCCCTGGGCCAACGCGAATGGGGGTTGATGCTGGACAAGGATAATCTGTTCCGATTCTACGTTTTTCAGGGCGGCTGGAAGACGGTCGGCGCTAAAACCGTCCCTGTGGTCGGCCGCTGGCATCATGTCGCTGTGACGTTCGAGAATGGCCTAGGACGACTTTACATCAACGGCCGGCTGGAAGGCGAAGGTTTGCTTACGTCCTCCGTCGCGCCCACGGATGCGCCTCTCTCTTTCGGTGGCGTGAGGAGTGGCAACGGGCTGACGCAATTGTTTCACGGCGCGCTGGATGAAATTGCGCTCTTCCGGTTCACGTTGTCGCCCGACACCGTAAAACTCCTTGCGGACAAGCAAACCGCTTCGCACAAGGTTGAGGTTGTAAAACCGGTTACCCTTTGGAACGGAGGCGAGCTTCAGAAAAGCGCAGACATCCCGACTCTGAATGGCGTGACGATTCAGACCATCAAGGCGTACGAGCCTGACAAGGATGGTTATCACTGGCTTCACGGTGTTGGTTTGATTTGGCACAAGGGACGTCTCTACGCCTCATTTGGACACAACAGAGGGCAGGAGAACACGCGGGGAGAGGAGGCGCGAGGCCGTTTCAGTGGCGATGGCGGAACGACGTGGAGCGAGCCTTTCACCATCGCGTCTGGCGACGATCATCTCGGCGTGAGCCACGGCGTGTATCTGTCACACAGTGGCACTCTTTGGTCATTCCACGGTGCGTTCTACGATGACTTCCAGCGCACGCATACCCGCGCCTTCTGTCTGAACGAAACGACCGGTGTATGGTATCCCGTTGAAATCAGCATGGAAGGTGGCTTCTGGCCGATGCAAAATCCGATTAAGATGACGGATGGTAACTGGATAATGGCCGGTGTGCGCGTCGCAAAAGGGTATACCAATGTCGTTGGCAACCTGCCCGCTGTGGCGATCAGCCGTGGCGAGGATTTCACGCGTTGGGAACTGGTTGTGCTGCCGTGCGACGCAAGTGTGCCGGTGCGCTCGGTATGGGGCGAGTCCACCGTGATCGTGAAGGGGCGGCGCGTCACCAACATCGCCCGCTGGGGCCGGCCGACTTCGTTGGTTTCGGAGAGCTCGAACTTTGGGCGTACCTGGACGCCGATTCGGGCTTCGAATTTGCCAATGGCGACCAGCAAGCCGCACGCGGGACTGCTTAGTACCGGGCAGCGCTATCTGATCTGCACCACAACGTCGGATAGCGGCTGCCGCCGCTCGCCGCTGACGATTGCCGTCAGCCGGCCTGGCGAATCCGCATTCTCCAAAGTTTTCGTCATCCGGCCCGCTTTGCTCGACGGCGCGCCCGACGCTACAGAACGCTCCTCGCTCTCATATCCTTGCGCGGTCGAACATGAGGGGAAACTCTATGTGGGCTATTCCAACAGCGGCGGACGTGACGGCAATTTCAACAGCGCCGAATTGGCGGTTATTCCAGTTAACCTGATCAGCACAGAGGCTCAACTTCCGCACGCTGATGTGGTCACTACTTTGTGCACGGTCAAGCGGTAGACGCTGTTGTCTCGCAGATTGACAACGGATGAGCGGTGTACCTTTAATTAAGGCCGGGTCGCCTTTTGGCGGCGATACTGGACACGTCACAGTCTACCCCCACTTTTCTCAAATCCAACAATTCAAGAGTTTCCGAATTCTCAAAACCACGAAACGATTGCTGTTCCAACCGGTGGTTCCGGATTAATATTTTTCTGGGAATTGGTTTTTTTCATTCAATGTTTTTGTTGTGCGTAGTGGGTCAACGACATGTTCAATGCCGATCGGCATGTTTTGTGCTTCTGTCTGGAATGTGGAAGTTCTCCAACTCGTGAGACACATGATCGGTGAAAGGCATAAAAATTTGGAATCCCCGAACGTGTTTGGTTCGCGTTGTGAATAGGTTTCTTGATAAACGCAAAATGTTTGGGTATCGATGCCCTGTTGGACCTGTTGTGGCAGCGAACGGATGAAACCTTTTAAGAATCTCGATAGTCCCTAGACGTTTTTTATGATTTCTCGGCACATCAAAGGAGACCAAGTCATGCCCGCTTACCATTTCGAAGGTGTAAAGGATACCGGGTTCATTGTGTCAGGCTATTTGGGCGCGGCCAATGAGGCAGAGGCTCTCCTGAAAGCACGTAGGTTCTGCAATACCGTCGACCACGTGCACGTATACGACGTTACAACACGTCAACGTGAGGCACGTGTCGATAAAACGGTAGCCGTGCGACGTCCGGTTATCGCGCTCGAAAGTTTCAAGAAAGGGCGGGCCATCAGTATGGCCGTATCGATGTGGGCGCTATGTGCCGGTAACTTTATTTCTGGATGAGGCCCGCTCTACCCCGGAGAGGAAGAACCGATGAGGGGGGGGGACTGTGCCGGAGGGCAAGGATTAATTAAGTTGAGCTGGTTTTTGATTTTCCGGCGTCGAGCGCGTTTTTGACGGCGCTGAGAAGATCGTTGGCCTTGAACGGTTTGGATAGGTAATTGAACACGCCGCTTTTCATTGCTTCCATGGCGGTCTCGATTGAGGTGTAGGCCGTCAGGATGATTACGGGGGGCGAAGCTTCAAGCTTCTTTGCCTCACGCAGAAAATTCATCCCGTCCATATCCGGCATTCTCAGGTCGGTGATGATCAGGTCGAACAACGTTGTCTCTAATAATTTGAGGGCCGCTAAACCGTTCGAAGCCTCGGCCGTCTCATAGCCCTTCTCATTCAGGAGGCATTGTATCACTAACCGAACACTCAGTTCGTCGTCAACGACCAAGATCTTAGCCATAACGGTTGTATTCCTCTTTTGAACAAATATGCGCTCACAAATCTCTTTCGGAAAACCGGTTTTACGTGCTCCGAATTTACCATTAAAATCATCAGCATGAAATGTACCATTTGGGCATGTTTAATCGTGGGGTGCGTATCAGAAAAGCACACAGTTGTGTGGCGGATGATCTCGAAACAGCGCTCGTAGGCACAATACACGAAACAATGGCGTGAAGGGGGGGGGGGGCCTATTAGTCCCAATGATTGATTGTGAAATCATTTCGCGTACGTTTGAAGGAGGATGTTAGGGAGGATTTTTTGCAAAAGTAAGAAAAGACTTTTGCATGAGTGAGGGAGAAAAAAGGTCACACGGTACTAGGATAGGATCGCGCTGCTGTCGCGCTGGAGAACGCCGACGGGCAATTTGGAGAGGTGCACGCCAGGATGCTTTTCGTTGAAATATCTGAGTTCCCAGTCGGAGCTGAAAAGTGCAACGGTGCGCCCTGCGGCGTCAGTGGCGAGGCGACACCCAATAGGCAGTTTGCTTTCGCGTATGGCCTCGTGCCCAACGTCTTCTGGCGCGACCCAGCGGATGACGCTCCATGGCATGGGTTCCAGACGCGAGGTCGCCCCGTACTCGCTCTCCAATCGGAACTGAAGTACATCGAACTGCAGGGATCCTACTGCTCCCAACAGCGGCACGTTCTGGACCGAGTCCTTGAGCGCGAACGCTTGCACCGCGCCCTCCTGAAGCAGATGTTCAAGCCCGGTGCGGAAGCGTTTGTAGGTGGAACTGACCGGGTTGTGCAGCAGAGCGAAGCACTCGGGAGGAAACTGCGGCAGCGCTTCGTATGTCAGCCCGGCGTCCTCGGTGAGCGTATCGCCGATTCCGAATCCGCCGTGCCCGACAAGGCCGATGACATCGCCGGGAAAGGCCTCGTCCACCGTTTCGCGCTCGCGCGCGAATACGCGTTGCGAACTGGCGAGCCGCAAGGTTTTGCCGGTGCGCGGATGGAAGACCTTCATGTCGCGCGTGAATGTGCCGGAGCAGACGCGCAAGAAGGCGATTTGGTCGCGGTGATGAGGGTCCATGTTGGACTGGATCTTAAAGATAAAGCCGGAGAAAAGCGGGTGCTGAGGTGTGATAACCCCTTTGCTGGAGCGACGCGGGTGCGGCGGCGGAGCGTATTCGAGGAACGCATCCAGAAGTAGGTGGACGCCGAAGTTGTTGATTGCGCTGCCGAAGAAAACGGGAGTCATGTCGCCGGTCCGCACCAGTTCTCGGTCGAGCGGCTCAGTGGCCGCGTCGAGCATGGCGAGGTGTTCGATCAGGTTTGCGTAGGTCTGCTCGTGGAGTTGCTCCCGTACCTGCGGATCGGTCACATCAAGCACGGAGACGGGGGCGCGGTAGGCACCGCCGGGCGTGCGTTCGAAGAAGTGGGCTTGACGATGCATCCGGTCGTAGACGCCGCGGAAATCTTTCCCGTCGCCCAACGGCCAGTTCATGGCGCAAACGTGGAGTTGCAGCGTATGTTCCAACTCGTCGATGATCGCGAGCGGGTCACGCGCCGGCCGGTCGCATTTGTTGATGAAAGTGAAGATCGGGATGCCGCGCAGGCGGCACATCTCGAACAGCTTGAGCGTCTGGCTCTCGATACCTTTGGCTGCGTCGATGACCATGACCACAGCGTCCACGGCCATGAGCACACGGTAGGTGTCCTCGGAGAAGTCGCGGTGGCCGGGCGTATCGAGCAGGTTGATGCAGTACCCTCGGTATTCGAACTGCAAGACCGTGGAACTGACGGAAATGCCGCGCTGTTTCTCCAGTTCCATCCAATCGGAGGTGGTGGCGCTCTGGGCCCTGCGTGCGGTGACCGAGCCGGCAAGTTGTACGGCTCCGCCGTAGAGCAGGAACTTCTCGGTCAGCGTGGTTTTGCCAGCGTCCGGGTGCGAAATGATGGCGAAGGTCCGTCGCCGCGAAATCTCTTGTTCCCTATCCATGCCGTAACAATCCCTTGCGAATCAGAGCCAACACCCTCGACTCAAGAGGGATTGTAGCTGAAGCGGTCCGGTAAATTAGCGGATACGACCGCGGTGGGCAAGGCTTTTCAGATAAAACCGGGCGCGACGGTCTCCTTTTGGGCAGGACGTTATATCTTTGGTGTATTACATGAGAATAGGCTATGACGTGAAAAAGGGAGCGTTTTAAAGAGTTACTCTTCCTTCTCGCGAGACGAAATTCGGCCTTTTGCGCGAGCGACCGGCACCTCGTCGTTGTCCTTATAAAGCGCTCGCAGACGGGTTAGCTCGGCTTTGAGGGTCTCGACAGTCTTCGCGTAGTCTGGATCGGTGTACACGCTGCGCAGTTGCGCGGTGTCTTTCTGGTTATCAAAAAGCTCCCACTCGTCAGTCTCGTAGAAATGGGCGAGCGTGTAGCGGCCTGTACGCACGCCATAGTGTTTTGCGACGCCGTGCCCGGGATCGTAGTAGTGGTAGTAGACGCTTGTGCGCCAGTCGGAAGGCGCCGCGCCGCGCAGGACAGGCACCAGGGATCTGCCATGCAAGCCCTCGGGGTGTTTGCCTCCAGCCATCTCAACGAAAGTTTCTGCGTAATCGATGTTTTGGATGAACGGCGTGAAGTGTGTGCCTGGCTTCACGACACCCGGCCAGCGGACGATGAAGGGCATGTGAAGCGACTCCTCGTAGATCCAGCGCTTATCGAACCAGCCGTGCTCTCCGTTGAAGAAACCTTGATCCGAGGAGTAAATCACGACCGTGTTTTCTTCCAGGCCTTCGCTCTTCAGCGTGTCCAGAATGCTGCCCACGCTGTCGTCCAGCCCTTTGACGCAGCGCAGATAATCCTTCATGTACTGCTGATATTTCCATTTCGTCAGGGCATGGCCCTCTGGGTTGCGCTTGGCGAATTCAGCGTTGCGGGCCGCATACGCGGGATGTTTTGCGTCCTTCGGGTCTATCTTGAGATCGCTAGACAGTTTCATGTCCTTCGCGATGCTCATGACCTGTTTGTGGGCGGGCGATGCGCGGTTGGCATAATCGTCGAAGAGCGTGTCTGGTTCAGGGATGGTCACGCCGTCGAGAAAGGCGGCGTAGCGGGGTGGCGGTACAAAGTTCCTGTGGGCCGCTTTATGATGCACGGCAAGGAAAAACGGCTTGGAGCGGTCGCGTCCCTTGAGCCAAGTCAGCGCGCGTTCGTTGATCACGTCTGTCACATAGCCTGTGGTCGCAATCCTGCCTTGAGCGGTTTCGAAATCGGGATCCGTGTATTTTCCCTGTCCCGGAAGGATGGCCCAGTCCTCGAAATCGGGGAGGGTCGTGCCGAGGTGCCACTTCCCGATCACGCAGGTCTGGTAACCCGCTTCGCGCAGGGCGCGCGGATACGTCCAGAGCCCCTCGGTGATGGGTTTGCCGAGGGTCCTGACGCCGTTGGCGTGACTGTGCAGACCGGTGAGGACCGATGCCCGGCTCGGCGAGCAGAGAGAATTGGCGCAGAAGCTGTTCAAGAACACGCCGCCCTGTTCAGCGAGACGGTCCATGTTGGGTGTGATGTGATACTCCCTGCAGAACGCAGAAAGGCGGGCGCCGTAGGCACCGATCGTTTGGATCGAGTGATCGTCGGAAAAAATGAAAACGATGTTGGGTTTTGTCGCGGCTGGTTCGGCTGCGCGTAATATACTGGGTGCGGCTAGAGCGGCCGCGCAGAGGCCCGTCATATTCAAGAACTCGCGTCTTTGCATGATGATCTACCTTGTCGAACAGTTAGTCTTTAGTATCTTCATCGGGAAGATCGGCCTCCTGAATTGTCTCTTGTAAACGAATAGTTAAACGGTTTTATTGGCCTGTGCGCAAAATTTTAGTGTCATAAACCGAGAGGAAAAGAAGGTGTTAGTCGACGGTGTGGCGCGAGGTTCGACGTAACACCGTCATGAGGGTCGGGGGACCGGGTTTTCAGCCTTCTGACCGGGGACCGTTTGAGGGGGGTAATCTCTATTTGGTATCTATTAAAAGAAACATTGACTTCTTTCAGTCGAGAAAGGTACATTATTCATGTCCCTTTTCAATATCATTACTGTTTATGCGGGTGTTTCTTACGGTGCGATCATGAATGTTCGCTCCTATTAAGTGTGATACACAAGAAATGTGAAGACGGGTCGTTAAGTTGCCAAGGAGGTAGGAATGAGTCCGAAGCGCGTGTTTCATGCCGGTCTAGGAATCGCCGTTGCCCTGCTGTTCGGGAGCAACGCAAGGGCACTCTCGATCACCAACTTCTTAACGGCGCCGCTGTCCTTCAATGGCAGCGCGGCCGTAAGCAACACCGCCGACGGGGCGGTGTTGCGTCTGACGCCGTCGGTTACGAACATGGCGGGCAGCGCGTTCCTCCCGGCGTATCTGGGGACGAATGGAACTTTCAGCGCGTCTTTCACCTTCCGGCTGAGCCGCGCGTTCGGGGTCGGGGGTGGCGACGGTGTCGCCTTCGTCGTTCAGGCTGCGGGCGCGTCCGCGCTCGGACAGGCGGGGGGCGGCATCGGCTACGGAGGGGTCGCGCCGAGCGTGGGCGTCGAATTCGATACCCACTATGACGCCGGCGCCTACGGCACGCCCGGCGATACCAACGACAACCATCTGGCAGTCAACACGAACGGGCTCCTGAACGATCTGATCCGCACGCCGGTGGCGTCCAACCTGAACAACAGCAACGTGTGGTACGCGTGGGCCGATTACGGCGGGACCTCCGGCGTGTTCGAGGTGCGGGTCGCCACGACGGCCACCCGCCCCGCGTCCGCCTCGCTTTCCTTGACCAACCTGAACCTGCTGGCGTTCCTGGGAACAACCAACGCCTGGGTCGGGTTCACCGGAGGCACGGGCTCCGGCGCCAACGATCAGGACATCCTTTCCTGGACGTTTACCGCGCCGCAGCCGTTCCTGCCTCAAACCATCACCAATTTCCCGGCCATCGCTGACCAGACGTCCACCGGTGCGGTGTCCCTGGCTGCGCAGGCGTCTTCCGGCCTTCCCGTAAGTTTCAGCGTGGCCTCCGGTCCCGCCGTCATCACCGCCACCAACCGCCTGTCATTCACGGGCCCAGGTACCGTGTCGGTCATCGCCTCGCAGGCCGGAAACGTGGACTGGAAGCCCGCGCCCCCGGTCACCAACACCTTTGTTGTGAAGAACAGTCAAGCCATCGACTTCCCGCCGGTGCCCGGCCAGGTCATCACCAACACGCTCGTCCTGAACGCCTCCGCGTCATCCGGCCTGCCGGTTGCCTTCACGCTCCTGTCCGGTCCGGCGACGCTCTCGGGCGGAAAGACACTGACCTTCACCGCCCGCGGGTGGGTGACGGTCGTGGCATCCCAGGCGGGCGACGCGAACAACTGGTCCGCCCTGCCGGTCACGAACACCTTCCGCGTCTATGATCTCTACACGCTGACCGTGGTCACGCCGTTCGGGACGAGCGTGCCTTCCGCCGGGGCGCACGTCTACGTGGAGGACACGCACCTGTCGCCGATGGGGCTTCCGCCGCTCGAGCTGGACAACGGCGTCGTCACCCAGGCCCTGTGCATGGGGTGGACGATGACCGGCAACGAGCCCGTGAGCGGCATCGTCAGCCAGTTCCCCATGACGATCACCAACAACGCGACGCTTACCTGGCTGTCGGCGACGAACTGGTACTTCCACGACGATTTCGAGACGGGCTTCACCCACTGGAACCGCACCGGCACGTGGTGGGTCACGCCGGCGGACGCGGTGTCGCCCACGCATTCCGCGGCGGACAGCCCCGGCGCGTTCTACACCAACAACTCGGACACGGCCATGGCCATGAGCGGCGCGGTGCGGCTTCTGGGGATGTCCCATCCGGTGCTGCATTTCTGGACCAAGTACGATCTGGAGGACGGCTACGACTTCGTCTACGCGGAGGCGAGCACCAACAGCGGAGCGTCCTGGTTCCAGCTTCCCGGCGGCACCTTCACCGGCGCCGAGCCGGACTGGACGGAACAGCAGTTCGATCTGTCCGCCTGGTCAACGTGCGCGGCGTTCAAGGTGCGTTTCCATCTCGTGACGGACGCCTCGGTGGTCAAGGACGGCTTTTACGTGGATGACGTCCACATCGGCGACGCGCCGCCCCCGCTGACCGCGTGGCGGGCGGCGAAGACCGCCAACACCGTGACGCTGGCCTGGAACCCTCCGCTCATCGGCGACTTCGCGGCCTACCGGATCTACCGTTCGCAGGTGATCGGCCAGCCTTGGCAGAACGGCATCCTGGTCGGTACGGTCGCCGCGCAGGACATCACCACGTTTGTGGACGTCACCGCCGCGCCCAAGACCCGCTACTACTACCAGATCGTGGTTGTGAACGTGGGCGGGCTCTTCGCCTTCAGCAACGTTCTCGACGCGACCACGGAAATCGGCATGGATTATCCCTTCCTTGACAACGGTGAGGCCGGCGGCGGGTCGTGGGTGGCGGACGCGCCCTGGGCGCTGTCCGCCGAGAGCGCGGCATCCCCGACGCACGCCTGGTCCGACTCGCCGGGCGGCAGCTATGCCAACGGCATCGCGGGGCAGTCGCTTACCCTGTCCTCGCCGATGAGCTTCCTGACGGCCGTGAACCCCGTGGTCACGTTCACGCACGCGTACGCGTTCGCCAGCGGCGACTTCGGAAACGTGGAGGTCTCGACCGACGGCGGCGCGGGCTGGTCGATCCTGGCCTCCTACTCCGGCTCTTCGGGCGGCTGGGTGCGCGGGCGCCTGTCCCTGGCGGCCTATGCCGGACGGCCCGCTGTCCTGATCCGGTTCCGTTTGACCTCCGACACCTCCAACGTGGCGGACGGCTGGCACCTCGACGACATCTCGGTCACGGAGGGACTGGCCACGGTGACGCCGGTCATGGCCGATCAGGTGACCGCGCACACCGCTCGGCTCACCTGGCCCGCCAACACCCAGGGCGCGTTCCAGCGCTATGAGGTCTATCGCGCCACGAACGCGGCCGTGAACATCCTCTCCACGCTGGTTGGCACCGTCGCCGACCAGACGGCCCCCGTCTTTGTCGACACCAACCTCGCCGTGAACGCGCTCTATTACTACCGCGTTTACGCGGTGAACGCGTACGGCGGGTATTCGCTGGACGCGCCCGCGGCAACCCCCGTACAGACGACGTTGATCGACCCGCCTTTCGCGGACGATCTCGAACTGCCGTTGCCCATCAATTTCAGCGTGACCGGCAACTGGGGCCTCACCGCGCTCGCAAGCCATTCCGGCCAGCAGTGCCTGACCGACTCCCCGGGAAGCAACTACACGGCCGACGCGGACGACTGGGCGCTCATGCCCCTGAACCTCAGCACGAACCAGTGGCCGGTGCTGCGGTTCTGGGACCGGTACTCGATCGGAGGCTACGGACGTGGGGCTGTGGACGTGAACGGCACCTCGATGTATATCGTCAGCGGGACGCGGACCGAATGGCAACCGCAGACGATCGACCTGTCCTGGTGGGCGAGCCAGCCGAACGTGCCGGTGAAGTTCCGGCTGCGGCGCTGGAACGGCGAGCGGGCCGACGGGTCCGGCCAGAACCCGATGCTGTCGCTGGGCGGGTGGCTGGACCTGACCAACGCGGTCAACCCGCAGCTGGTGTTCTGGTTCCGGGGAGACCCGAGTTATTACCACCGGCTCGGCGCTCAGGTCTACGCCCAGGGGTCGGGCTGGGCCACGGTGTTCGACAACTACAACGCCGGATACGAGGGAAGCCGCGACTGGACGCGGATCCAGCTCTCGCTCGGCGCCTACGTGAACCGGAAGATCCGGCTGAACTTCTACACGTCGGGCAACCCGAACGTGTGGATCGACAAGGTGGGCGTGGGCGGCATCATGCCGGGCGCGCCGACCTTCGTCGGACCGCCTCAGACCGGCTATGTCATGGAGCTGCGGCCGACCCTCACGGTGGGGAACGCGGTCCACGCCGAGAACTTCCTGCTGACCTATCAGTTCGAGGTCTATAGCGACTCGGGGCTGGCCAACCGTGTGGCGCAGGTGCCCATGGTGGCCTCCGGCGTCGACACGACCTCGTGGCCGGTCGACATCAATCTGGCGGATAACGCGCAGTACTGGTGGCGCTGCCGCGCCTGGTACGGTACGAACGCCGGCCCGTGGATGGCGACGGCCACGTTCCGTGTCAACGCGGGCGGGTCGCCGCCGCTGGCGGTCATGTTGGAAGCTCCGTCAGACGGTGCCCAGGTGCCGAACGCGGATACGGTCTTCTCGTGGAGCGCTGGCGAGGATCCGGACGCGGGCGATTGGATTCAGGCCTATGAATTTGCGGTGGACAACGATCCGGCTTTCGGCTCGCCGGAAATCTACAACACGCTGCTCATGGCCGCGCCGGTGACGCCGGGTCCGTTTGTCTCGATCGCGGCGCCGCTCAACCAGTTCGCGGGGTATCAGAGCCTTCAGAGCGGAACGAGGTACTATTGGCGCGTCCGGTCCCGCGACGGTCACGGACTGTTCGGCCCGTGGAGCGGCGAGAACCGGTCGTTCGTTTTCGGCTCAGCGGAACCTCCGGTCCCGCCGGTGATCAGCGCCTTCACGGCGTCCGGCGGCGGGGGCTTTGTCCTGCAGTGGACGGGACCTTCGAATAACGTGTATGTGGACAGCACCACCAACCTGAGCGTTTCCCCGATTCCGTGGACCCCGTTTGCCGGGCCGCTTTCCGGTTCAAGCTACATCATACCGGCCACCAACTGGCCCTGCGGCTTCTACCGTGTTCGCACGCAGTAATTCAGAAATGGATGTGTATGCACGGACAGGCCACGGTAGCGATGATACGCGACCGTGGCCTGTCCGTGTGAAAGTGCATGACGCGGGAAGGGAACCGTCCTACACCGTAATCTCTTTCAACTCCCAGCCCGCGCGGAAGGCGGGCTTGATGAAGGCGTTGGCCTTTTCGTTGTTGGTGAAGCGCATGTTCTTGGAGTCCCAAAGCAGCTTCTCGTTCGGGAAGCGCCAGCAGATCGTGCCCAGCAGCATCCACTCCGTGTAGGGCGCGGAAATGCTGAAGTTCGAGCAGGCCGCAGGTCCGCCCTTGCACGCGCGGATCCAGTCTTTGAAGTGCCCGGGCGAACGCTCGATGACTTCGGGCGGCTTCTTGTAGTCCTTCATGTTGGCTTCTGGGATCAGGCGCACGCCCTCGCCGCGGCCGGTTGTGCCCATGAAACCCTTGGTGCCCACAAAAACCTCGTTGTAAGGCTTAACGTCTTCCGGTTTCAGCCCTTCTGGAACTTTGAACCTGCTGCACATCTTGCCCTCGTACCAGTACACCGTCACAGGCGGCATCTTGCCGCCGGGCACGAATTTGTTCGGCCGTTCGCCGAACTCGAACCGGCACGCGTAGTGCGGATAGGTCACCTCGTTCACCTCGTCGACTGCGATGCATTCCACGCTGAGCGGATCGGCCAGTTGCAGACCCCAGTTGGCGGGTCCCATGATGTGGACGCCCCAGTCGCCGATCATCATCGTGCCGTAGTCCAGGAAGCCGCGCCACTGGATCGGCGCGATCTTCGAGCTATACGGATGCAGGGCTGCGCGACCTGTCCAAAGTTCCCAGTCGAGCGTGCGGGGCAGTTCTTCGGCGGCCGGCCAAGCCTTGATGCCGCGCGCGAAACCGCCGCCGTTCATGCCGTGCACCTCTTTGATCTCGCCGAGATCGCCGTTCCAGATCGTTTCGCTGGCGATGCGCGTGGCAGGGTGTGAATAACCCTGGTTGCCCATTTGTGTGGCGACCTTGTACTTCTGGGCGGCTTTGGCCAGTTGGCGGCACTCCCAGATGGACTGCGCCAGCGGTTTCTGGCAGTGGACGTGCAGCCCTCGTTCCATGGCCCACAGCGCGACCGTCGCGTGCATGTGGTCCGGAATCGTGATCGTGATGCCGTCTAGGTTCTTGCCCTCTTTGTCCAGCAGCTCTCGGAAATCGCGGTATTTCTTGGCTTGCGGATATTTAGTCGCCGACTTGTTCAAAAAGTTTTCGTCCACGTCGCAGATCGCGTAGATGTTCTCGCTGCTGACGTTGTTGACGTCGCTTGCGCCTTGCATGCCTCCGACGCCGACGCAGCCGAGGTTCATCTTGTCGCTTGGCGACAGTTGCCCGGACCGCGCGATGACGTGCCGCGGAACGATGGAAAACGCCGCGCCAGCCGTGAGGGCTGTCCCCAAGAATCCGCGTCGGGACAGCCTGGCCGTCACTTTTTTCTGTTCGCTCATGGTTTTCGATCCTTTTGGCCGGTTATGCCAGCGCCTGTTTGCAGTATTGGACGCACTTGGCGACTTCCTTCACCGCGTCGGAGTCCGCCGGTACCGGATACTCCAGCTCGATGTCAGCGTAGATCGGCAGCTTGTTTTTCTTCAGGTATTGCAAGGCTTCGACCACCGGCGTGTTGCCTTGGCCGAACGGCATGTTGGTTTGTTTGTTCGCCTTGTTCTTGCGGTCCTTGAGGTGTAGGCTGAAAATGCGGTCGCGGTATTTCTCGATGAGCGCCAGCACCGGGTCGTCGTTGGCGGCGGTGTAGTGTCCGATGTCGAGGTTGATCGCCAGGTTTTTGCCATGCGACAGAAGCGGGCCGTCGTAGGTCGTCGCGTTGATCTGAGTGTGGTTGTGGAAGGCGATCTTGATTCCGTGTTTGTCCGCGGTCGGCCCGAGGCGCTTGGCAATCTCCGTATCCTCAGGCTTGGGAATCTCGCGCGTGATGGCCCCGGCTCCGAGTGCCTTTGCCACCCGGAAGTAATAGTCCATCTTCTCATCGGTCACGCTCTTGTCGCCGATGTTGCCGAACTTGACGATATGAATGCCCACGCCCGCGTCGGCGTACATTTTCCGTAGCGCATCAACCTTTTCCATGGAACCGCCGGCAAACTTCTCGACCACATCGCCCATCAGTTCGATCGAACTGATGCCGCTGTTGACGACGTGCTGTAGAACCATCGCAGCGTCGCCGGGCATCGACCGGAAACTGTACGTGATAGCCCCGATCTGGACACCGCCGAACAGAGAGTTCGGTTTTGTCGCCGCTCCAAAGACCTTCCCCGGAACCAGGGACGCGGCCCCCAAAGCCGTCGCTCCCCCTAAAAACGCTCTACGTGATAACAAACCGCCTTGCATGTCCATACGTTCCCCCTTCATGGTCAAAAAACGTTTAACGCCTCCTTATGTCGCCAACACGCGTTGGGAACAATGTGAGGCGGAAAGTAGAATAGAAGAAGCCTTGCCTTTTTTCAATACCGGAGAAGACGAGAGGAAACTTCCGGGACAGGAGCGGGTTCCGAAGTGGGTAGGATTACCCCCCATACCCAGACATGCTGCACATCGGTTATGATTCAAACCACAACGAACACAACGCGAAGCCGAAAGAATGATTTCTCAAAAAAGGAGGGAAGAAGAGTATGAAATAATCAAAGCGTCCAGTAACAGGTGGGTTAAAAGGGTAATCTGATGAAAAGTGTTGGAGATAGGCAGCCCCGACGGCACACACGCGCCGCCGGGCTGTTTGGTTGAACAGGAAGAAGCATAATGAACACGGATCTGCTCCAGGAGGGGGTGCCTTCGGAAACAGAGACAAAGGAGTGGCTCGCAACGTGAATGTTGAGCGCCTGTTTTTGCAGGCAAGGAGTTCATGATGGCCAACGATTTGCTATTGTCGACGTGGAAACTGGGAAAGCTGCAATTGAAAAACAGGGTGGTGATGGCGCCGATGACGCGGAGTCGGTGCCCGAGTAACTCGCCGGGTGATAGCGTTGCCACGTACTATTCACAGCGTGCGGAAGCTGGTTTGATCGTCACCGAGGGAACGTCCCCGTCTCCGAACGGGTTGGGCTATGCGCGGATTCCAGGGCTGTTTTCTTCCCGTCATGTTCAGGATTGGCGTAAAGTCACGGCTTCGGTTCATAGGGCGGGCGGCCGTATCTTTGTGCAGCTCATGCATACGGGCAGGGTTTCGCATCCGTTGAACATGCCAGAGGGAAGCCGTATCTTGGCACCCTCGCCGATCGCCCTGTCCGGCTCGATGTGGACCGATGCCAAGGGCGAACAGCCCTTTCCTGTACCAGTGGAGATGACCGAGTCCGATATTCAAACGGCCATCGGCGAGTATGTGCGCTCAGCGGTCCTCGCGATAGATGCGGGTTTCGATGGAGTGGAGCTCCATGGAGCCAATGGCTACCTGATCAGCCAGTTTCTCAACACGGCTTCCAACTTGCGTAAGGATGGCTGGGGAGGCAGCATCGAGAACCGGATGCGCTTTGCTGTCGAGGTCGCACGTCGGTCGGCCGCAATGATAGGAGGGGAAAGGCTCGGCATCAGACTCTCCCCATACGGCGTGTTTAACGGTATGGTGAGCGACTCCACGTTGGAGGACACGTTCGAGAGGTTGGCTGTCGAGTTCGATAGGATGGGCCTCGCTTACATTCATCTCGTGGATCACAGCTCGATGGGCGCGCCGGAGGTAAACCCCGGCATCAAGAGTAAGATCCGCGCGGCCTTTAAAGGCACGCTGATCTTGTCAGGCGGATATGATCAGGTGCGGGCCGAGGCGGATCTGGCCACGAAGAAAGGGGATCTCATCGCCTTCGGCAGACCGTTCATTTCGAACCCGAAGCTTGTTACCAAATTCATGAACGGAGCTGAGTTGCTTCCGGCCGATCAGGACACCTTCTACAGCCCTGGCGAGAAGGGTTATATCGATTATCCGATGTGAAAGGGTTCCTTATAATGAAAACCTAAGTGTGCTTTCGTATCATGATAAAATGGGAGATGCCGGAAGGTAGACAAGCTGTGCGTGGACGCATGAACACCGGAAAATCGTGTGTTCCGGCGTTCGAAAGAGACGTCTACTGGCCGCGAAACCGCCGTGTTTCTTGCGATCGGAAACCCCTGCTGTAAAACGTCCTCCGATGGCTCACCATGTGCAGAGGCCGGTGGCCTCCTGGAAGCGGTAACGGAACACGCGCCAGCGGGAGTCGTCTTGGAACGCCTCGTAGCCGGTCGTGAAAATGCGGCCGCCCGCGTTCGTCCATAGACGGTCGGCGTAGGCGGACGCGTCGGCCAGCGCTGGCGAGGTCCCGTGTCCCGAGATCCGCACGTCGGTCTCCAGATTGTAGTCCCGCACGTTCCTGCGTGTGAAGTTGGCCGAACCGAGTAGCAGGTCGGCTTTGCCGTTGAGCGTCTTGACCAGTAGCATCTTGGCGTGCATCTGCTCGCCGTGGGTCACTGCCCAGCGCACAGGCACACCCGCCGCAACCAGCTCGCGCGCCACCTGTCGGTTTGGCATGCCGTTCTTCTTCCGGCCGAAGGCGTCCTTGTTGGGGTCCAGCACCACGCGCATCGCCACGCCGCGGCGCGCAGCCGCTTTCAGTGCGCGGACGATCGGACGATCCGCGAGATAGAACATCACCAAGTCCAGGGTGTCCCCCGCTTTGGCTGCACCGATCATGGCCTCGGCCGCGTCGGCGATGGCCTCCTCCGTCACAACCTGAACCCTCGCGGTGTTGTTTGACACCCGGTCCGGCAAGTCAAGACCTTTGCCAAACGTCATTTCGCGCAGCGGAGGGGACTTTCCGCCGCTGAAATTGAGGACCGCCTGTTCCGTCTCCAGGACGGCCTGTGCGGCCGGGCCGTTGAAAACGATGCCGACGTTCGAGTGTGCGCTGCTGCCGTCGTGCGGGTTGGCCGATGTCACCAGTGCGAATAGTTCTCCGCCCGCGTCGGCGACCACCACTTTGCGGTGATTGGCTTTAAAGTTGAGTAGCGCCATCCAACTGCGCAGCGTCACTTCGTCGGCGCTGAACGGATTCGCCACCCAGCCGTCCTTGCTGTTGTTGCCCCACGGCTTGAAGAGCAGCCGCCACACGCTCGACCACGCTGTGTTGCTGTCTCGCAGACGGTCCAGTCGGGTGAGCACGACCTCGACCTTGGCCTCTTGCAGACGAGTCAGGTGACGAGCCTCAATCCCGCCGTAGACCGTGTTCGCCGGGTCGGTGATCAGTACGGCCCGCAGGGAGGGTGTCGCACGCTTGCGGGCGATCAGGGCGGCGGTCAGTTCCTCGCACAGGTGCCGAGAAGGAGGCGGACCGGCGCCTAGAAAAGCGTTGAAGAGAAACATGTCAACGACCACCAGGTGTTCAGCCCTGGCGATCATTGCGATAACCTCGTCGAAGATGTGAGGGTCCAGATGACGCGTGCCGGCTTCGTCAAGGCCGGTCTGGTCGCACAGGAAGCGGATCTCTGTGGCGGGCAAGAGCTCGCTGCGATAGGACAGTCCTCTGGGCAGGGGCTTTACCGCGTGGTAGCAGCACCCCGGCCCCAGCAGCAACAGCGGAGCCACCAAGGCAGCTGACAGAGCGCACGTATTCACAGATATCATGTTTTCACTTTACACGACGGCCCCGTACCTGTCGAGCGTGTGCATGGCGAGGTTGTTTGCTTCCGTTGTGTCTAAATATGCGATCGACCGTCGCGGTTGACTTGCCGCAGGGGAATGTCTAACATGATACGAAAAGTTTGGGAGGTTTTCATGAGAATTGCTTTTTGTTTGGCTCTCTTTGCATTGTCGGGATGCACAGTGGGCGTCGCTTCGAAACCGGAAAAGACCGAGATCGCGTCTTTCATCTCCGCAAAGCCGGTGTGGCTGGAGGGCCGGGAGAAGGAAAAGAACCTGTTTGTCGGCTTCCGCGCGACGGTGGACGGCAAGGCTGCCGAGAACGCGGTGGTGCGGATGACCGGCTCGACCATTTGCCGTCTTTTTGTGAATGGCGAGTTTTTGGGCTACGGTCCCGCGCGTGGTCCGCACGGCTATGACCGTGTGGACGTGTGGCCGCTCAAGGGACGCTGCAAGCCTGGCGCGAACGTCATCGCCATCGAAGTCGCGGGCTATAACGTCAACAGCTATTATCATCTCGACCAGCCGGCTTACCTGCAGGCCGAAGTTGTGGCCGGGGCAACCGTGCTGGCCTCCACCGCCGGAGCCGGTGCGGCTTTTGAAGCGCAGGCTCTCACGCATCGCTTGCAGAAGGTGCAACGGTACAGCTTCCAGCGGACATTCTCGGAGGTCTACAGCCTGCGCCCCGGTTCAGACGCGTGGCGCACGGGTGGTGCCTTTCAGGCCCAGAAGCTTGCTGTTCGTCCGCAGGTGCCGCTGCTCGCCCGCATCGCGCCCTATCCGGATTTTCATGAGCTGCGGCCGGTTCGCGAGGTGTTCGTGGGCACGACCAGGAATAATCCGGACAAGAAGGTGTGGGGCGACCGTGCCATCAAGGGTGTCGGCCCCGACTATGCCGGTTATCCGGAGTCGGAACTGGTGTCGATCCCTTTATATGAGGTGCAACGGCTGGAGACTGCGACCAAAACGCGCGTGGACAAGCCGGTCGATGCCAAGGGGCGTTTCGCCTTCGCGAACGGCCAGTTCCGCATCTTTGAATTCGAACGGAACAACTCAGGCTTCATCGGTTCGACGGTGCGCTGCGAAGCGCCTGCGCGCATCTATTTTGTGTTCGACGAAATCTTGAGTGGGGAGGACGTCAGCATCACTCGCTACAGTTGCGCAAATGTGGTGACCTATGATCTGACGGAGCCGGGAACCTATCGGTTGGAGGCCTTTGAGCCGTATGTGTTGAAATATCTCAAGGTGATGGTGGCTGGCGGAGCGTGCGAAGTCTCGGACCTTCATTTCCGCGAATATGTGAACGCTGCCACTGGCCGCGCGACCTTTACCTCTTCCGATGAGGCGCTCAACCGCATCTTCGAGGCTGCGCGGGAAACCTTTAAGCAGAACGCGGTGGACGTCTTCACCGACTGTCCGGGACGCGAGCGCGCAGGCTGGCTCTGCGACAGCTTCTTTATCGGACGCGTCGCTGCAGACCTGTGCGGGAATACGGACATGGAGCGGCTGTTCTTTCAGAATTTTCTTCTGCCGCCGAAATTTAAGCATTTGCCGGACGGCATGCTGCCGATGTGTTATCCGTCGGATCACAACAACGGCAACTATATCCCCAACTGGGCGATGTGGTTTGTGATCCAGTTGGAAGAGTACCTGCAGCGCAGCGGTGACCGCGCCACGGTCGATGCGCTTAAGCCGCGCGTGCTGGCGCTGTTGGAGTTTTTTAAGACGTACAAGAATAGCGATGGCCTGCTGGAGAAGTTGCCCGCTTGGGTCTTTGTTGAATGGTCGCAGGCCAACAAGTTGGTGCAGGACGTGAACTACCCCTCCAACATGACCTATGCCGAGGTGCTCGCGTGCGTCGCGAGGATGTACAACATGCCGGAGCTTCAGGCTGAGGCCGAGAAGATGCGCGAGACGATCCGCAAGCAGTCGTTCGACGGAACCTTCTTCGTGGACAACGCCAAGCGGCAGCCGGATGGCTCGCTCAAGCTCTCCGGCGAGCGTACGGAGACCTGTCAGTACTATGCCTTCTTCTTCCACACGGCGACTCCGCAGACCCACGCCGCCTTGTGGGAGACCTTGCGCGCGGATTTCGGTCCGGACCGTAAACAGACCAAGAAACATCCGGAAATCTATTTCGCCAACGCCTTCATTGGTAATTATCTGCGGCTCGAACTGCTTTCTCGGCAGGGATTGTCCGCGCAGATTCTGGACGAGACCAAAGGGTATTTCCTCAAAATGGCCGAGCTGACCGGGACGTTGTGGGAGAACGATACGCCGACAGCGAGTTGTTGTCACGGTTTCGCGAGCCATGTCGAGCGTATGTACTATCGCGACGTGCTGGGTGTCCGCTCAATCGACGCGGTGAACAAGAAAATCGCGCTCGGCTTCGCCAATGTGCCGCTGCAAACGTGCTCTGGAGTCATACCTGTCGGTTCCGCTGAAGTCAAGGTGAGCTGGCGCAAGACCGGCGGCACGTTCATCTACCGCATTGACGCGCCCAAAGGCTTTAACGTGACCGTCGACACGGCAAG
>JAEAMG010000909.1_pt1 | contig 27444 bp, 17 predicted proteins | sample 8958741 | NCBI WGS metagenome assembly JAEAMG01 (sample SAMN16933256, study PRJNA681125) | bioreactor sludge metagenome | isolation source: anaerobic bioreactor treating anionic surfactant - SDBS | place: India: Bengaluru | collected 2019-02-28 | reverse complement strand
CGCGCGCATTGGATGCGCCGGTCTGTCCCTGGGCGGCGAGATGGCCATGTGGCTGGGCGCCCTCGATACCCGGATTCAGGCAACGGTTAGTTCCGGTTTTCTGACTTTCATGAATCAAATGGAATGTAATCATTGCATGTGTTGGAAGGAAGAAGGGATTCGGGCATTGGTTGACTTCCCCGACATTTTTGCGCTCATTGCGCCCAGGGCCTTGCTTTGTCAGGTTGGAAGCCAAGAGCCCCTGAGCCAATTCAATACCGTCCTCGCCAAACGCGCATTTACCCAGTTATCTGCTATTTTTGAGGACATGGATGCCGGGCATCAGGCGCTGTTGGATCTGCATACCGGCGCTCATGAAGTCTGTATTCCGACGATGAAAGCGTACCTTTTAGGGCATACTGCCGCCATATTCCATGAAGGGCGGGATTAGTCTCCAGAATTTTTCATAGTTCCTTTTGGCTATTATTAATAATATTAACTTTATTTGTTATTTCTCCAGATTCTATAGGGTTTTAAGTATGAAAAATAATGATTTCAGGTTAAAAGTAGCAACACCTGTCTTTAGTAGCCTTTGTTGAAAAAAATCGTGGTCTTGTATATAGGGACTTTTTTTTGTAATTTATTCGAATGAATCGTGTATACTTTAGAGATGCAAGAACGGTTGTTTACAGGCAAATAAAAATGGTTACTTGGTAACAGCCATTTCCAAGATGAATTCAATGGATACAACAGCCATGAGGAACATTACACAAATGAGTTCAAATTTCATTACCCGAATCCTTTCGGAAAGCAGCAGTGCTGTGATAGTGTCACTTTTGTGTACCCTTTCACTTGGCGGCTCCTTTCTGACCCCTGTCCAGGCCGATATTCTAGACATCTATGAGAGTGACGGAATCCTTCGCGACTTGATTGTACTTGAAGGGGATACGGTTGAAATCAACACTGGCAGTTCCCCGCCCGAATTCATTGTGGATGCCTCGCCTATGGGCTACATGTACAAGGGTCGTGTGGTGGACGGGGCTGCCGTTTTTGATTTTAACAATGTGTTTATTGACCAGACCATCGTTGCCACGGTCACCGGAAATCGGCCTTTGGTCATTTCCGCCCAGGGTGACATGACGGCAGGTGCGTCTTTTGATGTGTCTGCCGGTGTTGCGGGGGGGGGGGCCGGAGGTGCTGGCGGTCCTGCAGGCATTGGGGGTACTGGTGGCACCGGGGGTGCAGGGGGTGCGGGAGGCGCCGGTGGTGCCGGCGGGAAGGGCGGTGACGCCAATCCTGAATCTGCCCCCGGAGAAGACAGTGGGTTGGGCTTAGGCAGTAGCGCCGGGCTACCGGGCGCGCCTGGTTCCATGGGTGGTGTGTCCGCTGCTGCGGGACAGCGCGGGGGTGCCGGATTCGGTAACCCTGTTGAATATGGCGGTGCGGGCGGCCAATCCGGCCAGACAGGTGGCGCAGCGGGTACGGGTTCGACTATCGTCGGTGGGGCGCGTCCGAACAAGGAACGCGGCCTGCTGCTTGATGGCCGCGGTGGTGATATTTTTTCGATTACCTGGCCGGTAACCCTGACGTACGGACTTCCCGGATCGGGTGGCAATAACGGCGATGACGGTAATCCGGCCAGAACGGGTTCCTGGCCGAGTTATGTGTATACTAACGCCACAGCCGGTGGCGCGGGCGCGGCCGGTACACAAGGCCAGGCGCCAATTTTTGCTATTGACCCGGTTTCGCTGGTGTTGGCCGGCGGTCCTGGTGGCGGCGGTGGTGGCGGTGGTGCGGGTGGGGGTGGTGGTGGCGGTGGCGGTGGTGGTGGTGGTGGCCAGGGCGGTAACGGTGGCGGCGGCGGCGGCAGTACCGCTTTTGACAGTTTCACAATTCTTGGTATCTCCGTTCCGGCCATGGCATTCGGCGGTGGCGGTGGCGGCGGCGCAGCCGGTGGCAGTACCGGTGTCGGCGGCGCGGGTGGTGGTGGCGGTGGCGGCGGCGGCATGAGCGGTGCGGCTGGACAACAGGGTGTTCAGGGAATCTCGGCCGCCGGCAGTGCCGGAGAGGCCGGCGGTAGCGGACAATTGGACCTGGGAGGATTTTTTGGCCAGGGCGGTGACCCGGGATCCGGCGGTGCGGGTGGTGGCGGTGGCGCGGGCGGTACAGGCGGTGCGGGTGGCGCGGGCGGCCAAGGTGGTATCGGTGCGGCTGGCGGCGGTTGTATCGTGCTTGCCGCAAAAGGATTACTGGAAGTGAAGGAAGGGGCCCAGTTCAATATTTCCGCCGCAGTTCCGGGTGTGGGTGCGGGTGGCGCCTCCGGCGGTGGTTCGCGTGAGGGAACGGAAGGGGATGACCCGAGCACCGGCGGTGCGGGTGGCGCTTCCGGAGGAACATTGTTTGAAGGTGTAGTACCCCAATGGCTCCTGGACATCCTGACCGGCGGTTCCGGCGGTAATGGTGGTGATGGCGGCGGCGGCGGACGTGGCGGCAACAGCGCGGGCGGCGGCACCGGTGGTGGCGGCGGCGCAGGCGGCTATGGCGCGCCGGGCATGGTCAAACTGGCCGGTTCTGTTATCCGTATAGACCAAGCCGGCACGGCAACGCCCCGGATTATCGCGAACAATGCCGGCGGCACAGCCCCGGAAAATAACGGTAAATTTACCTATATTTCAAACATGACCGCAGCGGAGCGGGCAGCGAATCAGCCGGCATTCAGCACGGCCAACGTGGCTGTAGGGTACAATGCTTACGATGAATTCCTGAAGGCGTTCAATGCCTATGTTTTTATGGATACGCCCCTGATTCCGAATCTGGTCGGTGGACCGGCCCAGCATGGCTGGTGCCTGGAATCCTATTGGAACCAGGATGACGTGGAGGCGCTGACGCCTTCGGGCTCCTTTGGCAATATCACCTACTGGCTGTTTCCAAGCGTTTTTGAAGGATTTGACCAGCTGGTCATCAAGAACACGGGAACATCGGGCACCGTCAGCAACCTCACGCTGACCGTGGGCGATAACCTGGCCCGGCTTATACGCGGCGCGGGTGGCGTGCCCGGGGAACTGGGGCCGCAGGACTCCTGGACGGTCACGGTACCCTCCGGGTCTGCAATCCTTGTTAACCTCGAAGGCGAGGATGTGTCGGAAGAAGGCAGCTTCTATGTAAGTAATGGCAGTTTGGGCGACTTGGTTGCGAATAACGGTGTCATCACCATTGATACGGGAGATTTGGGCGGCGTTCCGGGAACGCTTGCCTACGGCGACAACGTCTTTGAAGCACGTACCGACCTTCGCTTTGATACGGGCGAAGAAATAGCCGTGTTTGAATTTGAAAATATCAACGTCGCCAGCGGTGTCACCGTGAAAGTCAGCGGTAACCGTCCGCTTTCGCTTGCGGCCCGCAGCGATATCAACTGGGCGGCGGACGTGACCATTCCCGCAGGTACCCTAGGCGGCGGCGCAGGCGGTGGTGGTGGCGCGGGCGGCGCAGGCGGCGCGGGTGGTACCGGAGGTGCCGGTGGTAACGCCGGTGCAGGCGGCGCAGGTGGCCGAGGCGGCGGCGCGGATGCCATTCGTGGCGCCCAGGGTAACGGTGAACATGGGTTCCTGGGCCTGGCGGGCACTGTGGGTATTGCCGGCGACGCTGGTGAGAGCGGTGAACCCGGCGCCGATGGGGCACCCGGGGGTATTGGCTTTGGCCTGGCGGGTATCCGCGGTAATGGTGGTACGGGCGGTGCGGCTGGCGATGCCGGTGCGGCCGGTGTTGCCGGCACGGCCGGCGGACAAGCCGCAGGCGGCCTGGGCAAAGACGTTACAGAAGGTATCACAAATAAGGGTGGCGAGAACGGTTCCTCAAATGCGGGGGGCACCCCGGCTACGGCAGGCGCGGGCGGTACCGGTGGCGCCGCCTTGATTGGCGGTAATGCCGCCTATACGGATATTTCTGTCTATGCTTCAGGCCTCGGTCTCGCGGCCGGCTCCGGCGGCGGCGGCGGTGGCGGTGGCGGCTCCGGCGGCGGCGGTGGTGGTGGTGGCGGCGGCGGTGGCGGTTCCGGCGGTTCCGGCGGCGGTGGCGGCGCAGGCGGTCAATGGGACGGCGTATTCGGCGTAGGTGCGTATCGTGCATCCGGCGGCGGTGGTGGTGGCCTCACTGAAGGCGCCGACGGTGCTAACGTTTCAGGTACCACTTGGCCGGCCTCTCCTGCGGGCGGAGGTGCAGGCGCCAATGGCGGCTCCGGCGGCACGGGCGGCACGGGCCGTCCCGGTGGTGGTGGTGGTGCGGGAGGCAACGGCGCCGCAGGTGGCGGAGCCTTCGTGCTCTCCGCGCGCGGGCTGCTCAAGGTGGCAAGTGCTTGTACTTTCAGTGTGGACGCGGGAACAAGGTCGAATGGTTCCGCCGGTGCTGGCCAAGGTGCTTCGCCACAGGGTCCGACTTCGGGTTCAGGCGGCATTGACGGTGGTGCGGGCGGCGCAGGAGCACTGCTTGGCACCTTGTCTGGCGGCGGTGGTGATGGTGGGGATGGTGGGGATGGCGGTTCCGGCGGCACGGGCGGTAACGGTGGCGCTGGTGGAACAGGCGCCAATGGCGGCTACGGTGTTCCCGGCATGGTAAAACTGCATGGCTCGGTAGTATTGGCTGGAAGCGCCCAGATCAGCGCAGACAATGCAGCCAACGCAACTCCGAATCAAAACGGCGCAGTAACGGTCATTTCCAATATGACCGAGACCGCGCAGATGGCGAACAGGCCTCAGACCGCTACGGCCAGCCTGGTTGAAGGCGCCGCGAAACATGAAGCGTACCTGCTGGATCCTAATCCCCTTGTTAACACCCAAACTCCGGTCATTCCTAACTTGGTCGGCGGCGCCGCCACGCGTGGCTGGTGCCTGCCGGGATACTGGAACGACGGTGATGAAAACCCTGTGTTTTCAATAGAAAATAGCATAGAATACCGCGTGTTCCGTATGGCTGATGGTACGTCCGTGTTTGACGGCTACGACCAGGTGGTCATTCGAAACACCAACAGCTCCGGCCAATTTAACAATGTGACACTTGTTATCGACGCCAACCCAGAAGTGCTCATTGATGGCGAAACCGGTACGCCCGGCTTGCTGGCCGCTGGTGAGACCTGGACCACCTGTGTTCCGGCGGGAGCCAATATTTTTGTACCCGGTCCCGTCGAGGGTGAAGGTGAACCCATAGAAGGTGAACCTATTGAAGGTGAACCGATCGAAGGCGAGCCGATCGAGGGCGAGCCGATCGAGGGCGAGCCGATCGAGGGCGAACCCGTTGAAGGTGAACCGATCGAGGGCGAACCTATTGAAGGCGAGCCGGTCGAAGGTGAACCGATTGAGGGCGAGCCGATCGAAGGCGAACCCGTTGAAGGTGAACCGATCGAGGGCGAACCGACCGAAGGCGAACCCGTTGAAGGTGAACCGATCGAAGGTGAACCGATTGAGGGCGAGCCGATCGAAGGTGAACCCGTTGAAGGTGAACCGATCGAGGGCGAACCGACCGAAGGCGAACCCGTTGAAGGTGAACCGACCGAAGGCGAGCCGGTCGAAGGTGAACCGATCGAAGGTGAACCTGTTGAAGGCGAACCTATCGAAGGAGAAGAGGGAATCCTTCATCCTGCCGACCTGAACGGCGATTGGCGCATCGTTATAAGTGAGGCTATAGGATATCTCGCCGGATGGCAGCAGGGAAGTAACCCAATTGGATATGCCATCCGCGCTGCCTATATCTGGCAGAACGGTGAAGTGTATATCTATGACCCTGCCTACACGGTGCCCCTGTGTTGGATAGTAGCGCCCTGACATGAAATTTGCAGGAGCCTTGGATTAACGAAAAGGAGTTGGATTAGCAACATTCGTAGCATATTTATTGAAGTGAAAGGTGCCTACACGGTGAATTTGGCCTTAACCACCGCGGTGGAAGCGGATACCGTGGGAAAGGCGGCCTACATTACGGTAACGGGCACGATGCCCGCAGCGGACATGTTCGGTTTGCTGGTATTGGTCCTCGCTTCTGGGGCCGCAGGTGCGCGGGTGTTGCACGCAAAAAGAAAATAGTCTCTTCATAAACAAAATCGCCGGAAACTTACATGGTTTCCGGCGATTTGTGATTCATGTTCTGGTATGAAAGCCAACTCTTGGAATGGTGTGGCCCAAGACATTGCCAGAGGATGATAAGAAATAACGCGGGTGCTGCCACGTCCCCGAAGTTGTTCCAATGACAGGAGAAAGAATGGATACGCTAACCGGGGTATATGCACAAACGCAAATAAGGTTTAATCTGAATGCGATGGTTGGCGGAGGACACAAAAAGTTGCGGCGCCGCAATAACGGCGCCGCGTATGACTCTGCCCTGTAAAGGGGAAATAAATCTTGATAATTTACTCCATAAATTCAACCTTGGGGGGGGCTATGTAATCCTGGTAACGACCCGCTACCGCAGCTTCTTTCACATTCCCGCTGTGTATATAAATACGATACCTGAAAGCCAATTCAGCGCCTGCGGCAAGGGTATAATCACCATTTTCGGGAATCAGGCCTTTATTATACTCCTTTTCATTGAAATAGGAATACCCGAATACATTGGCGCCCATAAGCCCATAGCTGCGCACATGCCAACTCGAAGGATGGCGCAGATTGGCGGGATGATCAAATATGGCAAGTCCGCGCCGGCCCACGTTAGGAATCTCTCCGGAGAAATCACACCATGGGGACGGTTTGCCCCATACCTTGTTCTCGCCCTGTTCACCCAGGGCATTGGTAATCACCGCATTGGCATGGCAGATATCAGGCCGCATGCGCACGGCGATAATGCCACCTTCCTTGGTATCGCGGAAGAGTACTTCTCCCTGAGAGGCCTTGAAAGTGACCAAGACGTCAAGCATACGCGCTTTCTCGGGAGTTGCGTAAAACCGGTACTCCCGGGTTTCTTCAATGATGGGTGTTCCCTCTTTTGTTTCCCAGATATTGGCAGACCGTATCCATCCATAGGCATCCCCGGAACCAAAGGTAACATCCTTGCTGCGTTGGTTGCCCGCCTCGACACCCTCCGCCCAAAGATCCGTGCCCTTCACATCCCCGTAGGCAGTCCAAAGAGATTTCTGGTGCGGGTGGTCACGATCGATTTTTGGGGTGGACTCCACTTCCATGGGAAAGTCTCGGGTAATCCCCACGCCGCCTTCGCATTTCAGCGGCCATAGAAAGGGCTTGCGCCATTGGACGCCATAATGGTAGCTGGTGAAAAGGGTCCCGTCAATCTGTACATCAAGCACGTCTTCATCGGCGCGTTTTACAATGGAGACTCTAGGCGAGGCGCCTTCCGCTTTTTCCACGGCCGTTATTTCTGCGAGTGTTTTCGTATTGGCTTCGAGAGCATCCACCACAAATACCAGTTTACCGTCACGTAAAGTGGCCGGATACAGGGCGCCGGTTTCAGTATTCTTTACTGCGGAAGCGGAAGGCGCTTCTGTCCCCTCAGTGGCAATTTCCAGGGGCACATACTGGCAGGCCGCATCGCCTGTCTCTATATGTAATTTTTTGTTTATCAGTTCCACTGCCATAGCCGGTGCTGCTACTAATACACCCGAAAACAAGGCTATAATCACATATCGTGGCATTTCTGAATTCTCCTTGGTTGGCCCACGAAACAGGTAACACCCTCTTTAAGTGTAACAGATATTTCAATCTATCGCAAGAAAGGAGCGGCAGCGCATGGACTCCTCCATAAAGATTTCCCTGTACGCTTTCCTACATTTATCCATCCAAAAATGGTAGGATACCCTGTATAAGCCCTGGTGAGATATCCTCGGATTTGCATTATGTGCCCCGGCGACATGCGGTGGGTACAGCATACGGACAGCCTTTTGTGTTGTATAGGCTGCGGGGATTTGCTGCAATGATAAGTCAGAACCGGTATAAAAGTATCCGCACTGTTCTTTGGTGCATGCATGTTTTGTTCCTGTCTTCCTTGTTGTTCGCAAAGGGTGTTCATGGCGAAAACAATGACAAAGACTCTCCGGACCGGCTTTTCATATTCAAAGGGAGTGATGCCAATCCACCCTTTGAATTTATAGAGGATGGACGGGCAACCGGTATGAACGTGGAATTGCTGCAAGGTGTTGCCCGGGTCATGGGCTTGAATATCCGTATTGAGCTTGGTCCTTGGGACCAGGTACGCGAAGAATTCCAAAGGGGCCAGATTGACGGACTTACTGGATTTTGCCAGACCAGGGAGCGGAAACGCTTTGCCGACTTTACGTTTCCCTCTGTGATAAGTTCTTACGCGCTTGTCGTCCGTGCAGATTCCTCTGATAAATCCTTTACTGACGGATGGAACGGCTCCATAATCGTTAGAAACGGGGCTGCATCACATGACTACCTGTTAAACAATGGTTTCAAAGGGAAGATTCTGGAAGAACCATCGCCTCATGCAGTATTACGCAGTCTTGCGGAGGGCCGGGGGGATGGTGCGCTCCTTCCATATTACCAGGGGGTATACCTGCGCAACCGCATGGGGCTGACCAGTCTTGTTCTTGCCGAAGAGTCCGTTTTCCCCTGGGCCTATGGCTTTGCCGTGGCTTTAGGAAACGAAGAACTCCTGGAGCGTCTGAACAAGGGCTTGTACAAATTCGTTGCCTCCGGTGAATACCTCAATATCTGGTTGCGTTGGTTTAGTGAAACCCTCCCACAGAAACCCGCGCCCTATGTCGGCTACCTCTACACCGCTTTAATTGCCACTGTCGTTCTGTTGTTACTCATCACGGCATGGATCTTTTTTCTGCGCCGCGAGGTTAATAGGCGCACGAAGTCACTGCGCGAGAGCGAAGAACGGTACCGTACGCTTTTCGCAAACAGCAGTGATGCGCTTTTTCTGCTTCGAGACAAGGTCCTCGACTGCAACCAGCGGGCCTGCGAGTTGTTCGGTTTATCCAGGGAAGAGATCTTGAGCATGACGCCCGCGCAATTATCCCCTCATCTGCAGCCGGATGGACGGAGTTCGGATTCGGCGTCCAGGGAAAATATCGAAGCGGCGATGTCGGGCAAACCTCAGCTCTTCAGTTGGGTTCACCTGCGTGCCGATGGAGAGCCCATTACCGTGGAAATTTCCCTGCGTGCCGTTCCCGGGTTGTCCGAACCGGCGCTACTGGCGTCCGTGCGGGACTTATCGCCACGCATTAAAGCGGAGCAGGCGGTGCAGCGTCATCAGGACTTGGTGCACACCATCACAAGCACCAGTCCTGTAGGGATTGTCACCATGGATGCCGAAGGCAAAATTATCTTTGCCAATGCACGCGCGGAGCGCATCCTGCGCCTGAAGCGTTCTAAACTCTATGAACGGACTTATAACGATTTGCGTTGGCACCTTTCTTCCGCTAGTGGAGCTTCTTATAAGGAAGAAGACCTTCCTTTTGTGCGTGTCATGCGCACGGGAAAGGCTGTTTATGATGTTTTGTGCGCCATAGAACATGCCGACGGGGGGCGTTCCGTTCTTTCCGTAAATGGCGCGCCCCTTTTCAATAACGCTGGGAATTTAAATGGTGTGGTAACAACCATAGAGGACATTACCGTCAAACAGGAGGAGGAAAAGGAACGCGAGGCGCGTTGGGTACGGTTACAACGGCAGCAGGCGGCGATCATCCGTATTGCGCGGGATTTCGCCATGCTGGGGGACGACTTCGATGGCATCTTTAATTTGATTGTCACGACGGCTGCAGAGGTTCTTGAAGTATCTTACAGTGATGTGTGGGTGTTTGATGAAAACAGGACACACCTTCGTCGTATTGCCTCGTCTGCAGAAAGAGTAGGCAATGGTTTAGAAACCGATCTTCTCGACGTGGGTGATATACCGGACTACATGGAGGCACTGGATAAAGGGCGGTACGTGGATGTAGCCGATGTGCTTCACGACCCGCGGGTCCTGCAATTACAGGAAAACTATTTGTCACCCAATCGTGTGGGGGCGTTGCTGGATGCCCCTATACGACTCGGCGGCATGCTGGTCGGCGTGCTGTGCAGTGAATATCTTGACGGCGTTCGTTACTGGCGTCCCGACGAGCTTTTGTTTGTGGCGGAAGTGGCGGACCAGGCCGCGCAGGTTCTCGCATTTCAGGAACGCCGTCGCGCCGAGAAGGAACGGCAGGTATTGGAAATACGGATGCAGCAAGCGCAGAAATTCGAGAGTTTGGGTATGCTCGCAGGTGGTATCGCTCACGATTTCAGCAATCTGCTTACTGCAATTCTCGGCAATGCGGACTTGGCGCTAATGGACATTCCCATGGATAACCAGGCGGAATCCGCCCTCAAGGAAATCAAGGGATTGTCAAACCGGGCGGCAGAATTATGCAGGTCCATGCTTACCTATGCAGGCAAGGGCAGGTTTGACACCCAGCCTCTTTTGCTGGATGAGGAAATCCGAGAGATTAGTTTGATAATGGCACCCTCGATACCGCAAAACATGCGGTTGAATTACAGGTTTGATGATAATCTGCCTTTCGTAAATGCCGATAAGGGTCAGATTCAACAAGTTATTCTTCACCTGATGATGAATGCTTCCGAAGCCATTGGGACTACTGAGGGCACCATTACTATAAAGACCTATAAAATAGAATGTGACGACTCTTTTTTCAGGAACGGTTATTTTTCCAATATTCCCGACAACGGCCTTTATGTGGCTTTAGAAGTGGCGGATACCGGCAACGGTATGGATGCGGATACGCTGGATAAAATATTCAATCCCTTCTTCAGCACTAAATTTGTGGGGCGGGGCATGGGGCTGCCTGCTACATTGGGTATTGTGCGTGGGCATAAGGGTTGCATCCGTATCCAGAGCGTGTTGGGGCAGGGTTCCATATTCACCATATTACTTCCGGCCGGAGACAAATCCGACGCCGCGCCGGGACAGGGTGGCAGGGCGGCAATCCTGGAAGATAATTCCCGATGTGTATTGTTAATAGACGGCAATTCGCTTTCCCAACGGATTGGCCGCAAAATGTTGACGCGTCTCGGATATGCCGTGCTAAGCGCCGCGAACCTGGAGGAGGCCGCTCTTTATTTGTGCCGGGGATCTCATGCAATTCAGTGTGTGCTTATGGATCATGCGTATGATCAGGTCCTTGACATGGAAGAAATCAACAGATTGCACAATGCCTGTAACGGCATACCGGCGCTTCTGATTACCGAATTGGAAAGATCGGAAGCGTTAAGGCGTTATGGGGAGATTGGTTTTACGGATTTCATTGCAAAGCCTCTTCGGGTATCTTCTTTGGCCGCTAAATTAGGCGCTGTGATGAAATCATAGGACAGGAAAGAGTTGTCATATTCCCCTTAATTCGGTAATAATGAGTCGGTTTAGGTTTTAGTAGCCCGATGGGGATTTATCATGCACCGTAGGATGGGACCAGTACGGTGTGTCAAGACTGCCGATGTGTCTATTTAACGGAAAGGAAGCGTTGTAAAGCGGTTTTAGGGTAAAGTCCGAAACAGAAGAAGCGGTGACGCCTGTCGCTAACATTCGTGGTGGCCCAAAGGCAGCGGATGTTGTGTGTACGGTGCTTCCCTCTGTTCTTATCGGGTATAGGTTGCATAAATCGGAAAGTTGATACAGAGAGGAGAAAACAATGCGTAAACAAAGTATTGTCGCCCCCGGATGGTGGGATTACACCACCCTCGACGAAGCGCTGCTTACAGACGTGGCACAATTGACGGAAAAGGACCTTGGCCAGCTGTCCAGAGAAGGATTCCGCGTGATTTTTCACGAAACACTGGAGGATTTTTATCTTGCCGAGGCGCTGGAATACATAGAAGCCTGGCGCGCTTCCAGCCGGGATAATCCCGCGGGCATTTGCGGCCCCATCGGACCCACGGAGCAGTTGCCGCTGGTGGCACGGCTCGTCAACGCATTCGACCTCAACCTTGCCGCGCTCAACGCCCAGTTCTGGGGCATGGATGAATGGGTTCAGGATGGCAAAGCCGTGGATGAAACACACCCCCTTTCGTTCAAGAAGGCGGACATGGAACTGTGCTTCAACCGCATACGCCCCGAATTGCGGCCCCGGCCGGAAAACCTTCATTTTCCCGCCGGCGATGTGGCCGGGTACAGCGCCTCCTTTGACGCCATGCGCTGCCTGATCATGCAGGGCGGCCAGGGAGACGTGAAACATTGGGCGTTTAACGATCCACCCAAGCGGGAAGGGGCCTGGAAGGACGCGCCGCCCTCACCTGAAGAATACGGCAAACTGGGTACACGCATGGTGGACCTGCATCCCATGACCATCATGCAAAACGCGCGCACGTCCGGTGGCGGCCGCCTGTCCGAGGTGCCCACCCAGGCCATGACGGTAGGCCCCGTGGAAACCTGGAAGTCCGAAAAAGTCTCCATCTGGCAGGCAGGCAATCATGACAATCCCTTCGGCATGCGCCTGACGGCCTTCATGATCAGCAAGGGTCTTGCCGACAGTGCCGTGCCCATGAGCCTGTTGGCCAATCATCCAAACGTGGCGTTCCACTACTATCGCCCGGCCATCGGCAGCTGCGGGATCGAAATGCACTGATTGGGAAGGCCATGCGGCTGGTTGACGTCCACTGCCATCTCGAAAGTGAAGCGTTTCAGGATACTCTCGACAACGTGCTCGAAGGAGCGCGCCGTGCGGGTATATGCAAGCTCATTACCGCCTCGATAGACCCTTCCCAATGGAGGGTATCGGCGGCGCTCGCCCGCAGGTATGCCATGGTGGAATATGCCGTGGGCGTGCATCCCTGGTATTGCCCGGAAGAAACACTGCCACAGCTGGCCCGGCTTCCTGAAGCGGCGTCGGCGGCGGTGGCCATTGGAGAAATAGGACTGGACGCCAAAACGCAACGGTTCCCTCTTGCCTTGCAGATGGAGGTGTTGACGCCCCAACTGAAAATCGCGCAGGAACTGGACTTGCCTGTAATCCTGCACTGCCGCGGGGCGTTCAACGAGATGCTGCGCCTGTTCAAGCAGTACGGCGCACCACATGGAGGTGTCTTTCATAATTTCTCCGGAAGCCCCGAACTGGCGGAACAGTTCATGGAATATGGACTGGCCTTCAGTCTGGGCGGCGTAATGACATGGCGGAACAGCGCGAAACGAACCCGCCTGCTAAGGCGCATTTATCCGGACTATTTTCTGCTGGAAACCGATGCGCCCGATATTCCTCCTGTGGAAGCGCGCGGTACCGTCAATACGCCCGCCAACATCCTGTATAATCTGCGGGCGGCGGCGGAACTGCTGGCTCTTCCCGCGGAAACGGTGGCCGAAACCACCACACGCAATGCCGCGCGCATTTTTAAACTGCAACTGTGACCTGTCAGCCCTGTTTTTGAAACTAAGTGCAAAACCTTTACGCCTTTTTCCGAGCACCTTATGACGTGTACTCCTGAAAATACCGACTGGCTGCAACGCACCCGGCTTCTGGTCGGGGACGTGGGGATTGAACGCCTGCGCGAAGCTTCCGTCGCCATTATCGGTTTGGGCGGTGTCGGCGGCTACGCCATGGAAGCCATAGCCCGCGCGGGGGTCGGGCGGCTTCTGTTGGTGGATTGCGACGTGGTGGATACCACCAACCTCAACCGCCAGATTCTGGCGCTCGGCCGTTCCCTGGGACAAAGAAAAACCGATGTCGCCCGCGAACGCATCGCCGCAATTCATTCCGGGACCGTGGTGGAAACGTTTCCCCTCCGCGTTTCTGAAACAACGCTTGCCGACCTGGGCCTAAACAAGGGATGGCATGTCATTGACGCCATAGACGATTTGAACGCTAAAGTTGCCCTGCTGCGCTATTTGTATCAGAGGGGAATCTTTTGTGTGGCCAGTATGGGCGCGGGGCAGCGGCTGGATCCGACACGGGTTCGGATTGCCGATATTGGCGCCACGCGCGGCTGCCCGCTGGCGCGGCTTGTGCGGCAGCGGTTGCGGCGCCAGGGTATTGAAAAGGGAATCCCCTGTGTGTTTTCCGACGAGCCTCCGACACCCTTTCCGGCTGGAAAAGAAAGAAACGATATCCCGGTTGTTGGCAGTATTTCGTATCTGCCCGCATTATTTGGCATGATGGCCGCAGGACTTGTCATCACCACTATTTTAAAAGGAAGTTCCATACCATGATGTATTCCCTGTTGCTTGCGGGTCTGCTGTTATTGCAGCCGGCCACCCCGGAAAAGACGATTCAGCGCAGTCCCCGAACCGGCGGCATTTATGTGGTGGCCCATCGCGGCGTTCATGAAGGCATTCCCGAAAACACGTTGGCCGCCTATCGTAAAGCCATCGAACTGGGCGCGGATTTCGTCGAGATTGATGTGCGCGAGACCAAAGATGGCGCCCTAGTCAGCATCCACAACGACGAGGTGGACGCATACGCGAAAGACACCGAAGGATCGGTCAATTCATTCACCCTGGAGAAATTACGCGCCCTGGATATCGGCAGCCGTGTTGGACCCGAATGGGCAGAGGAACGCATCCCCACGCTGGAGGAAATTCTGAAACTCTGCCAGGGCCGTATCGGCATCTACCTGGACCTGAAACAAGCCGATGTGACGAAGGTGGCGTCCCTTGTACAAAAGTACGGCATGGCAGGAGATGTGATCTGGTATGCGGGCGGGCCGCACCTCCGCAAACTACGTGAATGTTGTCCCGAATGTATTCCCATGCCCGACTCGGGCCCGGAAAGAAATCTCACGCGACTTCTTGCCGACTTCACGCCGAAGGTAGTCGCCTCCACCTGGGAACACCTTACAGAGACCTTCGTTGAAGCCTGCCACAACGCCGGCGCGCTGGTTATCGTGGATGATGATGGCCCGGAAACATGGAACATCATGCTTGACTGGGGCGTGGACGGCATCCAGACAGACCATGTGGCCGAACTTATCGGCGTGCTTCGTGCCCGGGCTGCGCTGCCAGTCCCGGCCATGACGGAAAAAGAAAAACAACCATGAACCCGGAACTGACCGTCGTCATCCCATCCTATAATCCCAACCCGGAGCTGCTGCGTGCCCTGTACGAGTCCCTGCTGCGGCAGACCTACGAACAGTTCGAGGTCATTCTTGTGGATGATGCCTCCATTGACGCCTCGGCATACACCTGCGTTCTGGATCAGCGCTTTCGCCTCTTGCGTCAGAATCGCAACCGCGGCCCGGCGGCCTGCCGCAACCTGGGCGCCAAGGCGGCGGAAAGCGAATACCTGTTTTTTACCGATACCGACTGCGAACTTACCCCAGAGACCTTACAGCAGGCTGTGGACGGATTGCGCAGCGGGGCCATCCTCATGGGAAATACAATTACCCGGGCTGTCACACCTTTCGGCAGGGCTGTCGCGCTGCTTGGCTTTCCCGGCGGCGGCCTGCTCGGTTTTGATAAAGTGTGGCGCGTGGACAACAACGGGTATACCAACAGTTTCAGCAGCTGCAACCTCGCCTTTCGCAAAACCGTATTTGAAGCCCTGGGCGGATTCGATGAAACCTTTCCCGTGGCAGGGGGCGAAGACACCGTGTTGGCCTGGCAGGCAACGCAGGCAGGCTGCCGCATCCGCTATCTGCCCGGGATGTGCGTCTACCACATCGAGAAAAGCAACTTCCGTGATTTTATCCGGTGGCAACTCACGCGAGGCCGCGGCAACTATCACATCAAACGGCGCGTCGGTAAAGTCGGCGGCTACCTTCGGCTGCGCCTGTGGACCTTCAAGAACAGCCTGCGCGCCGCCGGCCCCCTCTACGCGTTGCCGGTTTGTGCGCTTATTGTTTTATCCGTGTACTACCAGATTAAAGGTATGGTGCTGGAAAAACGCGATACCCGGAAGCGGGGTACATAAGGCCATTGGGCAGGTGCTGCGCGGAAGACTGGGGGAAAGGACTTTGTGGGCATTGGGGCGGAAACGTTTGTGGAGGGATAAAGTCCGATGTATTGATCATATAGGTCGTATAGGCCCTATAGGACCTGTATGTGGCCCCGTACTTCCGTTTGTTCTGTGTTGCCCTTGCTGTGTATGCTAACCCCCATGACTACGGAAATGCTTACAGAAAGATCCGCCCCTTCCCAATCGTCCGCACAAGAACCGTTGCTGGATGTGGACAACCTTGCCGTGGTGTTTCAAACTGACCAGGGCGTTGCCCGAGCCGTGGATGGCATCTCATTCAGCCTGGACGCCGGGGCTACGCTGGCGCTGGTGGGCGAAAGCGGCTGCGGCAAGAGCGTCACGGCTCTGGCGCTGCTGCGGCTCATCCCGTCGCCCCCCGGTCGCATTGTGTCCGGCAAAATCAGATTTGACGGACAACCCCTGCGCGAACTGTCTGAAGAGGCCATGCGCCGTATACGCGGTGATGATATCAGCATGATCTTCCAGGAACCCATGACCTCTCTGAACCCCGTTTTCCGCATCGGCGCGCAGATTGGCGCCGTATTGCGCCTGCACCGGGGCCTTTCCCGGGAGGAAGCCGGCGCCGCAACCGTGGAACTGCTGCGGCGCGTGGGCATTCCGGAGGCGGAACGGCGAATGGAGGAATACCCGCACCAGATGTCGGGTGGCATGTTACAGCGCATCATGATTGCCATGGCGTTGGCCTGCGACCCCAAACTGCTCATCGCAGATGAGCCCACCACGGCATTGGATGTGACCATCCAGGCGCAGATACTTGCGCTGCTCCGGGAACTGCGTAACCAGACGCGGTTGGCCACCCTGCTCATCACGCATGATCTGGCGGTGGTCGCTGAGACCGCCGATACCGTAGCCGTCATGTATGCGGGCAAGATAGTGGAAACGGCGCCGGTAACTGAACTATTCTCCAATCCGTGTCATCCCTACACCCAGGGACTATTCGCCTCGCTGCCAGGGGTAAACCGTCCGGGAAAACATCTGGCAACCATTGAAGGCGTCGTGCCTCCCATCACGGCATTTCCGCCGGGATGTCGTTTTCACCCCCGTTGCCCCCATGCCATGGCGATATGTCGCGAGCTGGAACCGGCTCTGGTTTGCGGAACGGCGCCCCATCCAACAGCCTGCTTCCTGCACCAGGCTGCCGGGGAAATCCCGGCAAGGACAGAAACATGACAACCCCGCTACTCCAGGTGAACCGCCTTATAAAACGCTTTCCCTTGAAGGCGGGCGTATTTTCAAGAACAGTCGGCGCCGTGCATGCCGTGGAAGATATCAGTTTCTCCATTCCCAAAGGCGCTGTTTTAAGCCTGGTTGGCGAGAGCGGCAGTGGTAAGACGACGGTCGGGCGCTGCCTGCTGCGGCTGATTGAACCCGACAGCGGCGAGATTCGCTTTGATGGCGTGGATGTCCGGGTCGCGGACAAACGGCAGCTGCGCGACCTGCGCCGCCGTATGCAGATCATTTTCCAGGATCCTTTCGGTTCCTTGAATCCTCGCATGACCGTACATTCCATGCTGTCCGAGGTGCTCCGGTTTCATGGCCTGGCTTCGCGCCGCGAAGCCCCGGGCAGGGTCATCGCGCTGCTGGCACAGGTGGGGCTGCCCGAGGCGGCGGCGGACCGCTATCCCCATGAGTTCAGCGGCGGACAACGCCAGCGACTGGGTATCGCCCGCGCCCTGGCGGTCAGGCCGGATTTCATTGTAGCGGACGAGCCGGTTTCCGCATTGGATGTCTCCATCCAGGCTCAGATTCTAAACCTGCTCCGGGACCTTCGGGAAACACTCGGCCTTACCTACCTGTTCATCGGCCACAACCTTGCCGTAGTCCGGCACATCTCGGATCAAGTGGCGGTCATGTACCTGGGACATATTGTGGAATTAGCGCCGGCGGAGCGACTGTTCGCCGGACCGGTGCATCCCTATACACACACCCTAATCGAGGCCGCGCCGAAAACAAATCCGGATCGTAAAACTGTGCGTACCCTCCCGAAAGGTGAACCGCCCAGTCCAATCAATCCTCCCTCCGGCTGCCCCTTCCACCCACGTTGTCCCGTGGCGGAACCTTCCTGTTCACAGACCCCGCAACAGTTGACGGAGGTCGCGCCGGGCCATTATGTCGCATGCGCGGTGCGCACGGTCGGTAACGTCATTTCGCCCCGAGCCTGACCAGCCTACAGATTCACTTTCCCCAGATAAATAGAGGTCTTGCCTTCATGGGAGGCGTAATAGCTGATCCAGAGCAGTCCGTCGTGCCACACGAGGCCCGGGTAACTGGTGTCGCCGCCGCTGGGCAGTTCCAGCATCGGCGTGTACGCCTCCGGCGTCAGCGGACCCAGGGCCGTCTTCACTTCCGGCTTGTATTTGCGCCCCGCCGCAACCATGCGTCCATCGGGCAACAAAATGAAATTGGGGCCGCCAATCGCCCAGTCCAATTCCTTGAACTCCCAGTCCTTATAGGGCGCCTTGCTCGAACCGAACCAGGCGTTGCGTGACCCGTCTTCGCGACGGATAAGGGCCAGCATGGCGCCGTCCGGCTGGAAACGCAGCGTGGTTTCATTCGGCTTTCCGGTAACCTGGAGCGTCGTCAGCGGCGTCCAGTCAAACCCGTCCTTGCTGTGCATGAGGGTCAAGGCCCATTCCGCCCGTTCCTCCACAGGCCCGTTGTAGGCCACGCCGTAGGCCGTGTCGCCATGCCACGTGGTGCGCCAGAGCCAGTCGCCGTCCCGGCAAATAGACGCTGGCGCGGACCAAGTCGTGCCATCTTTAGAAAAGGCCGCACGGGGGCGGCGTCCCATCAATTTGCCGTCCTGATATAAGGATCCGCCCATCGTAATCATGAGACAGTTGTCTGGTGTCAGGCAGATCTTCGGGTCACGCAGGTCAATGCCTTCCTCCTGAAGCAGAGCGCGTGAAGTCCACGAATCCCCATCGGCGGAGGCAATGACGCGAACGCATCCATTGCCCTTGACATGTCCCGAAGCCTCACGGAAGACACAGTACCACGTGTCGTTAAAACGAATGAGGTCCGTAAAGGCATTGTGTTCGCCCTGGTCCCATATTTTTTTTACCGAAACCAGTTCTGGCGTGGTTTGCGTAAAAGCAAAGCCGCCGACAAAAACAATCAATATCACTGAGATAACAAAACGAAAAGCAGACATGTTGGTTCTCCTTACAGGGTATTTGGGGAGTCTTCCCTGGATGGGATAAATTCTTGCGCTTCAAGCCACTGCACCACGGTTTCCGCAGCCAGGCGGTGCCCATCCGCGTTCCAATGCGAATCATGATTATAACTCAGAACTTGCCCCTCAGAATCGGCCTTTCTGAATGCAGGCAGCAAATTGTAAAAAGAAATATGATGTTCCTCCGCAAAAGCCATCAGTTTCTCTTCCGGCAGACCGGTATTCAAGGTAATCCAGGGGAATTCCTTGCGCACCGCATTCTCATAACCTTGTTCAAATTGCACCCGCGCCGGCGCATTGAAAAAAGCGAAACGCGCTCCATTGGCTTCCGCCGCAGCGGCCATGGCAATAAGGACCTGCTCCGTAAGAAACCAGGCTTCCTGCCACGAGGCGTCATATAACTCGGGAGCCAGGTCCACGTTGTCTTTCGGTAACCCGAGGAAATCCTCCATATAACAGCCAAAATGGATGACGACATCCTTTCCCGGCGTTCTTACGCGGGTGATATATTTTAGACGCATTTGTTGATACAGGTGGGAAGTCAGGCTTTTTTGAAAGGCCTGCAACTGGTACAGGCGCGGTGAGTAGGCCGCGAGACGCTCCTCGTATCCGGCCTTGCTGCGGTCATAGTCCGGCGGGATCAGATCCAGTACTGCCTCCGTTTCATTCCACTGGACATAGGGTTGCCCATAATAACGGACATTATCCTCGCGCCAGAATTGCCTGGACAATTCCGGTGAGTTCCCGTATACGTCATTCTCCGCGTAAAACGCCACTAACACCAGGTCCGGCGCGTACTTTATACCCTCTTCCAGTAAATACCGCCATTGCGCAACAGTGGCATATCCCCCGACACCCATGTTGATGACTTCAACGCGCCGGTCCGTAAGAAGCCTTTCCATCACATCCGGAAATCCATCACCCTCCGCCACGTGAACCGCCTCCATATAAGAATCACCGAAAAGCAAAATCCTGAAGGCGCCGTCTTTCTGATAGGGGTATTCCCGGTCCCGTAGTCCCTTGCTGTTGGTGGTTACCTCGTTCTTGTATTCAAGTTCCTGCTCCAGGGCGTGCTGATTCGGCGCCAGCAGCCATCCGAGCGTGGGATGCGGCACACGCATCAATGGCAAACGATCCGTCTGGCGCCACTCCAAACTTCCATAAAGAGCCAGCCTGAGCCCAAATTCAATAATCAGGAATCCTGCCATCACGCTGCACAGAAACAACAGCGCCGTCAATAAGGCCCGCATGGGTCGGCTGTGAAAAAGTATCATCGGTTTATCCTGTAATTACACTTCCTTGCGAATGCAATTTTCCTTCTCTATCCTATCCATAATAGAGATAAACATCTATCTACAGTTTTACCTGGCTTGGAATCTGTTTTCCGCGCCTTCCTGAAGAGAATACCGTACAAGGCCGGGCGAGGCAGATCCTGCCTCCGGAATCAGTTCGCATGGAATCTGTTCCGGCAAAACCAGGGTCGCCTTGCATCCCAAGGGCACCGTCAACGCAACTTCATAGTAAGGTTCTTTGCGGACGGCCTTGAAAGTGAAGGGGCCCCGCACGGTATGTGCCGTGGCCTCTATATCACCGATATCGGCCAGCTGCGGGCGCACATCACATGCTGCAAATCCGGGCGAAGTGGCGCGGATGCCCATGATATCCATAAACAGAATATATAGCGGACAGACGGGACAATGGCTCCACTCGGCGGTGGAATCAGGACGGACGGTCCAGTCCTCCTGGAGGGTGTTGTTCAACAGCACCGAGCCCATGGTCGCCCAGCGTTTTCGGAAGTCATCCATTACCACGCCCATGCGTCCCCCCTTCGCAAGGGCCCAGTACCGCCAGTAGGCGTTTGCCGGATAGGACAGGCCCATCTCCGGCGGACAGGACGCCAGCGCCTCCAGTGCGGCCGCCGTATTGCCGTCCGGGCACTGGTCGAACAGGATGGAGGTGGCCAGGGAGCGGTCGCACAGGCGCGTCTCCTTCTCTTCTTCCGTCCAGGGCAGATTGGCCGCAAAGAGGCCCCGGCCGGAATTCCAGTAGTGCGCCCGGGCCGCCTCAAGAAGGGAATCCCCAAACGCTTCATAGGCATGTGCCTGGTCGTCCTGCCCGAAGGCAATCGCCAGAGGCGCCAAGGCATGCCGGAACATGGCGGCAGCGTAAAGATTGAAGGCGCAAGATTTATGCGCCGTCTTCTTGTAGGCGTTATGGTCAATCCAGACGGTCGGGATGCCCAGGTTTTCCACAGGCAGCAGGCCGTCCGCCTCGCGGATGGATTCAAGATAGGAAGCGAAACGCGCCAAGCGGGGATAGGCTTCCGCCACACTGTCGCGGTCGCCCGTTTCCAGGTAATGATTCCAGCAGTCGAAAACAAAGCCGATGCCATGGTCGAGGATGGGGCCCCAATAGGCAGCCTGCACTTGTTTCTGCATGACCCGGGCCAGCCGGTCGAAGGCGGGCCAGCAGTCCAGGAAATACCCGTCCGGCGTCAATCCCTCGCTGAAAGTGCGCAGGAAACGGGCCGGCAGCAGCGTGTCGCCGAAGCCGTAGCGTATGGCGAACAACTGCGGGCCGCAGTCGCCGCTGTATTGCTGCCGTTCACGGCCCATACCGTCCACAACGACATCTATCGCGCTGTTGTTCAGTGTATTCGTCGTGGCGTCAAACAAACGCTGTAACGCGGCGTCGGCGCACCGAACCTGCACGGGATTCGGCCAGTCAAAGAGGCGGCGCCGCGCCTCCATCTTGATAATCCGCACCGGGCGGGAGGCGTTACGTATATGCAGCTGTACCCAGCGGAAGGATTCATAATCGAAGGGTTCGAAAATATTGATGCCTTCCCGGCAGATAAAACGCGTCCAGGCAAAGAAATGGGTGTCCAGCCAGGCGGGCCCGTCTTCCGCGTGCGATTCCTGGACCATCATCTCCACGACAGCGCCTTCGGGCGCTTCCACGGAGAATCGCGGCCAGCCGACCAATTGTTCCTCAAACTCGAAAGTGGCGTACACTCCTTCCCCATCCGGCGTTGCCGGAAGAAGATAACCGGAGGCTTCGGAAACCGACTGGGCAACGGGTTCCTTTACAATTTCAAAAGAATCCGGGATACGCATGTCGAACCAGTCGTTCGGATCACGCCGCCAAAGGATCCGGCCCGAATCGGCCAGCCCTTTGGCGGGAATCATGACTTCCCGGGTCAGGGGTATCTGCCGCGCGCGTAACGAACCGTTTTCTTCCTGAATGCGGTCAATCAGGTCATTGCTTTCATAGTTGCTGCACGCGGCGGGCCTGTTCGGGGCGCACTTGAGAGGCATGGCGCCGAGCCATTCCGAACCAGGCTGGAAATCCGGCGTATCCCAGCCAACCGGATGCAGGCGCGCGTCGAACTCCTCCTGAAGCGCCCGCAGATACCAGCGTTTGTGTTGGCCTGGCGCATGGGCGCGATCGAGGAACGCCTGCCAGGTATCGTCCGAAACCACGGTCTGCTTCGTGCCGTTTTCAAATTCCAGCACCGCGTGAAAGATCATGCCCGGCTTGCCCGCCGGCCACGTGCCATCGCCCAGACCATAATGCAGCACTTCCACACCGATGACATTCCGGCCCGCCTTGAGCAACGGCGTGATGTCAAAGGGGTCGGCCTCCTGGTAACGCGGATCATACGGAGCAGGCCCCCACTGCACGCGCGTTCCATTCACCGACAGGCGGTACCGGCTGTCCGCGGTTACCCAACCGCGCGCCCGTACCGGCTTGCCCGCCTGCAGGTCCAGTTCCCTGCGAAATAGAATGAACGTGTTCGAGAGGGTGCGTTTGGAAGGCATCCATATCCATTGCGCCGGGGCAAGATTGATTTCATAGGGGCGAGGAACCGGCGCATCAAAATACCGCGCGTCCCAGCTGTCCTGCGTCAGGGGGGCATCCAGATAATCCACCCGGATGTCAGGTGGGGCGGATGGCGCTCCGAGCATCAGGGCAAGCAACACAAAGGTCTCTGTCGGCATAGTAGTTCTCCCGGGTCACATGCGAATTAACCCCGAAGGGCGGATACCTGTGTATCTTACCACGTCTCCGTACCCGGAAATACAGGCGTAATACCATCGAACGGGCTTATTGGGTTGGCCCCGGTGTTTCGCTGTCCACATGACCCGCTTTGGCCGCTGCGCCCTTGGGAAACGCGGGGTCTTCCGGCGAGACACCAAAGTGGTTATCCTTGAACGTCAGGTTTTCCGGGCCGGTCTGGTTAAAACGGATGGGCTCGCCGGAGGTATTATAGATAATATTTTCCTCCACGAGGAACCCTTTGCTGCCTTGATCGAAAAAGATGCCGTTATTCGGAGCGCCGCCGTGGGCGAAGGTGCTACGATGAACGTCATGAAGCAGGTTGCCGCGCAGCACCGTACCCGGCTGGTATCCCAGCGTGTAAATGGCGCCGCCGTCGGCAAGCATTTTCATGACATCCTGGACATGGTTGAATTCCACGGCGCAGTTGCGTTGTGTTGTTTCGCTGGAGTCCCATCGGAACCCGATGGAAATACCCGTGTACGGCATGTCGCTGATGTCGTTATGGTGGATGCGCGTGCCGTCGCAAAAGGCGTCGAACACGCCGACGCAGCCGTGGTTGACCGCACCGCAGCGGCGCAGGATGCATTCAGCAACCGTGTTTCCGGTCGGCACGAGGTCTGGCACAAGCCAGTCCGCCGAAAGCGACCCGTCCCCGGAACTTGTGCCATCCCGGTCAAGGAGATCGTCGCGCCAGCCAACCATGATGCCCGTGCCGCCGATGTCCTCGATGTCGCACTGCAAAATGGTGTTTTCGCGACAGCCCTTGCCCAGCACAATTCCGGACGCTCCGGTATGGCGAAAGCGGCATCGCGTCACGCCGCAGCCTTCGGCACGGCTGAATTTCACGGCGCCCGGAAGCACATAGGTGCGTGCCGTCATGGAAGTGCCGTGGTGTCCGGCTTGAATACCGACATAACCGAATTCCGGTAAGGACCATTCGGCATGAGCAAAAGTAAGCCCCTCAAAATGCAGGTTGCGCACGGGCGCGCCGTCAGCGCCCTCCACGCTGAGCAACAGTTCCAACCGGGGCGCGATAAACAGCGCCTGGTTCGGATCTTCAGCCGGCGCACCCTGATACAACACCGTGCCCGCTTTTCGGTCCAGGTACCACTCGCCGGGAACATCCACGAAGGCAAGGGCATTCTCCACAAAGCACGGTTTGTCCGGGCTTGTGGTCGTCGCGTCGCCATGGCCAATCCACCCCGCGGGATGGCTGACCCGGACAACCGTGCCTTCAGCGGATGCCACGGGCATGCGCGTAATGGACCAATTTTGATAGACCACCAGTTCCGCGTGATCCGCAGCCGATAGTGGTGTTGACAACGGCGACTTCAACGTGATTTCCGTGACGCTATCGTCCACAGCCGCCACCCGCAACAGGTCTTCACCATTTGGAAAGCGACCCCGGGGCAGGCGTGCATCTTCCCGAAACAACTGCCGGAAAGACCAGTCACCGGCAGCAACCTCCGGCAAAACCGCCGTCCATTGATCTCCTTCACCCCGTGTCCATCCCGTGACCGGACGGCCTCCGCTGAGTAGGGGTGTCTCACCTTCATAAGCCTTATAGGTGACGGTCTGCGTTCCTTCACCGCCATCCGCCGGGGTAAATACCAGCGGGGCGTCCAGGTGATATACCCCGCCCCGGATATACACGATGATATTACGCGAGTCGCAGTCCGTAATCTGTGTACGCACGGCGGTCTGGGCACGTTGCACTGTGGCAAAGGGCGCCTCAAACGTGCCCGGCCCGCCGTCATCGCCTCCCGGTGCAACGTAAAAGGTTACAGGCGCCGCAGCCAGGTTGACCACGGCCAGAAGTACATTCAACAAAAGCGTGCTCATGGGAAAGGGTCTCCAGAATTGCCATTAAAAAACCTGTAAACCGTCCCGGCAGGCCATGTTTACAGGGTTCTTCATTTATAGATGGAGCCGGCGAAGGGAATCGAACCCCCGACCTGCTGATTACAAGTCAGCTGCTCTACCATCTGAGCTACACCGGCATTTTGAAGTGAAAAGTATAATTCAGGCTAAATCTCTAAAACAACACGAAAACGCAATGCATTCAGTTTCAACAACCTACATGGATGGTTTTCTTCGGCGAGGAAGTTGGGGGAATGCACAAGCAGGGAACTTTTATCGCCAACGGTAAATCGCTTCCACCAGGGCTTTCACATTTTCAAAGGGAGCATCGTTTTCAATTTCGACATAGAAGATGCCGCCGCCTTGCCGGGCATGATACTGTTTCGCATAGGCTTTAATGGTCGCCTCGATTTCAGACGGTGTGCCCCGGGGCACGAGGTACTGGCGATCGGGATGAAGATACAGGGTCACATGATTGTGGGCGCAGTGTTCGAATAATGCCGGATTGGCTTTAAAGAACCCGATTTGCGGCCACAGCCCGTCAATGCCTAACTCTATCAGTGTGTCTAAAGTGCCTTCCAGAAACCCGCAGGAGTGGAAAAAGACCTTTCGACCCGCTTCGTGGATGGGCGCCATCAGCCGCGCATACCGGGGCGCAAAATGTTTCCGGAACAAGGCGGGCGGAATGATGGGGGCGCTTTGTGTGCCCCAGTCATCGCCAAACATGACGACATCCACGCCGGCGTCCAGCATGGCTAGGATTACCTGCCGCCAATAGTTTTCCAGGCGGTCCAGAAAGCGCAGCAACCCCGGATCTTCCGCCAGGATATCCATCAGCACCTCCTCTATGGGTCGGAGGGCGTGGAGCCGTTCGAAGATGGAAATGGTACCTTCAAACACGAGATAGTCCTGCCGCTGTGCCCCAATCGCGGCACTATTGAACACGGGCACAGGCGGAAACACATAGCTGTCCGCTACATCCCAACTTACGAGGGGATACCGGCGCGGATGTCCCCAGACGCCATAGATGAGATGTTCCCATTCCGTGCCCCACTCATCCGTACGGATTTCATGGTAACGGCCGTCGGTATCCACCGCACCTGCCGGGGGACTGGGAATAGGATCGAAGACGACGGGATTGTCAGGCGGATACGTGTTGAACAAATCGAGCAGTTTACTGCCATGCACATAAAATCCCGCCGGTGACGGGTGATAGACCACGGGCATTCTGTCCGGGGCATTGAATGCGAAAGTATCCAGCATGCGCTGACGCGAGGTCACAGCGGAATTCCCTACCCGTTTTTTGATATAAGAATTTCAAAAACAATACTGTATGGTTATTCTTGATGCTTCAACAATTCCAATGCCTCTGCATCGGCCAGGTCCTTGAGCCTGCCAGTTGCCCTTTTATTACAAATAAGGTCCTCTAACGAGGGGACATGCACAGGAATCCCTTCAATAGTAATGGCAAGTGAACGTTTAAAGGAGTCCTCAAACTGAAGTCCGGACGCCGAAGTAATGATATCCACCCGTCTTGGAGCCACACCAATTTGAAAGATGGTTTCTTGCTGCTGGAGGTCCTCCTGGGACAAATTGGACACGGGCGCTCCAAAAGAGCGTAACGCATTCAGGACAGCCTTCGCGTTTTCTTTTGAAGGCATAACCCAGATATCAATATCCATGGTAGCACGGGGATATCCATGAGCAGCAAGGGCATACGCGCCGACCAGCAGAAACTTAACGTTGGCCTCGTTCAATGCGTGTAGTATGTCTTTGTAGTCTTTGTTTAACATTGAATTTCTTGCTTAACGATGCCGCTTCACAGGTCAACGGCCACACCAGTCCTATGCGCATAGCCGGCGTGCCGGGAACGAAGTCATCATTCCGAAAGTCCTTCATTCGGCCTTTAATTATATGTTTTCTGTTCATGTTCTCAAAGTACCATCTTCTCGAAGCATCATTCAACTGAGGATGTTATACGTTGGCAACGGGCGCCCATACCTACGTTAGTTCCGCGCTCCCCTGTTCTTCCACATCAAGATCCGTAATGTGTCCACTCCGTTAAAGGAGGGTTAAGGTGTATTATTATCCTGTCGCTTGTTTCCGGAGCGTGTATGCGTTAAAAACCATTCATAAAGCGCGGGGTTGTTATAGGTTTCCGTCCAGGAATCATGCCCGGCCTCAGGATACACGGTGAACTCCACTTTTCCGCCGGCCTTCTTCAGGGCATCCACCATTTCCTGGGATGCCTGCAGGGGCACCACGTCGTCCTTGGCGCCGTGAAACACCCACGCGGGGAGATGCGGAATCCTTTGCGCCATGAAGGGCTCGCCCCGGCCGCAGATGGGCGCGATGGCGGCAAAGCGGTCCGGATACTCGGCGGCGAGGCGCCACGTGCCGTAACCGCCCATGCTCAGGCCGGTAATATAAATCCGTTCCTCGTCAATCCGGCAGGTGGCGATGATATGGT
>JAEAMG010000899.1_pt1 | contig 27750 bp, 23 predicted proteins | sample 8958741 | NCBI WGS metagenome assembly JAEAMG01 (sample SAMN16933256, study PRJNA681125) | bioreactor sludge metagenome | isolation source: anaerobic bioreactor treating anionic surfactant - SDBS | place: India: Bengaluru | collected 2019-02-28 | reverse complement strand
GGCCGCGCCGCCAGCTGCGCCGCGCTGGCGTAGATCGTCACGTCATCGGACGCCAGCTGGCGCAGGTGCTCGAAAAATGCCTGCGCCGGAATGGCCCATGACGCCGCATCGCCGACCTGGCCGTTCACGCGCAGGCCGGCGGCATCGAATTCGCGCGCAAAATAATCGCGCAGATCGCCGCGGCCGGGATGGTCGATGCGGCGCTGCGCGACTGCCGGATCGAAAGGGCGCACGGGAACCTCCCAGCGCCGGCCGGCGTGGTCCAGGCAAGCCAGCAGCTTTGTATCATTTTCCCACACGGGTACGGGAAAGGCGTCGCCCATGGCGTCTTCCAGCGCGTGATAGAACGTCACCGGCCCCATGGAAATGCCCAGACCCAGCACCTTCGCGTGCTCGCAGCCGATAAACCTCTGCCAGGGCGAGTCCGTGCCGAAGATCGAGGGAGCACGGTGGTGCGCCTCGGTGAGGCCGGCGGCATGGCGGCCCCACGCGGACACGGAGTGCGTCGGGTGGATGCTGCGGTGGATATTGCCGCTTGCCAGAAACGCTTCGGGCAGGCGGCCCATGTGGGTGCCGTGGCGGCGCGGGTCGAACACATAGTCTTTCATGTCACAGGTGGCGCGCACGGTGCCGCCGGGCAGATAGTAGGTGGGCAGCAGCAGGGTGCCTTGCGGGCCGACAGCGTCCTGCAGGGCATGGACCACGGTTGCCGCGCCGCCTTCCACATAGCCCATGCTTTTCAGCGAAGAATGCACGAACAGCGTATCTCCCTGCGCGATGCCCAGCCGCGCCAGGCCGTTGGTCAAGGCGGTGCGCGTCACGTGGGGCGCGCTGTGGCGCATGTGCCGGGCGCTGTCGGCGCGGCGCCACGTTTCCAGCGCGGCCCTGGCGGCGCGCTTGGCTGCTTCAAGCATCACCGGCTTCCCGTGCCAGTTCCAGTTCCAGCAGGTTCGCATCGATGCAGAACTTGGCGGCCCAGTTCAGGTAAGCCCAGGCGCCGTAGTCGCCATCGACGGGAAACGAGCCCTTGACGCCGCCGCGTGCGTGCGCGGGACCGTCGATGCTGATCGAGCGCCGCACGTAACGGTTCAGGCGGCGCCCCGCGTCGAGATAGCGCCGCTCGCCGGTGAGCCGATACAACAGGAACAGACAATGCGCATTTTGTACGGAACCCGTGAGGCAGGCGTAATCGGCGCCAGGCTGGAAGTCCGGGCCGAGGCGGCCCGCCAGGTAGCCATCGGCCGCCACGGCATTGGCGATGCCCGTGGCGGTGCGCACGGCGGCGTCCAGCAGGTCGGCGCGCCCCGCAAAACGGTGCGCTTCAAGCAGGCCGCGCAAGGCGTAGCCGATGGTGTGGGTCAAAGGCAGCAGCGGGTTGTCGAGGCAGTTCGACTCGAACCAGCCGTTGCAGCGCTGTTTGCTCAATGCCCAGTCGACCTGGCGCAAGCCGGCCGCGCCATAGCCGTGGCCAGGCGCGATGCGGTCCGCTTCGAACAGGCCCCAGGCCACATGCGTTTCGTAGGCCTTGTCGCCGGGGCCGGCGAACGGCGTCGGATGCCGGCGCCAGCAGCCGTCGGCATCCTGGCTGTCGCGCAGCCACCTTGCCGCGCGCTGCATGGCGTCCTGGTAGGCCGCGCCGTACGCCTCCACGCCTGCGGCCAGGCCAAGCAGGATCTGGCCCGTATTGAAGGTAACGGGCACGCGTGGCAGCGAATCGATCTTCCCGCCCTGGAAACCGCCTTGCGGGAACTGGATGGCCACGCACCAGTCGAGCATGCGGCGCGCCCGCCCGTGCAGCGCAGCGTCGCCCGTGCGCTGCGCCAGGGCGATCATGCTGGGGATGATGTAGCCGGTGGTCTCCGGGTAGGAGCTCGACCAGCCTGTCAGCAGGCTGTAGTCGCGCGCGACGCCGCCGTCGTGTGAACTGGAATGGTCCTGCGCCGCGCACAGCCAGGCGGTGCAGGCCTTGACGACGGCGTGCGGGCCGGGATCGATGGCGGGCAGGCCGCGCCGGTCCGACAGCCGCTCCATGCGCGCCGCCGCCGGCAGGCCCGCTGGCGGCGCCAGAGTGTTCCTGATCTTCGCGAGCAAGGCGCGCATGGCAGTCCAGTTGGTGGTTGGCTCAGGCTACTGTAGCGCCGGCAGCGGGCCGGGCTATTGACTTGCCGCAAGGATTGGCCGTTGCATCGCTGCCGCCGGAATTGACGCATAATGGATACTCTCCCAACGTCGACGAGGCCCGCCATGAACAGCGTCACGCTTGAATACACAGTCGTCACCAATCCCGACTCCTTTGTCGGCTTCAAGTATTACGTCAAGGCGGGGCAGGCATTCGATGCCGACGATTTTGCCTATTCTTACAAGCTGAATCGGTCCGACCTGGACCCGGACAGCGTGCTGGCCACCCGCGAGGCGGCGGCGAAGCTGCAGCCGGGCGAGTGGCTGACGGTGTCGCATTCTGTGGCGGCGTAGCGCGCAAGCTGTGCGCTTTTCCCCGGCGGACTTTGGCGGCCCGCCAAGTGAGAGATATCGGCGCTGCGGATCGCCAGGCCGGATTCGGCTGTTGCTTCGGAAGCCAGTGTCAGGGCAGGGTATCACTCGGCACTGATCTTGCCGAGCTGCTCACTTCTGCCTATAATTGAGAATAATTCTCATTAAGTTTGCGCTATACGCCAGACCTGCCGCTCCATGTCCGCCGACCACGTCTCTCTGCATGACTTCGATGACATCGCCATTCTGTATCGCCAGCACCACGGCTGGTTGCGCGGCTGGCTGCAGCGCAAGGTGGGCAACGCCTTCGACGCGGCCGACCTGGCACAGGCCACTTTCCTGCGCGTGCTCGCGCCGCAGGGCATGCAAGGCGTGCAGGAGCCGCGCGCCTACCTGACGACCATCGCCCGCAACCTGCTGATCAATCATGTGCGCCGGCGCGCCATCGAGCAGGCCTACCTCGATGCCCTTGCCCTGATGCCGGAACCGGTGGCGCCGCCGCCCGAGGTGCGCCTGATGTTCCTGGAACGGCTGGTGGAGCTGGATCGGCGCCTGGCAGCGCTGCCTGCGCAGGCGCGGCAAGCATTCCTGCTGGTGCAGCTCGACGGCATGGGGCAGCAGGAGGTCGCCGCCGAGCTGGGAATTTCCCTGTCCACCGTCAAGCGGCATCTGGCCAGGGCGGCCCTGCGCTGTTTTTTTCCGGAGCAGCACGATGAGTGAGGATGTGCAGGACCCCTTGGGCGGAGCAGACGCTGCCGCACGCGTGGCGCCTGCCGTGGCGCGGCAGGCCGTGCAGTGGTGGCTGGCGCTGCAGGGTGGCGACGCCACTGCGGTACAGCTCAATGCATGGCGGCGCTGGCGCGCCGAGGACGCCGAACATGAACTGGCCTGGCAGCGTATCGAGGCGGTCAGCGGCCAGCTGGCCGGTATTCCGCCGCCGTTGGCCGGCGCCGCCCTGGCCGCGCCCGCAGGCGCCCAGCGGCGCCGCGCGGTGCGCCTGCTGACGCTGCTGGTGGTTGTGGGCGGCGGCGCCGCCATGCTGCGCCAGGGCCCTGCCTGGCAGGCGTGGAACGCCGATGCCAGCACGGCCACGGGCGAGCGGCGCACCTTGCGCCTGCCGGACGGCGGCACGCTGGTGCTCAATACCGATAGCGCCATCAAACTGCGCTATGACGCCAGCGCGCGCGTGGTGCAGCTGCTGCGCGGCGAGGTACTGCTGCAGACGGCACCCGATGCGCAGCGGCGGCCCTTCCTCGTGCACACCGCGGCCGGCACGGCGCGGGCGCTGGGCACGCGGTTTATCGTGCGCCAGCACGACGGCTTCGTGCAGGTCGGCGTGCTGCGGGGCGCCGTCGAGCTGCAGCCTGCGGCGTCCCACGCCCAGTCACGCGTACTGCAGGCGGGCGAGGAGGGCAGTTTTACCCGCGACGGCGTGGACGCGGCGCATGTCCTCGATGCCGCTGCTGGCGCCTGGGCCGACGGCATGCTGGTTGTCGCGCACATGCGCCTGGACGCCTTCCTGCAGGAGTTGTCGCGCCACCGGCGCGGCCACCTGGGATGCGATCCCGCGCTGGCGCATCTGCTGGTGTCGGGCGCCTATCCGCTGGCCGATACCGACAAGGTGCTATTGGCGTTGACGGAAGCCTTTCCCGTCGAGCTGCATTACCTGACCCGTTACTGGGTCACGCTGCGGCCGCGCGCGGCGAAAAATTAAACTGAAAATACATGGACTGTTTCTGCACGCTGCCTTGTCAAGGGAAGTGAGGGCGCAGGTTTTGGCCCGTTCCACCCATCCCATGATATGAAGGCATGCCATGAACGAACGCAGCACATTCCATTCCTCCACGCGCTTGCGCGCACCGGGCCTGCTGGCAATGACGCCGCTCGCCCACCTGGTACACGCGCTGTGCCTGGGCGCACTGGCCAGCCTGGCCGGCGCGCCGGCGCAGGCGCAGACGCAGACGGCGGGGCAGGCAGAGGCCCTGCGCCATTACGCCATCCCGGCCGGGCCGCTGGAAGCGACATTGAACCGGCTCGGGCGTGAAGCGGGCTTGCTGATCGCCTTTGGCTCGGCGGCGACGGAAGGGTTGCGCAGCGGCGGCGTCAGCGGCAGCTATGCGGTGGACGATGCGCTCGCTCGCGTACTGGCCGGCACCGGACTCGCTGCCGTGCGCACGGCCGGTGGCGGCTATGCGCTGCGCGCCGCCACCGCGTCCGCTACCGGGGCGGCGGCGGACGGCGTGCAGACGATGGCGCCCGTGACCGTCAGCGCGCAGGCGGAAGAGGAAAACCCGTGGGGCAAGGTCAGCGGCTATGTGGCGCGGCGGGGCAGTACGGCCACCAAGACCGATGCTTCCTTGCTGGAAGTGCCGCAATCGGTGTCCGTCATCACGCGCGACCGCATGGATGACCAGGGCGTGCGTACCCTGAACGACGCCATCCAGTACACGGCCGGCTTGCGCAGCAACACTGCAGGCGCCAATCCCGCCGATGACAGCCTGTCGGTGCGCGGCTTCAGCCAGTTTTCGGGCGCGTTCTACCTGGACGGCATGCGCCTGATGCCCATGGGGACGCTGGGCTTCTTTGGCGTCGAGCCGTATGGTGCCGAACGCGTGGAAGTGCTCAAGGGTCCCTCGTCCGTGTTGTACGGCCAGAATGCGCCGGGCGGCATCGTCAATTTCGTCGCCAAGCGCCCCGCGGCGGACCAGCTGAACCAGGTCGAACTATCGCTTGGCAGCTACGCGCGCAAGCAACTGGCCCTCGACGTGGGCGGCAAGCTGGCGGACGATGGCAGCTTGCAGTTTCGCCTGGTGGGGCTGGCGCGCGATGCGGACCAGCAGATCGATTACATGAAGGATGACCGCTACTATCTGGCGCCCAGCCTGACGTGGGCACCGAGCGCCCGCACCAGCATCACCTTGCTGGGCTTTATCCAGAAGAATCGCGCCATGCAATCGTCGAATGTGCAGTGGGAGGCATTGAACGGCAGTAATCCCAACGGCCGCCTGCCGCTGACGCGTTTCCTGGGGGAGCCCGGCTTCGACCACGAGGAGACGAGTGTGGCATCCGCTGGCTACGCGGCGCGCCACACCTTCGACAGCGGATGGATAGTCAGGCAGAACTTCCGCTACCTGCACGCGGATAACCATGAACAGTATATGTTTCGTTACGGCAATTTGATCGACAAGGCGATCACCAACCGCGAGATCGATACGCGCGACGGCAAGGGTAGCGTGTACTCGCTCGACACCAGCGTGACGGGCCAGATGGCGACGGGTGCGCTGCGCCATGAGGTGATTGCCGGCATCGATTACAGCCGCAGCAATACTTCGTTCAGCTCGTATATCGTCGACGGTCCGCAGATCGATATCTACCGCCCCGTCTACGGCAGCGCGCTGGACCTGGCGGCGCTGGCGCCCGACGCCCTGCGCCGCGAGCATAACCGGCAGCTGGGCGCGTACCTGCAAGACCGTGCGCAGTACCGCAGCTGGGTCTTCACCGTGGGCGGGCGCCAGGACTGGACGCGCCAGGAGCAGCGCAATCTGCTGGCATCGCCATCGACCACGACCTTGCGCAAGCCCAGGGCATTCACGGGCCGCGCCGGCATCACCTACCTGGCAGCGAACGGGCTGGCGCCTTACGCCAGCTACAGCGAATCGTTCTCGCCCGTCTCCGGTGCCGACCGCCTTGACCGTCCATTCGAGCCAGAAACGGCCCGGCAAGTGGAAGTCGGCGTGAAATATGCGCCGGGCGCGCATCTTTCCGTGACTGCCGCCGCATTTGAACTGCGTCGCCAGAACGTGCTGACGACAGACCCGGACGATCCGAATTTTTCGATCCAGCAGGGGGAGGTGCGCTCGCGCGGCATCGAGCTGGAAGTGGCGGCACAACCGAGCAGCCAGCTGAAACTGCTGGCGGCCCTGACCTACAATCCCCTGAAAGTGACGAAGGCGAATCCGGACATGTGGGGCACGAATGTGCAGGGCAAGTCGCCTTATGAAGTGCCCAGGCAGATGGCGTCCGCCTGGGCCGACTACACCTTCGCGGGCAGCTTGCGCGGCCTGTCGGCCGGTGCCGGCGTGCGCCATGTCGGCGCCAGCTGGGGCGATGCGGACAATACCTTCCAGGCGCCGGCGTTCACGCTGGCCGACCTGTCGCTGCGCTATGACCTGGGCCAGGCACGCAGCCACTGGCGTGGCCTGAGCGTCAGCATGACGGTCAAGAACCTGTTCGACAAATACCATGTCGCCTCATGTTTCTCGGCACGGGCCTGCAATTATGGCGAGCAGCGCAACGTCGGCGTGCGCCTGGCCTACCTTTGGTAGCGCGCGGCCAGTTCGATGGCTGGCGCGCAGCCCGTGTAGCTGGAGCTGAACTCCAGCGGGCATTCCTGCACGATGCACGCTGCCTTTCATGGTTTCCTTGGCTAGATGCCGAACACTTTCAAGATCGCATCCGTCAACCCCTCGAACCAGCTGCCCACCTTGCCCGGCTGCTTGCCGTGGCGCGGGGTTTCTTCGTACAGGTAGACGCCGTGGTCGCCATCGAAGCGGTCGTTGAGCAGCGCCTGCTGGCCGCGCAGGTAGGGGAGGAAGGTTTCGCTGCGCATCGTCGAGTACAGCACGTCGGTGGTAAATCCCAGGGTGGCGGACTGGCTGATGGCGCGGCCCTGGCCGGCCCGCTCCAGGCGCACGCCGCGGCAGCCGCGCACGATCAGCGTGACGGGGCCGCGAAAGACGATGAAGCGCAGCTGCAGCGTGAGCCAGGCGTGCAGGCTGCCCAGGCGCCAGTGGCTCGATATTGCCAGCGGCTGGTTCGCGTCGCAGATCAGTCCCACGAGGCCCCGTGGCTGGAATACCAATGCGCTGCCGGCCGGCAGGCGGACGACGGCGATTTCCAGCAGCGGGTCGTCGCTGGCGGAAATCGTCACGGATGCTGGTACGTCGCTGTGCAGCCGCGTCAGCGCCGCCATGCCGGCCGCCAGGCTCGTAAATGGGAAGCGCCAGTCCAGCAGCCACTGCGTGCGCTTGGTGCTGCTGACGGGCGACGACTGCAGGTATGCGGGGTGGATCAGCATCTGCTGGCCCGGCTGCAGCAGCAATGCCTGCGAGACGGAGGAAATGCGCGATGCGCCCTGCGGCGGCAGGGGCAGGCTGGCATCGCCGGCTTGCAGCTCGCGCGCGACCGACAGCGGCGGCAAGCGCGCGGCAAGGGGCGCCAGCACGAAGTAAAAGAAGGCCTTGATGGCGACGGGCAGAAGGATGGCCGACAGCACCAGCAGGGCCGCCGTGGGCACCACGTCCAGCACGGGCGCGCGCCAGCGGGCGATCCAGTTGCGCGCCAGCTGCGCCTCGCTCGTGGCGATGGCCGCCTGCACGGGCGTCAGGGTGCCGGCCAGCGCCGCGCCATCGATGGCGAATGGGGCGGGGTGGGCCGCATTGTTGGTGCGTGCGCGTTGCGCCAGCCAGGCGCGATACGCTTGCAGGTTGATCTCGCGCAGGCGCTGACCCTCGGCTTCGAGCTGCGACAGCTGCGCGTAAGCGTCGCTGCCAGGCAGGCGCGCCGCCACGGGGTGCTGCGCTTCCAGTTGCCGGCGCTGGGCCAGGTTGTGCTGCAGCGCGGCATACGCGCTGACGTGTTCCGCCTGCAGGCGCGCCAGCGTGTGCCGCGCATCTTCGCCTTCGACTGCCGCTTGCAGGGCGCTCAGATAACGGGCTTCCTGCGCCAGCACTTCGATTTCCACGCGGCGCGCCGCTTCCGCCTGCGCATGCAAGGCCAGCGTGTTCGTGTCGGGCAGGGGGAGGGTGAACAGCGAAGGCTGCTGCTGTGCGCGCAGTTGACGCAATTGGGCCTGCACATGCGCCAGGCGCGCGGCGATGGCCGTTTGCGAGGTTTTTTGCAGGGCGTTGACACGCGCCGTGGCGGCAGCGGCCAGACCGGCGCCATGGCTGCCGGCGCTGTCGGACGCCTGGCGCAGTGCGGCGACGGCCTCGCTGCCGGCGCTGTAGGCGCGCCATTCGGCCAGCAGCAGGCGTCCGGCCAGCAGGATGACGATGAACAGCGCGAACTGCAGCGCGTGGCGCAGCAGGAAGTGCAGGATGGCCGTCAGCAGCTGGCGCAAGGAGGTGCTGCCTTAGTTCGCCGCGCTATCGGCGTCGGCACAACACTTCTTGTACTTCTTGCCGCTGCCGCAGTGGCACGGGTCGTTGCGGCCCGTTTTTGGTATCTCGCGCAAGACGGTGGCGCCGGACTGGCTTTGCGCCTGGCTTTTCAGGTGGCGCTGGCGCGCCCAGGCGGCGTTGATGGCGATGACGGCGGGAATCACGCCATCCATGGCCGCTTCGGCCGCATCGTCATCGAGCTCGCTGGCAGAGGCCAGGTGCTGGAACGGCGCCAGGTATTGCGGGTGGCTGACGGCCAGGGCCGCCCACTGGGGCTTGTCCAGGCTCGTGCCAAGGACAAAACCGGCGCACCAGGCGCTCACGCTCCATTCTGGGCCGCAGACGTAGATGGGCTCGAAGCTGTCCGGGTCCTTCGCCAGCCATTCGACCATGTAAGCGTGATGTCGCTGCGCCAGGCTGGCCGCCCGTTCGCTGGCCTCGTCCTGTGCTGGCAAGGCGCTGCCGGCCGCCTTGTCCCACACCCATGGCAGCCATTGTTCCGACGTGATCTGTTTCGGGCTCAGGGCGATGGCCGTGAGGAAGCCTTCCAGCATCGACACGTCCATGGCGGCACCGGCCAGGGCGGGCGCCGCCAGCAGGGTGTCGAGTTCGGCGTATTCGTCGTCGGAGAGGGGCGAGGTGGTGGAGATGCTGGACATGGGATTCTTTGTGTAAGTTGGTCGATGGCCGCTGGCCCTGTCAGTATTGTACCGCCCGGCAAGGGGAAAGCCGGCGCCGGAATGAAAAACGGCGGCCCGCAGGCCGCCGTTTTTATCCAGGGCAGAACGCTTACTTCACGCCGTGCATCAGTTTGTTGATCAGCGGTGCGATCAGGAACAGGATCACGCCGGCGCCCAGCAGGGACCAGAAGCCGAAGGTGTAGCCGGACAGGGCCGATTGCACCGACATGCCGCTGGTGCCGCTGACGTGGCTGGCGAAAATGCCCGACAGGTTGTTGCCGATACCGGTCGACAGGAACCAGCCGCCCATGCCCAGGCCAACCAGGCGCACTGGCGCCAGCTTGGTGACCATCGACAGGCCGATAGGCGACAGGCACAGCTCGCCGATCGATTGCAGCACGTAGACGGTGGTCAGGGTCCAGAACGGGATCTTGTTATCGGCGCCAACCAGGCTCGACAGAGCGAAGATCAGCAAACCGAAGGCCAATGCGTTCCCCAGCAAGCCCAGGCCGAATTTGCGCGGGATCGATGGATTGACATTGTGGCGTGCCAGGTAGACCCAGACGGCGGCGATGAGAGGCGCGAAGACGATGATGGCAACCGAGTTGACGGTCTGGAAGTAGGCGGTCGGGAAGATCCAGAAGCCCAGGTCGCGGTTGACGATCTTGTCAGCCAGGAAGGTAAACGAGCTGCCAGCCTGTTCGAAGAACATCCAGAACAGGATGTTGAAGACGAAGATCAGCAGCATGGCGATGACGCGGTCGCGCGCCACTTTGCCGTTGCGGATGCCTTCGATCATCAGCATGAAGGCCAGGCCGACGAACAGCACGGTCAGGACGATTTGCAGCTTTTCAGCGCCGACGGTCAGCAGGAAGTACATCAGCGGGATCACGCACAGGCAGCCCAGGGCGACCCAGACGACGCGCATCGGGTTGCCGGAACCGGCTTCCGGTGCGCCGATGCCCTTCAGGGCGCGGCGGCCGATGAAGAACCATACCAGGCTGATCAGCATGCCGAAACCGGACGCCATGAAGACCATCTTGTACGAAGGCATGGCGCTGGTGCCGAAGATCGACTCGGCCAGCCACTGGGTGAAGACGGGCGCGACCATGGCGCCCATGTTGATACCCATGTAGAAGATCGTGAAACCGCTGTCGCGGCGCGGATCGGCTGTCGTGTACAGCTTGCCGACCATGGTCGAGATGTTCGGCTTGAACATGCCGTTACCGACGATCATCGTGGCCAGGCCCAGGTTGAAGATGTCCTGGTTCGGCACCGAGATGCAGAACAGGCCGGCTGCCATGAAGATGGCACCCAGCAGGATCGAGCGCTGGTAACCGATGACCCGGTCGGCGATGTAACCGCCGAACAGGGCGCCGGCGTACACCAGCGCGAGGAAGGAACCGTAGGTCAGGTTGGCCGCTGCCTGTCCCGAACCGTCGCCAGCATGGAACTGGGCCACGATGTACAGTACCAGCGCCCAGCGAACTCCGTAGAACGCGAAGCGTTCCCAGAATTCAGTCATGAACAACATCCACAATGGGCTTGGATGGCCCATAATCTGCTTGAACTCGGGAATAACGGCTTCCTTGTTGGGCGTAGTCGCACCGCTCATGCGGTTCCTCCTGAAAAATTATTATAGTCAATCGATACAACGAACTTATGGAAGCCTGCGGGCGGCGGGGACTCTCATGAAGAACCTCACGCACGGGAATTCCAATAGGCAGGCATTCTAATCTACAAATTGCGCTGAAAGAAGGTTTCGATTCGCATTAGCAAGAATGACTGTTTCATATTAATCAAACCGGTTTGCAGGCAAGGGCGGCCCGGGCGATTTTGCGGCGGCACAGCACAACTTGCCCGACTTGTCGTATATTAAGGTTGCAAGACCTTCGAGCATCGATTTTTAAAGGAATTTTTCGCATTATGGAACACGACGTTATCGATACTCTGGTTTCACCGGAAGGCCGCCTGGACGTGCTCTCCAAGACTGAAGTCAACAAACTGCTCGACACCAGCCAGGGCGGCCTGTACAACACTTTCCGCCGCTGCGCGCTGGCGGTCTTGAATTGCGGCAGTACCATCGACGATGGCCGCGCCCTGCTGGAGCGCTACCAGTCGTTTGAAATCTCCATCATCCAGCGCGAGCGCGGCATCAAGCTCGACATCAAGGGCGCGCCAGCCATCGCCTTTGTCGATGGCAAGATGATCAAGGGCATCCACGAACACCTGTTTGCCGTGCTGCGCGACATCATCTTCGTCAGCGATGAAGTCACGGGCAATCCGAAATTCGACTTGCAGAGCACGGAAGGCGTGACGGACGCCGTCTTCCACATCCTGCGCAACGCGAATGTGCTGCAAACCCAGCTCAACCCGAACCTGGTCGTCTGCTGGGGCGGCCATTCGATCAACCGCGCCGAATACAATTATTCGAAGGAAGTGGGCTACCAGCTGGGCTTGCGCGGCCTCGACATCTGCACCGGTTGCGGCCCGGGCGCCATGAAGGGCCCCATGAAGGGCGCCACCATCGGCCACGCCAAGCAGCGTTTGCACAATGGCCGCTACCTGGGCATCACGGAGCCGGGCATCATCGCGGCCGAATCGCCGAACCCCATCGTCAATGACCTGGTCATCATGCCGGACATCGAAAAGCGCCTGGAAGCGTTCGTGCGCGCCGGCCACGGCATTGTCGTGTTCCCCGGCGGCGCGGGCACGGCCGAAGAAATCCTGTATATCCTGGGCATCCTGCTGCACCCGGACAATGCAGACATCCCGTTCCCGTTGATCTTCACGGGGCCGGAAACCTCGCGCGAGTACTTCGTGCAGATCAACCAGTTCATCAGCGACACCCTGGGGCCGGAAGCGCAGCAGCGCTACAAGATCATCATCGACGACCCGGAACTGGTGGCGCGCGAAATGCTCGAAGGCATACGCCTGGTGCGCGAATTCCGCAAGGCGCACAGCGACGCGTATTACTTCAATTGGCTGCTGAAGATCGACCACGAATTCCAGAAGCCGTTCCAGCCCACGCATGAAAACATGCGCAACCTGAGCCTGCACAAGAACCAGCCCACGCACTTGCTGGCAGCCCAGCTGCGCCGTGCATTTTCCGGCGTGGTGGCGGGCAACGTCAAGGATGACGGCATCCGTTCGATCGAAGAGCATGGCAACTTCGAGATCCACGGCGACAAATCCATCGCCGGTCCCATGGATGCGCTGCTGGCGTCCTTCGTGGCGCAGCACCGGATGAAACTGGCGGGCACGGCGTATGTGCCTTGCTATACGGTAATCCAGTAACTTTTCAGTCAGCGCCGCCCGCCTCCTGCGTTTGCCGGGTGCGGGCGGCGCCTTTCCATTGATGTCCCCATCTTGTTCCTTCGCCGCCACAGGCAATCAAATCGCTTGCGTCATCGATGTGTGGGTGCTATCTTTGGAACCGGTTCCAAAATAAAAATATGAACGTCAACAGGTAGTGGAGAGCAAGCTTGGATTCAGTACGCGGCAATAAAAAAAACCTCTCGGGCGAATCGGTCCGGCCCGTGACCATCGCCCAGGTGGCGCGCGAGGCCGGCGTGTCGAAGACCAGCGTGTCGCGCTTTCTCGGCGGTGAACTGGACGCTTTGTCCGAGAACATCCGCCAGCAGATCGACAGCACCATCGCGCGCCTCGGCTACCAGCCGAACCAGATGGCGCGCGGCCTCAAGCGCGGACGCACGCGCCTGATCGGCATGGTCGTGGCCGATATGCTGAACCCTTACACGGTGGCCGTGCTGCAAGGCGTGGAAGCGGCCTGCCAGCAACATGGCTATACCCTGATTTTATGTAATACCGGCAATGATGAACAGCGCGAACGCCAGTCGCTGGCCGCGCTGCGCTCGTACAGCGTGGAAGGGCTGATCGTCAACACGCAGGGGCGCAATATTCAGTCGTCCGACTTGCAGCAGGCGGACATGCCCATCGTGCTGGTCGACCGTCGCATCGAGGGCGCCGATTTTGACCTGGTGGGCCTGGACAATGTGCAGGCGGGCCGCCTGGCCACGGCGCATCTGATCGAGCAGGGTTTCGACGCCATCGCTTTCGTCGCGCCGCCCTTGACGGGCGTCAGCTCGCGCCTGATGCGCGCCGAGGGTTTCCAGGCCGTGATGGCCGAGCATCCAGGCTGCGTGGGCGAAGTGCTGGCAGTGGACCTGGACGACCGTCCTTCCATCGACGCGCAGGTGCGTCACTGCCTGGCGCAGTGGCGCGGCCGCCGCGTGGCGCTGCTGGCCTCGAATGGCATGGTGGCGCTGGAACTGGCGCTGATGCTGCAGCGCCTCGAATTACGTATGCCGCAGGATGTGGGTTTGCTGGGCTTTGACGAATTGCCGTGGTCGCCGTTGGCGGGCCTGAGCACGATCGAGCAGCAGACCTATGAAATCGGTTTTTCGGCGATGACGTGCATGCTGTCGCGCCTGCAGGGCGAGCAGTGCCCGCCGCGCGAGGTGCTGTTGCCAGGTAAGTTGATTGTGCGCCATTCCACCCAGGTTAAGGAAGTACGCACGGGCGGCGACGCTTGAGGAGGGGGAAGAGGGCGTTGCCCTTTTTTTTGGGAAAGTTATGGAACCGGTTTCATAGAATGTATTCACACTGGAAAGGGGCATGAATCGGCAAGGCAGGGCAATGGCATGAGGTTGAAAATAAGTTGAAACGACATGGCAAGAGACGATCTGAATCGTCCATTTGACAATATTCCCGGAAGTGCCTCGACGAGGCCGGTACCGGGATCACAGGAGACTGAAACATGAAGATGACTACACTGTTTTACACGAAGATCGTGGCTTGCGCGCTGGCCGCTACGTGCACCCTCGGTGCGGCGGCCGATGCCGGCGCCCAGACGCTTGGCGACCTGATCAAGAAAGGCAAGCTGACCATCGGCGTGGTCAGCGGCACGCCGCCGTTTGGCAGCATCGACGCCAAGGGCGTGCCCGTCGGCTATGACGTCGATGTCGCCAACCTGATCGGCAAATACCTGAACCTGCCCGTGGAAGTCGTACCCCTGACGGCGCCCTCGCGCGTGCCGTCGCTGGAATCGGGCAAGGTCGATTTCCTCGTGGCGACCCTGGCGCCCACGCCGGAACGGGCCAAGACCCTGATGTTCACCATGCCCTACAGCGCGTTCGAACTGGCCATCGTCGCGCCGGTCGGCGGCAAATTCAAGGCCCTGGCCGATTTGAAAGGCAAGAAGGTGGGCGTGACCCGCGGCACCACGAATGACACGGCGCTGAGCCGCATGGCGCCGGCCGGCACGGCCATCGTGCGTTTCGAGGATGACGCCACCGTCACCCAGGCATTGCTCAGCAAACAGGTCGATGCCGTCTCGATTCCCAGCACCATGGCGCTTGACATCATCAAGACGCGCGGCGCCGGCAAGATCGAAGTCCGCTTCTCCTACTCGCTGCAACCGAACTCGATGGCCGTGCGCCGCGGCGACTTCGAGCTGCACCAGTGGCTCAACAACTTCATCTACTACGTCAAGCTGAACGGGGAACTCGACGCCATCGCGCGCAAGTGGAGCGGCGCGCCGCTGCCAGCGCTGCCGACCTTCTGATACCGCAAGCCGCACTGGAAAAGTGTTGGTCCGTACGGCGCGCCACCATGGTGGCGTCGCCGGGGATGCGCACGTAGACAAGGAGTTGAGTATGCCGTATGAATTTCATTTCGAACTCGTCATGCAATCGCTGGACCGCCTGTTGTGGGGCGCGGCACTGACGATACGCCTGAGCGCCCTGGCGATGGTGCTGGGACTGGCGGTGGGCGTGTGCGCCGCCGTCATCCTGAAGAACGGTCCCGCCTATGCCCGCGCCGTGGTGCGCGCGTATGTCGAGATCATCCGCAGCACGCCGTTCCTGGTGCAGCTGTTCATCATCTACTTTGGCTTGCCGTCGCTGGGCCTGCAGCTTGACGCCAACGGCGCCGCGCTCGTCGCCATGACGGTCAACCTGGGCGCCTATGCGGCGGAAATCGTGCGCGCCGGCATCGGCGCCGTGCATCCGTCGCAGCTGGAGGCGGCGCAGGCGCTGGGCATGACGCGCTGGCAAGTGATGCGCCATGTGGTGCTGCTGCCGGCGCTGGAAAAAGTGTATCCCGCGCTGGCCAGCCAGTTCACCTTGATGATGCTCGCCTCGAGCGTGGTATCGGCCATTTCCGCCGAAGAGCTGACCGCCGCCGCGCACCTGCTCGACTCGGAAACCTTCCGCAGCTTCGAGATCTACATCGTCGTGATGGTGCTGTACATCCTGCTGGCCCTGTTGTTCCGCTTCAGCTTCTGGGTACTGGGCCAGATCGTCTTCAAACGCCGCCGCCGTCTGGGCGCGGTGCGCATGGGAGCATGACATGATCAGTGACTTTTCCTGGGATAACCTGCAATTTCTGCTCGAGGCGACGCGCTGGACCATCGGCCTGTCGCTGCTCGTCTTCATCACGGGCGGCATTGCCGGCTTCGCGGTGGCGCTGCTGCGCACGGCGCGCAGCCCGTTCCTGCGCTTCATCAGCGCCCTGTACATCCAGCTGGTCCAGGGCACGCCCGTGCTGATCGTGCTGTTCCTCACCTATTACGGCCTGGCTCTGTTTGGCTACAAGCTGTCGCCGATCGTCGCGGCCGGCGCGGCGATGACGATCTTTGCCAGCGCCTACCTGGGCGAGATCTGGCGCGGCTGCATCGAAGGCGTGCAGCGGCAGCAGTGGGAAGCATCGGCCGCGCTGGCGCTGAACCGCTACCAGCAGCTGCGCTACGTCATCCTGCCGCAGGCGCTGCGCCATTCGCTGCCGCCGACGGTGGGCTTCATGGTGCAGATCATCAAGAACACTTCGATCACCTCGATCATCGGCGTGGTGGAACTGACGCGCGCAGGGCAATTGGTCAGCAACGCGACCTTCCTGCCTTTCATCGTCTTCCCCGTCGTCGCCCTGATCTACTTCGCGATGTGCTATCCGCTGTCGCGCTACAGCCATTCACTGGAAAGGAAATTCCATGCCCATCGTTGAAATCGACAATATCAGCAAGAGCTTCGGCGCCAATCATGTGCTCAAGGGCGTTTCGTTCGCCGTCGAGCGGGGCCAGGTGATCGCCGTGATCGGCCGCAGCGGCTCCGGCAAGAGCACCATGCTGCGCTGTATCAACGGCCTGGAAACCATCGACAGCGGCAGCATCGTCGTGGCAGGCCATACGCTGACGGCGCGCCAGGAGCATCTGCTCGACTTGCGCAAGGATGTCGGCATGGTCTTCCAGAGCTACAACCTGTTCCCCCACCTGACGGTGGAAGAGAACGTCATGCTGGCGCCGCGCATCGTCAAGAAGGTGCCCGACGCGCAGGGCCGCGCCACGGCGCTGCGCGTGCTCAAGCAGGTGGGCCTGGACCACAAGCGCGAGGCCTATCCCGAGCAGCTGTCGGGCGGCCAGCAGCAGCGCGTGGCGATCGCCCGTTCGCTGGCGATGGAACCGCAGGTGATGCTGTTCGACGAAGTCACGTCGGCGCTCGACCCGGAACTGACGCAGGAAGTGCTGAAGGTGATGGAAGAGCTGGCGCAGGCCGGCATGACGATGCTGCTGGTGACGCACGAGATGGAGTTCGCGCGGCGCATGGCCGACGTCACCGTCTTCATGCACCAGGGATTGGTGTGGGAAAGCGGACCGTCGGAAGCGTTTTTCAGCAACCCGCAAACGCCCGAAGCGCGCCAGTTCGTCGGCGCGGGAGCGATCAAATGAGCCCCGTCCTGGTGGCGGCGTCGGCCTATGGCGCAAGCAGGGTAAGGCAGCTGGGGCAAAGCCATTTCATCGACGTGGTGGCCGATGCGGGCGGCGCCGGCATCGAGATCCGCCGCGAACTGTTTACCTCCGACTTGCCGGACCTGGCGCGCATGGGCGCGGCGGTGGCCGCGCGCGGCCTGTACTCGGTGTATTCCACGCCCATCGAATTGTGGGGCACGGACGGGCTGCCGCGGCACGAACTGCTGCAGCAGATGCTGGACGAGGCGGCGCGCCTGGGGGCGCGCTATCTGAAGGTGTCGCTGGGCCACTACCCGGCCGCGCCGGAACTGGCGGACTTGAAGGCCCAACTGGCGGCGGCGCCCGTGGCGCTGCTGGTGGAAAACGACCAGACGGCCCATGGTGGCGCGCTGGCGGCGATGGCGCGCTTCCTGGCGGCGGCGCGCGAAGCCGGGCTGCCGGTGGGGCTGACCTTCGACATCGGCAACTGGCGTTGGGTGGGCGAGGACGCGCAGCAGGCGGCGCGCCTGCTGGCGCCGTACGTGCGCTATGTGCATTGCAAGGCCGTCCTGGAGGACGCGGGCCGGCTGTCGGCGTGCGCCGTTTCCGAGGCCGATCCCACCTGGCGCGCCGTCTTCGCGCACTTCGCGCCGGGCGTGCAGCGGGCCATCGAATTCCCGCTCGAAGGCGTCGACCTGGTGGCCGAAACGGGCCGCTACATCCAGATGCTGGAGGCTGCATGATGGAACAAGAACTGCGCCAAAAGGAAATTCAAGGGGGGCACGCGCTCGACGTCGTCACCTACGGCGAAGCGATGGCGATGTTCGTTGCCGAGGAAACGGGCGACCTGGCGGCCGTGGCGCACTTTACGCGCCGCCTGGCCGGCGCCGAGACGAATGTCGCCATCGGCCTGGCACGCCTGGGCTTGAAGGTCGGCTGGCTGAGCCGGGTGGGCGACGATTCGTTCGGCCGCTTCATCCGCGCCAGCGTGCAGGCCGAGGGTGTCGATTGCAGCCGGGTCGTCATCGTCGCCGGCCAGACCAGCGCCTTTCAGCTCAAGGCCCGGGCTGAAAATGGCGCCGACCCGATGGTCGAATACTTCCGCAAGGGTTCCGCCGCCAGCCGGCTGGCGCCCGAGCACTTCGACCCCGCCTATTTTCTGTCCGCGCGCCATCTGCACGCCACGGGCGTGGCGGCGGCGCTGTCCGAGACCAGCCTGGCGTTCGCCGGCCAGGCCATCGACTTCATGCGCGAGCATGGCCGCACCGTGTCGTTCGACCCGAACCTGCGGCCCACGCTGTGGCCCTCGCAAGCCGTCATGGTCGAACAGGTCAACCGGCTCGCCTGCAAGGCGGACTGGGTGCTGCCCGGCCTGGGCGAAGGAAAAATCCTCACCGGCCACGAGCTGCCGCACGACATCGCCGGCTTTTATTTGCAACAGGGCGCGCGGCTGGTGGTCATCAAGCTGGGCGCCGAGGGCGCGTATTACCGCACGGCCGATGGCGACAGCGGCGTGGTGCCGGGCGAGCGCGTGGCCAATGTGGTCGACACGGTGGGTGCCGGCGATGGCTTCGCGGCTGGCCTGGTCAGCGCCTTGCTGGAAGGCTTGCCGCTGGCGCAGGCCGTACGGCGCGGCAACCGGGTCGGCGCCTTCGCCATCCAGGTGGCCGGCGACATGGAAGGCTTGCCAACCCGCGCCCAGCTCGACGCGCTGGTCCAATCTTGAACAGAACAGGAGAAATACGCGTGAAAAAACATGTGGTTGTCTATAAAAAACTGGCCGAACCTTTGCTGGCGCGCCTGCGCGCCGAATGCGAGGTGACGTACTTCGAGGCGATCGATGCGGGCAACCGCGCCGCGTTCGCCGACGCCATCCGCGGCGCGCACGGCTTGCTGGGCGCCAGCGTGCGCCTGGACCGTGCACTGCTGGACCCGGCCTTGGACCTGCACATCATTTCCACCATATCGGTGGGCGTCGACCAGTTCGACGTCGATTACCTGCGCGAACGGGGCATCCTGCTGGCCAATACACCGGACGTGCTGACGGAAACGACAGCCGACACGATCTTCGCGCTGATACTCGCCAGCGCGCGGCGCGTCGTCGAACTGGCCGAATTCGTCAAGGCGGGGCGCTGGACGCGCAGCGTGGGCGAAAGCCAGTATGGCGTCAACGTGCACGGCAAGACCATCGGCATGCTGGGCATGGGGCGCATCGGCCGCGCCGTCGCCCGCCGCGCCGCGCTGGGCTTCGGCATGCAGGTGCTGTACGTGAATGGCGAAGCGGTGCCCGAGGTGGACGCGGCGCTGGGTGCGCGCCAGGTGGCGCTCGATCACTTGCTGGCCAAGTCGGATTTCGTCTGCGTGGTGCTGCCGCTGACGGTGCAGACGGAGCGCATGATGGGCCGGCGCGAGTTCGCGCTGATGCGCCCCGGCGCCATCTTCATCAACGGTTCGCGCGGGCGCATCGTCGACGAGGCGGCGCTGATCGAGGCGCTGCAGCAGGGCACCATCCACGGCGCCGGTCTCGACGTGTTCGAGCGCGAACCGCTGGCGCCGGACAATCCGCTGCCGCGCATGGCCAATGTGGTGGCGCTGCCGCATATCGGCTCGGCCACGCACGAAACGCGCTACGCCATGGCGCAGCAGGCGGTGGACAACCTGCTGGCAGGCCTGCGCGGCGAGCGTCCGCGCCACTTGGTGAGCTAGGCGCAGTTTCCATCAAAAGACAGACAGGGCAAGACATGAAGAACAAGGTAGTAGGAGCAATGATCATCGGCGCGGGCGCCTGCGGCGGCCTGTGCTCGGCGCAGTCGAACGTGGCCATGTACGGTATCGCGGACCTGGGCGTGGTGTCCGAGAGCGGCGGTGCCGGCGGCAGGGTGCTCAAGGTGACCAGCGGCATCGCCAACGGTTCGCGGCTCGGTTTCAAGGGCAGCGAAGACCTGGGCGGCGGCATGACGGCGATCTTTACGATGGATGCGGGCATCCTGGCCGACACGGGCGCTTCGGCCCAGGGCGGCCTGCTGTTCGGGCGCCAGGCTTTCGTCGGCCTCGCCGGCGCGGCGGGCACGCTGCGCCTGGGCCGCCAGTACACCTTCATCGATAGCAGCCTGGGCGCGCTGGACCCGTTTTACCTGGGGTTTGCGGGCAGGATGAGCAATGTCTTTACGGCCGGATACATCAGCCGGGTCGACAACAGCATCACCTACAGCTCGCCCGTGCGCGGGGGCCTCTCCGGCGAACTGGCGTACGGCTTCGGCGAAGTGCCGGGCGACGCTTCGGCCAGGCGCTACGCCGGTGCGGCGGCCACCTATGCCAGCGGGCCGCTGTACCTGCGCATGGCGCACCAGGACGCCAATACCCTGTCAAGCGCGCTGGTGGCGGGGACGGCGAGGAACACGGTGCTGGGGGCCACCTGGGACTTCGGCGTGGTCAAGGCGCATGGCGCCGTAGCCGTCAGCAAGAGCACGGCGGGCGCCGCCACCACGGTCGACAGCGCGGACCTGATGCTGGGCGCCACCGTGCCTTTTGGCCCGCACCGCGTGTTGTTCTCGTACGTGCGGCGCGACGACCGGCGCGCCGCCAACGGCGACGCTGCGCAGATCGGCATCGGCTACACGTATGCGCTGTCGAAGCGCAGCACCTTGTATGCGGCCTATGCGCATATCGACAACCGCAACGGCGCCGCCTACCTGGTAGGCAACGCCACCGACAACGGTACCGGCAACCAGGCCTGGAACCTCGGCCTGCGCCACACTTTTTAACGGGAGAATAGAATGAAGAAGATCGGATGGATTTTGGTCGGCGCCAGCACCGTGGCGCGCGAATGGATGGTCGACGCAATCGGCCAGCAGGGCGATGCGGAAGTGCTGGCCGTGGTCAGCCGGGACGCTGCGCGCGGCGCCGCCTTTGCCGCGCAATTCGGCATCGCCGCCAGCTATACCGACCTCGATGCGGCGCTCGCGCATCCGGGCGCGGATGCCGTGTACATCAGCACCACCAACGAGTTGCACATGGTGCAGACCTTGCAGGCGGCGCGCGCGGGCAAGCACGTGCTGTGCGAAAAGCCGCTGGCGCTGAACCTGGAGGACGCCCGCCGCATGGTCGACGGCTGCGCCGAAGCGGGCGTGGTGCTGGGGATTAACCATCACCTGCGCAACGCCGCCAGCCACGGCAAGGTGCGCGAACTGATACGCGCGGGCGAGATCGGCCAGCCCCTGTATTGCCGCGTGCTGCACGCGAACAACCTGCCGCAGCACCTGCGCGGCTGGCGCCTGGACGCGCCGGAGTCGGGCGGCGTCACGCTCGACATGTTCGTGCACGACGTCGACACCTTGCGCTTCCTGCTCGATTCGGAGCCGCGCCACGTCACGGCCTGCGCCACCAGCGGCGGCATGACGGTGGCCGGGCTGGAGGAAGGCCTGATGGCCGTCATCGAGTTCGACAACGGCACCCTGGTGCAGGTACACGACGCATACAACGCGCCGCATTCGCTGTCCGGCGTGGAAATCATCGGCAGCAAAGGCACCATCTTCGCCACCGGCGTCATGACGCAGCGCCCCGTTGGCAGCATCTGCCTGACGCGCGACGGCGGCAGCATCGACATCCCCGTCGAGCATGAAAACCTGTACGTGCGCTCGGTGCGCGCCTTCCAGCGCGCCATGCGCGGCGAAGGGCAGCCGGCCGCCACGGGCGACGACGGCACGCGCGCGCTGGCCACGGCATTGGCGGCGCAGCAGGCCAGCCGCAGCCACCAGCGCGTGACCCTGGCTGATTGACGGCCTGCGGCAGACGTAAAAAAGCCGCCTGATCGCAAAATCAGGCGGCTTTTTATTGGTTTGCGTCCGCGATTAGTCTTCGCGGCGCAGGTGCGGGAACAGCAGGACGTCGCGGATGTTCGGCGAATCCGTGATGATCATCATCAGGCGGTCGATGCCGATGCCGCAGCCGCCGGCTGGCGGCATGCCGTATTCCAGCGCGCGGATGTAATCGGCGTCGTAGAACATCGCCTCTTCATCGCCGGCGTCCTTGGCGGCGACTTGCGCCAGGAAGCGGGCCGACTGGTCTTCCGCATCGTTCAACTCGGAGAAGCCGTTGGCGATCTCGCGGCCCACCATGAACAGTTCAAAACGTTCGGTGATGCCGGCCACCGTGTCGGAAGCGCGCGCCAGTGGCGACACTTCAACAGGGTAGTCGATGATGTAGGTCGGTTCCCACAGCTGCGCTTCCGCCGTCTCTTCGAACAGCGCCAGTTGCAGCGCGCCCAGGCCGGCCGTGGCGAACGGCTTGACGCCGAATTTCTTCAGCTCTTCCTTGATGAATTCCGCATCGTTCAACTGCTCCGGCGTGTAGCCCGGCGCGTATTTGTTGATCGCTTCGACGATGGTCAGGCGGTGGAACGGTTTTGCCAGATCGAGTTCGCGGCCGCCGTAGGTCAGGGTGGCGGTGCCGTGCGCGTCGATGGCGGCCTGGCGGATGACGGCTTCGGTGAAATCCATCAGCCATTTGTAGTCGGTGTAGGCCGCGTAGAATTCCATCATCGTAAATTCCGGGTTGTGACGGATCGACACGCCTTCGTTGCGGAAGTTGCGGTTGATCTCGAACACGCGGTCAAAGCCGCCCACGACCAGGCGCTTCAGGTACAGCTCGGGCGCGATACGCAGGAACATTTGCATGTCCAGCGCATTGTGGTGCGTGATGAATGGCTTTGCCGCCGCGCCGCCCGGGATGGTGTGCAGCATCGGCGTTTCCACTTCCATGAACTCGTTCTTTTCCATGAAGCGGCGGATCGACGAGATGGCGGCGGTACGCGCCTTGAAGGTGCGGCGCGTCTCTTCGTTCATGATCAGGTCGACGTAGCGCTGGCGGTACTTGGTTTCCTGGTCGGCCAGGCCGTGGAATTTGTCCGGCAGCGGGCGCAGCGACTTGGTGATCAGGCGCAGTTGCGTGACCTTGATGGTCAGTTCGTCCGTCTTGGTCTTGAACAGCGTGCCCGTCACGCCCAGGATATCGCCCAGGTCATAGTGGTGCAGGGCGGCCATGGCCGCTTCGCCGGTGAGATCCAGGGTGGCGTAGATCTGGATGCGGCCGTCGGCTTTCGGGCCGGAAGCGTCTTGCAGGGTGGCGAAGGCGGCTTTCTTGCCCGCTTCGCGCTTGAGCATCATGCGGCCGGCCAGCACCACGGTGACAGGTTCGGCTTCCAGCTCTTCGCGCGTCTTGCTGCCGTATTGCGCGTGCAGATCGGCCGCCTTGTGCTCGGGGCGGAAATCGTTCGGGAAGGCGATGCCTTGTTCGCGCAGTGCGGCCAGCTTGACGCGGCGCTCGGCGATGATCTTGTTTTCATCGGGGGCGGCGGCTTGTTCTTGGATATCCGTAGTCATGGTGTTCTTCGTTGGTGATTATTGATGATGTGGTGCCAGCGCTGGCGCCACGCTGGCAAACAGTGCGTCGACGTCGAGTGCGGAGAAATCCGGCACGATGGCAATCACGTTGTCGAAGGCGGCAAACGCTTCGGCCGGCAGGGTGGTGGTGAGTACCACGACGCGCATGCCGGCACGGCGCGCCGCTTCCACGCCCAGGGGCGCGTCTTCAAAGACGATGCAATTGTGCGGCAGCGCGCCCGCCTGCAGCGCGCCTTTCAGGAAAACGTCCGGGTGCGGCTTGCCCCGTTCCACGTCGGCGGCGCCGACGATGGCGTCGAAGCGATGCCGCAGGTTCAGGCCGTCGAGCGTGAACGCGATGTTCTCGTCCGGCGCGGCGGTGCCCACCACCAGCCCGACGCCAGCCTGGCGCGCGCTGGTGATCAGCTGGTCGAAACCGGCGACTGTCGCCAGGTGCGGGCCGTACAGTTCGCGGTAGACGACTTCCTTTTCAGCCAGCAGGGTGACGTGGTCGGCGTCCGCGCCCAGGTATTGGGCGATGATTTCGTGTCCCTGCCGTCCTGCCGTGTCGCGGAAAAAGGCGTCCGCGTCCAGCGCATGGCCGTGGCGTTCAAAGAACGCCAGCCACGATGTCGTGTGGAAGGCCATGTTGTCGACGATCGTGCCATCCATGTCGAACAGGAAGGCGCGCTGCGCCAGCGCTGGAGCGGATGCGTTCATCCTTATACGCCTTGCTTGAGCGAGGCGGAAATGAACTCGTCGATGTCGCCATCGAGCACGCCCTTGGTATTGCCCGTCTCGAAACCGGTGCGCAAGTCCTTGATGCGGGACTGATCCAGCACGTAGGAGCGGATCTGGTGACCCCAGCCCACGTCCGTTTTCGAGTCTTCCAGCTTTTGCTGTTCGCTCATGCGCTTGCGCAGTTCATGTTCGTACAGCTTGGCTTTCAGCATTTCCATCGCTTCGGCGCGGTTGCGGTGCTGCGAACGGTCGTTCTGGCACTGCACCACGATGCCGGTCGGCGCATGGGTCATGCGGACGGCGGAGTCGGTCTTGTTGATGTGCTGACCACCGGCGCCCGACGCGCGGTAGGTATCGACGCGGATATCGGCGGGGTTGACGTCGATCTCGATCGAATCGTCGACTTCGGGATACACGAACAGCGACGTAAACGAGGTGTGGCGGCCGTTGGCCGAGTCGAACGGCGACTTGCGCACCAGGCGGTGCACGCCCGTCTCCGTGCGCAGGAAGCCGTAGGCGTGATCGCCCTCGACCTTCAGGGTGGCCGTCTTGATGCCGGCGACCTCGCCGTCGGACTGCTCGAGGATTTCAACTTTAAAACCCTTGCGTTCGCAATAGCGCAGGTACTGGCGCAGCAGCATCGAAGCCCAGTCCTGGGCTTCCGTACCGCCGGCGCCGGCCTGGATGTCGATGAAGCAGTTGTTCGGATCCATCGGATTGTTGAACATCCGGCGGAATTCCATGCTTTCGATGACCTTGCGGATTTCCTGCACGTCCTGCTCGATCGCTTCGAGCGTCTCGTCGTCGCCTTCTTCGCGCGCCATGTCGAACAGGTCGCGGGTGTCGCGCAGGTCGGCATCGGCCTTGGTTAGCGTGAAGACGATCGCTTCCAGCGCCTTCTTCTCTTTACCGAGGTCCTGGGCGCGCTTCGGATCGTCCCAGACGGTCGGATCTTCCAGCTCTTCGTTGACTTGCTCTAGTTTCTCCGACTTGACAGCGAAGTCAAAGATACCTCCGAAGTTCGGCTTCGCGGACCGTCAGGTCGTTGAGCAGGGCGGAGATGATATTGATGCGTTCGGCTTCCATAATGTTCTGGTCTTCTATGGTGAAATCAAACCTTGAATTATACGCGAGCGCGACCGGTTTCCGCTGCCGCTGCGGCGCAATTGCTGTTGCACAAGGCAATAAAAACGTCATTTTGCTGTATTTGCGACAATATTTTTGCCTTGAAGATGGCTGGCGTGCTGCGTATGATGCTGGCGATATTGTCTTTCCACAGGAACATCTCATGTGCCACCCGCTGCGCCAACTTCCCCGTCTTGCCCTGTTACCGCTGCTGCTGGCCGGCTGCGGCGTCTTGCCGCCCGTCACCACCGGGCCTGCCCTGGCCCCATCGGCCGCGCCAGCGGGCAGCAGCGCCACGCTGGCCCTGCTGGAGACGACGGACTTGCACGCGAATGTGCTCAGTTATGATTACTACAAGCTGCAGGCGGAACCGTCGATCGGCCTGGAACGCACGGCGGCGCTGATCGCCCAGGCACGTGCCGAGTTCCCGAACAACCTGTTGCTCGACAATGGCGACACCATCCAGGGCACGGCGCTGGCCGACTACCAGGCATTGGTAAAACCGCTGGCCTGCGACCAGACCCTGGCCATCTACAAGGCCATGAATCTGCTGAAAGTGGACGGCGGCGGCATCGGCAACCACGAATTCAACTACGGCCTCGCGTTCCTGAGTCAGGTGACGGGCAACCGGTTTGACGTCGACAGCGTGGACTCTGCCAAGCCGCGCTGCGCCGGCCCCGCGTTCCCGCAGGTGCTGGCCAACGTCTACAGCGTCAGGACGGGCCAGCCCCTGTTTGCGCCATATCACATCATCGACAAGCAGATCACGGCGGCCGGCCCCGATGGCAAACCGGTGACCAGCAGCGTGAAGGTGGGCATCATCAGCTTTGCGCCGCCCACCATCATGGCCTGGGACAAGCGCTGGCTCGAAGGGCGCGTCTACACGCAGGGCGTGCGCGAGACGGCGGAAAAATTCATCCCCGAAATGCGCGCCAGGGGCGCGGAGCTGGTGGTAGCGATTTCGCACGGCGGCCTCGATGACAGCCCGTATTCGCCCACCATGGAAAACGGCAATTACTACCTGTCGCAAGTGCCGGGCGTGGACGCCATGCTGATCGGCCACTCGCACCAGCTGTTCCCGAACGCGGCCAGCACGGTGCCGCAGTTCAATCTGCCCGGCGTCGACAAAGTCAAAGGGCTGGTCAACGGCGTGCCTACCGTGATGGCCAATTTGTGGGGCAAGCACCTGGGCGTGATCGGCCTCTCCCTGCGCCACGACGGCAGGCAGTGGACCGTCGACAAGAGCGCCACCACGGTGGAAGCGCGCGGCATCCAGAACGCGGATAAAAGCTATGTGGCGCCCGACGCTGCCATCGCCAGGCTGGTGGCCGAGGAGCATGCGGCGACGATCGCCTACGTGCAGACGCCCGTGGGCGCCACCGATTTCCGCATGTCGACGTATTTCGCCGACGTGGGCGACGTCAGCGCCATCGAGGTGGTGAACCAGGCGCAAGCGGGCTACCTGGCCGCGTATGTCAAGGCGAACCTGCCGCAGTACGCGCACTTGCCCGTGCTGTCGATGTCGTCGCCGTTCAAGAGCGGCTCGGCCGGCGTGTCCGACTACACGGACGTCAAGGCGGGCAATGTGGCATTGAACAACGCGGCCGATCTGTATTTGTATCCGAACGCGCTGTATGGCGTGAAGATGAATGGCGCGGAACTGAAAGCCTGGCTGGAACAGTCGGCGCGGCGCTTCAATACCATCGACCCGCACAAGGCCGAGCCACAGGAACTGGTCAACACGGCGCACCCGAGCTACAACTTCGATACGCTCACCAGCGCCGACGTGCGCTACCAGATTGACGTCACGCAGCCGCCGGGCCAGCGCATCAAGGGGTTGACGTACAAGGGCAAGCCGATGGACGCCAGCCAGGAATTTTTGATCGCGACGAATAACTACCGCGCCAGCGGCGGCGGCAATTTCCCTGGCCTCGACGGCAGCAAGACGGTGGTGGCCTCGCCCGACAACAACCGCGAACTCCTGATCGCCTACGTCACGCAGCAGAAAAACCTGACGCGCGCGAAAAACGGTTCGGCGCGCAGCTGGCGCTTCGCCAAGGCTGCCACGAAAGGCCCGGTGGTGTTCCACTCGGCGCCGCACATGATCGCGCTGGCGCAAGCGGCCGGCATCGGCAATGTGACGCAGCTGAAGGCCGATGATGGCGCGGGCAAGGGTTTTGCGCTGTACCAGATCGATCTGTCGAAATGAAGGCATTGTTGCTTGCCATCGCCTTGGGCGCATCGCCGCTGGCATCGGCAGAGCCGGACGTCACGTTCGAGGCCAAGGTCTTGATGCGCGCCGGGACAGCGTCCCAGCCACAGGCGCGCGCGCTGTTCGAACAGGCGGCGGGGCAGGGCAGCGGTCCTGCCGCCTATTACCTGGGCCTGATGCTGAAAAACGGCATGGGCGGGCCGCAGGACAGCGCCGC
>JAEAMG010000894.1_pt1 | contig 27767 bp, 35 predicted proteins | sample 8958741 | NCBI WGS metagenome assembly JAEAMG01 (sample SAMN16933256, study PRJNA681125) | bioreactor sludge metagenome | isolation source: anaerobic bioreactor treating anionic surfactant - SDBS | place: India: Bengaluru | collected 2019-02-28 | reverse complement strand
TACTTAAGATCTTGCTGAAATAACATATTGTTGTGTTGTGGGCTTCAATAAAACATCCAGAATGACCGGCTCAAATAAAGGCTGAATGTTTAAATAAGCTTGAATACTTAAAGACAATCCTCCCATGTTATGACCATCAAATAACATGGTGACCTTAACCTGTTTTAATCTCGGTTCATGCGCAGCAATCGATTGCTCGATAGATTGACAAATTTTGTCCCGGTCTATGGGATTGGCTGTTGATAGCCCCACAAAGTCAATAATCCCAAATTGCAGAACGGACTGTTTTGCTAAAGGAAAGTCATCAATTACGCCATTCAATAGCGACATGCGGCTATTCAGTAAATCCTCTAGATCCAAGGCTACAGATTCTCGTAATTTTTGAAGCGAAATCCCATGGTCATTCTTTTCAGTTTCAGCTAATAGTCGGTCGAATAAAGTGGTTTTAAAGCCGTAGGGATATAATTGGTCTAAATTCATGTTCTTATTATTTAATTATAAAATTAAAAATCATTTATAGCGACCAACGGTAGTTGGCCACTATTTGGGTCAGTACATTATGCAGCGTAAGAAGCTGTATTATTAGAAAGAGACCATTTCTTGGTCACCGCACCTTTTTGTGTACCGTTAATATCCTGCTGATTATAAGTCCACTCTACTGCAGCATATTTCAAACCAAAAGATTCAGTCGGAACCCCTTCTTCATTGACGTTTGGAGTAACGCTTGAAACAAGCACATGCTTTAATTTAATTTGAAGATATTTAATCCGTTTATCACCATTGGCACGATAAAAATCGATTTGAACTTCGTCAAAGGTATATCCAGCTGAACATGCTTCCCAAAGTTTTGGACTGGTTGCATCTAAATCTTTCATAAATAGCATATCTGAATGTTCAACCCTTTCGGCAGTATGGCCCCCTACACTTGAAGATGTCGCTGATTTGGGTTGACGAATATTGTGTGCCCAAGAATTTACTTCTAGCCAGTCTTTGTGCTCGGAGTCACGAGATTCACCATCAACTTTATATTTACCTCGAAATTGTACGTATATATCTTTCATTTTTTTAATTTTCCTGTTTTATTTTTAAATTATTATAAAATTGCGCTCTGATTAGTTAGAGGACTGAGGTAACTCAGTAACAAGTCGCAAAGAAACTGACAACTCATCCAATTGAAAATGTGGTCGTAAAAAGACCACAGACTTGTAGTGTCCAGGTTGAGCTGGGTTCTCTACAACTTTTACTGAAGCTTCGCGAAGCGGATACTGTGCTTTTGCCTCTTGCGATGCACCATCATCCAACAAAACGTATTGCGATAGCCATTCATTTAAAAATGCTTCAACATTACCAGCAGATGCAAAACTACCCACTTTGTCGCGCATCATAGCCTTTAAATAATGCGCAATACGTGAAACGGCCATAATGTATTGAATCTGACTCGATAAAGCGGAATTGGCATTTGCACTATCACTCTCATATTTTTTCGGTTTTTGAGTCGATTGCGCACCAAAAAAAACAGCATAGTCGGTATTTTTGCAATGTACTAAAGGGATAAATCCTAAATCACTGAGTTCTTTTTCACGACGGTCAGTAATAGCAATCTCAGTGGGACATTTGAATACTACTTCACCATCATTAGTCTTGAACGTATGCACTGGCAAACCTTCAACCAGACCACCACCTTCCACGCCACGAATGGCTGCGCACCAACCATGCATATCAAAAGCATTGGTTAAGCGTGTCGCAAATGCATAAGCTGCGTTCATCCATAAATATTCAGCATGGTTTTGACCAGTCACTTCTTCTATAAAGTTAAAGCCTTGTGTAACAGTTCCATCTTTGGGATGATATGGCAGACGCCCTAATACGCGAGGCATGGTCAATGCCACATAACGGGCATCATCACTTTCGCGGAATGAACGCCACTGAACATATTCAGCAGTTTCAAAAATTTTAGAAACATCACGTGGGCGATCAATATCGGTAAATGACGCTAGACCTAATATATTGGCACTTGCTGCTGAGATAAAGGGTGCATGTGCTGCTGCAGCGACATGGGAAATCTGCTCCAGCAAATACATATCAGATGGAGTGCGATCAAATTCAAAATCACCCACTAATGTGGCATAAGGTGCACCGCCAAACGAACCATATTCTTCTTCATAGATTTTTTTAAACAGCATACTCTGATCAAAATCAGTTGCTCCCTGAAAGTCTTTAATCAGTTCTTTTTTGCTGGTGTTGAGCATACGAATTTTAATTAAAGAATGCGATGGTGTTTCCTGACAGAAATAGTATAAGCCACGCCAGGTTGATTCAATTTTCTGAAATTGTTCATGATGCATAATTTTGCTTAACTGGCTGGAAATTAAGGCATCAATTTCTGCAATTCGCTTATCAATAGACAAGGTCATATTTTCGGAAACCGTTATGGTTCCAGCCATCACTTCTTTAGCCAATTCAGCTATCAGGCTTTTGGCCCGATGATGTTCTTCCTCATTACGTGCGATGCGACTTTGCTCAACAATCGAATCCAGCAAAGTAAATTCTTGAATATCTGTAGCTGTTGCAGTGGCAGTATGAAAATTATTCATGTTCTGCCTCCACGCTTAACTTGCGAACTTGATCTGTATTTTGCAGAATTTCATCCAACAAATCTTCAAGACGTTCATTATTTGAAATTTTGTTACGCAAATCAGTTAGGCGTTCTCGTGCCTCCACCAATTGACGTAATGGATCGACTTGTTGTACGACATTCTCTGGACGGAAATCTGCCATTGAATTAAAAGTTAAATCTACTGACATATAACCTCCTTCTTCGGTTAAGGTGTTCTCAACCTGAAAAGCCGCACGAGGTGCCAGTGATTGTATGACCTCATCAATATTATCCAAATCAACATTGATAAATTTTTTATCCTTTAATTTGGTTTTTTCTAATTCCGAGGCAGCCGAAAAGTCACCTAAAACCCCAATCACAAAAGGCAGCTCTTTTATTTCCTTACCATTTCCGACTTCTACATCATAAGTGAGCTGTACACGTGGTGGACGGATACGTTGTAATTTCTTTTGTACACTTTCACGTTTAGCCATGAAGACTGTCCTATTTTAGTTCTTATTAAATGAAGCAAATGGGCTTGAACCCGAAGTTATAGAATTGTTACTTTGCGGTTTTTTTGCCGCTGTCGTATCTCGTGCAGATGTTTTAATTACTCTGCTCTGTAAATTGACACTTTGGGGATGGCTTACAGAGTTGGCTTTTCCAACGGTACGATTTGATAAAGTACTGCTTTTCAGCCGTTGTTTTAGTCTGACCGTGCTTGCAGTAACGACTTTAGCATTAGAGGTATCAGGTTCAGGTAAGGAAATCTGAATATGATCAGACAATTTTTTTGCTGCAGGATAGGTATTTTCTGCATTTAGGTAACGCATTTCATTATTACGCATATACTGTAAATTACTCTCGCTAATCCCTATCCCGGCAAGAAAAGCAACATCGGTCAGCTCTCTGCGCTGAACATTCTGTTTACGCAACTCCTCGACCCATTGCAATGCTTTCAGATTTTTCCCGATGGCCTGAAATCTTTGAGCAGCTTGAATAGATAAATCATTTTTCAATTCAATATTTTTCTTATTTTTTCTATCACATATCTGATGATAGATATTTAATAATTCTGGATCGATTTCATCACGAACCAAAGGATAGTTCTTAATGCAACCTCTTTTGAGTTCAATAGATTTTTCATTCGCGGAGGTTAAAGGAATGATAGATAGTCCCATCACTAAGGATAAAAAAAATTTATATTTATTCAAAAGATGCCTCTAATTTTATAGCTTTAAATTTAATTATTAGTATAGGTTTAAGAACATTAAATGATTTTTATAATCTTTAATTTATTATTATGATTCTTAATCAATGCGCAGATTTAACAAAAAACAACTAGCTTAAGTCAACAGTTAATTAAGTAAAAACCACACTTTTTATTGTTTTTTTATGTAAAAGATACAAAAAATCATCATATATTTTTTTGATTTTTAGAAAAAATGTGTATTATGTGCAGATTATTTTTATAAAAAAATAAATATAATTCATTATTTTAAATAAATAAATTTAAAAAACAATCAAACTAGAAATAAAACCAGAATCATTCAGTAAATAAACAGAATAAAAACTGATGTTCTTTTAATGATATTGAGTATGTTATGAATAATTTAAAAATTCTGATTACAAAATTATCTTCTTGTGCCCGTCTGGTACTGGAGAAATCAGCCAACACCTGTATAGCCCAACGCAATTACGAAATAGAAATTGAACACATATTTTTAGAAATTCTACACAATCAAGAAAATAATGATGTCCAATTGCTATTAGAAAATTACAAAATATCACGTCTTGAGTTAATGGATGATTTAAAGAAAAGTGTGGCGCAATTGCCTAAAGGCAATACACGGACTCCTATTTTTGCAAAATCAATCGTACGTCTATTAGAACAAGCCTGGTTATTGGCCTCAGCAGAACAAAAACCTTTGATTCGAACCAGTCATCTTCTGGTCGCATTATTAACTGCGCCAGATCTTTATCAAATAGCGATCAGAGCTTCTAGCCTATTTGAATTGTTACCAATAGACCATATGAAACACAACTTTTTAAATGAATGTACACAAAGTATCGAGCAACAATACGAACAGAATGCAGCCCATCCAGATACGATATAAACCCCACAATTATCCAAACAGATATTGCAAACGCCTGCTTTAGATCGGTACACCATTGATTTAACCGAAAAAGCTCAAAAAGGGAAAATTGATCCAGTGGTTGGTCGGGAACTCGAAATTCGCCTGATGCTGGATATTTTAATGCGCCGTCGTCAAAACAACCCTATTTTAACGGGTGATCCAGGGGTGGGCAAAACGGCTATAGTTGAAGGCCTGGCTGTTAAAATTGCCAACAATCAGGTTCCCGAAGCTTTAAAAAATGTTCATTTACATATGCTTGATATGGGGCTTTTACAGGCAGGTGCCAGTGTCAAAGGTGAATTTGAAAATCGTCTAAAACAGGTCATTCAGGAAGTTCAAAGTTCTATTCACCCTATTATCTTATTTATTGATGAAGCACATAGCTTAATTGGTGCGGGTGGCCAGGCAGGACAAAACGATGCAGCCAATCTGCTTAAACCAGCACTTGCACGTGGTGAATTACGCACCATTGCAGCAACGACTTGGGCTGAATATAAACAGTTTTTCGAAAAAGATGTGGCTCTGAGTCGCCGCTTTCAAGTGGTGAAAGTAGAAGAACCAACAGAAGCAGTGGCTATTGATATGCTGCGCGCCATGATTCCTGTCATGACTCATCATTTTAATGTAAACATTGAAGATGAAGCAACTGTTGCAGCAGTCCATAGTTCTCATCGATATATCAGTGGGCGTCAGCTTCCAGATAAAGCCATCAGTGTATTGGATACAGCAGCGGCCCGAGTAGCTTTAACGCAAAATGCACAACCGGTGAGGTTGGATCAGTTACAGGCACAATGGCATAACCTGAATCTGGAACAAGATATTCTAGAAAAAGAACAGCAAAATATGCCTATTCACCATGAACGCATCATGGCGCTAAAAGCTAAAATTGCTGAGTTAGCCAAGAAAATAAGTGATACACAAGCTCAGTGGCAAAAAGAGCTACAACTGGTTAACAGGATTAAAGAACTGGAACAACATGCTATAGGTCAGTCAAATCCAGATATTACTCAATGTCGTGAAGCTCTTGCTCAGCTTCAGGGCACCACTCCCCTGGTTTTTGAACGCGTAAATGCGCAAATGATTCATGAAATTATTTCTGACTGGACTGGGATCCCTGTAGGAAAGATGGCCAATGATGAAATTAAACAGATTTTGAATTTAAAAGATAAGCTGTCAATACGAGTTATGGGACAGGAGAATGCCTTAAATCAGCTAGTTCAGGGCATTAAAACCTCTAAAGCAAAACTAGAAGATCCACATAAACCCCAAGGCGTATTTTTATTGGTGGGTCCAAGTGGTGTAGGTAAAACAGAAACAGCTTTAGCACTTGCTCATGAGTTATATGGTGGTGAATCTCATCTGATTAGTATCAACATGTCTGAATACCAGGAAGCACATACGGTTTCTACACTAAAAGGAGCTCCTCCCGGCTATGTTGGATATGGTCAAGGAGGTGTGTTAACGGAAGCCGTACGCCGTAATCCATATAGTGTTGTGTTATTGGATGAAATTGAAAAAGCACATCCTGATGTTCAGGAATTGTTTTACCAAGTTTTCGATAAAGGCATGCTTGAAGATAGCGAAGGGCGTTTAATTGATTTTAAAAATACCATCATCCTGCTGACCTCCAATGTCGGTTCCAGTTTCATTATGCAAGCCTGCTTAAACTCAGCAGTTGAGGAATGGCCAACAGCAGAACAATTAATAGAGCACTTAAAGCCAAGTTTATATCAACAGTTTAAACCGGCATTTTTAGGTCGTATGCGTGTTGTGCCTTATTTCCCTTTACATGATGGATTACTGCTCAGCATTATCAAACATAAACTGGGCAAAATTACTGCACGTTTAGAACAACAATACATCACCAAAGTTAGCTATAGTGAAAACTTGATTGAATTACTGCTCAGCCATTGTACTGAAATTGATAGTGGTGCACGTAATATTGATAACATCCTCAATTCATTTGTATTACCTGCTTTAGCCAAACAAATTTTACTCGGATTGGCGGAACAAAAAATGCCACAACATATCTTTATCGATGTTCAAGACAATGAAATATTGTATCAAGTTAATCCGGTAGTTAAATCCATAAAAAAAACCGAGAAAAAAGCTCCGTATCACTGAAGCATAATTAAAAAAACAGAAGGCAGAACATGAGTTTAGAACTGGAAAGATTATTAAAAGCAATTTCAGCTGAAGCCCCTTGCGGGATGGATTGTTCTTTTTCCAATGAGTTCCATGCCATTAAAAAAGCACGAACTCAGGATAATTTACTTTTAGAACAAGGTGATTGGATTACAGAACCGAAACTGGCCGATTGGAGTTTTGTAAAGGATAAATCCATTGAACTTTTGACTGAAAAAACCAAAGATATTCGTTTATATACCTGGTTAGTTGAAGCCTGGTCCAATCTGTACGATTTTGATGGAGTAGCCAAAGGTTTAGAATTAACCCAACGTAGCTTAAACGATTTCTGGATACTGTTACATCCAAAAATTGAAGAGGAGGATTTGGATCAACGTCTGGGATTGTTGCAAGGACTGATTAATCAACTGCCCATGTTGATTAAGAATATTCCCTTGGTAAATATTTCGCCTTTTTATTCTTTAATTGACTATGATGGCTTATTACATCAACAAAATCTACACCGTAAACATAGTGAAGAAAATAGTACCAGTCATGTCAATATAGCTCTAGAGCAATTTGAACAGGCAATATTGAATACGTCAAAATCTTTACAATATCAAAATTATCAGGCTTTTTTGGAAATTTTGAATCAGTGGAATATTTTAAAAAATGTAATAGATGGCCTCATGGGTGTAGATGCTCCAGGTTTTACAGCTATCGATTCTCAGCTGGAATCGATTCATGGCAACCTGAAAAAAATCTACAAAACTGATGCGTTTGGTTCAGTATGCATGACGGATCCATCCAGCCCTATCACTGACCTGACCGATTCAGCTAAAACAGTAAACCAAACTGTTGATCCACCGACAGCGATTAGTGCACAAAAATTTCAGCTGCACGCACAAAATCATTTAGCAAATCGTGCACAAGCCATGCAGCTTTTACAAGATATTGCTGATTACTTCCAGGTCAATGAACCGCATAGCCCGGTCAGCTATTTACTACAAAAAACAATTAAATGGAGCCAGATGCCTCTACATGAATGGCTGAGCCAGGTGATTAAAAACGAGAACCCTTTAGAAACAGTACATGAACTTTTGGGTGTACAAAAACAATCCTTATAACACGACTCATAATACGAATAACAACGGGTAAATTTAATGTTTAAAGCAGAAAAAATTCTTTGGGGCGAAGGCTTATTTTTACGTCCACAACATTTTCAATTGCAAGATGCCTATCATGAACAGCGTTTAAATCACACCATCCGATCAACCATTCCTTTTGCTTACGGGATTCAATCCATTCAATTTGATGAGGTGCAATTAAGTACGCATGTTCTGGCTTTAGAAAAAATAGAAATGCTTTGGCAAGATGGCGAAATTTATCAGGCACCGGCACGTGACTTATTACCAGAACCCATTCAACTGGATAGCTTAACTTTACGCGGAGAAATAACGATCTATTTGGCCTTACCTATAATTCAGCCCAATAAGCGCAATGTCTCGTTTGCAGAAAGTAGCCAGCCTAGCCGTTATCACTCACACTTAACTGAAACACATGATTTATTTACCGATGCTACAGCCGTAGATATTACCTTGTTAAGACGCCGTGCAGAATTTAAACTACTTGAGTCTGACATTGAACCCAATCATAACCTGGATGGATTTCTGTATTTAGCCGTGGCAAAAGTTAAACGGCAAAGTTCGGGAAATTTTGAATTTGATTGCAAGTTTATTCCACCGATCTTGCATATTGATGCATCTGCCAGCCTGATGTCAGGTTTAAAACGTAGTCTGAATATCATTAAAGCGAAAATTAAGGCCATTCAAAGCAACAATCGTGAAAATGATCAAAAACTCATAGAGTTCCGTTCTGGTGATATTGTTTCTTTCTGGTTAGTGAATGTCTTAAACACCGCATATGCCTCCCTGAGTCATCTTTTACAATATCCGCATATTCATCCTGAACGATTATTTTTTGAATTACTGCGTTTAACCGGATCACTGCTGACTTTTTCTACCGCCTATGAAGTGGATCAATTGCCTCATTATAAACATCATTGTTTACAAGAAAGCTTTTCACAGCTTGATGCCATTCTGCGTGATTTACTCGATACCATTATTTCAAATCGCTATATCAGCATTCCCTTAAAAGAAGTACGTCCTTCGTATTGGGTTGGAAGTCTGGAATCCGACAAAATTACCCGTGACACGAAACTTTATATTGCAGTTTCGAGTGGTCTGATGCAAAGCCATGAGCTGGTTCAGTTAGTCCCACTGCGTTTTAAAGTGGGTAATTCCGTAGATGTAGAACAACGTGTTGTAGCTGCCCTTCCCGTCATTCCTTTACATCATCTCATGCAAGTCCCTACAGCAATTCCAGTACGTTCTGGTGTCAGTTATTTTGAAGTTGAACCCAATAATGAATTATATCAACGTATGTTGGATGCTGAATCAATGTGTATTTATATCCCAGCCGGCTTTCAGGATATTTCAGTTGATGTTATTGCAGTGATTAATGGCTAAGGAAGCAGTATATGAATAATCAAATGCCTTTACTTTTTGAAAATGGTCAAATTGATTTGGGGTTAAACCGAACTGCAACTTCTAACGTCACAAGTGCAACAAATCTAGTTGATTTATTGCATGAGGGTTTCTATGTAGTTTTTTTATTGAAGAATCAATTTATTCCAGTAAATCCAGATGAATTTAAGGAGAAAATTTTAGCCCTGTTAGATCGTTTTGAGAATCAGGCGCGAAAACTGCAATTTTCAGCAGCTGATATTCACGATGCAAAATATGCGTATTGTGCTTTGCTTGATGAAATCATTGTGACTCAACCAAATGCACAATTTTTTGATTTACAGAATCACTGGATGATTAGTCCTTTACAGTTAAGCCTTTTTGGCTCACAGCTCGCAGGCTATCGCTTTTTTGAAATTCTGGAGTCATTGCGGAGTCAAGGCAAAGAGCGATTAGTAGCCCTAGAAGTCTTTCATTACTGCATGCTACTTGGCTTTCAAGGTAAATTTAGAATTGAGTCCATACAAAGTTTGAATCATATGATGGCACGGGTTGGAGATGAAATTGATTTTTTAAAAGGTAAAAAAGCATCTTTTTCACCCTTTGCCGCGTTACCTGATCAAATTAAACATATCATTCATCGTGAATTACCATTTAGAGGAGTTTTAGTCTTTTTAGCAGTTTTTGCTTTATTATCATTTTTATCTTTAAATTTGATGCTTTCAAATCAGAATAATAAGTCATTATCTATTTATAAGAACATTATCAGTCAGCCTGCTGAACAAGCCTATATTACAATTTATTTGCCATAAAAAAATTAAAAAAGAAAATAGAACATGACCACTTCAAAACCGACCTTTTTAACCATTTTAGATCAGCAGAAAATTCAGGAGCGTTCTGTATTTAGCAATATAGATTTGTTTAAGCAGGAGGTCTTAGCACATAAGCAAAATAAGCAGCAAATTTTGACAGGCTTAGAAATGCATGGCAGCCCACCTGACTTTAAAATAAATCAGCCTGAGCAAGAGGACAACCATCGAGTTAAGTTCCCTCAAACTCAAGATGTTGACTCTTTGTCATATACCGTACTTGTTAATCAGCAGCTAAGTGCTAGAGAAAGTCTGGTAAAAGACCGTGAATCGGATGAATTGGCTCAAGTTTATATAAATATTTCTGAGACTAAAACACGTGCAATATCTTCAGAAAGTGTCGTCTTTCCATGATTATTGCTATTTTCACGGGGTTTATTGTGCTGGCTTTCAGTCTGGCCTGGTTATTTTTTATGATTTACGCTTTAAAGTACAAGAATTCTTTTTGGTCATTATTCCGCAAGCTAAGAAACAATTATATTCTGCCAGGCAATTTGCTCAGCAGTTCAATGATGCTGCTGCACCTACACAACTCCAGTCGTATTGGCATTTACAACAATGGTGGATACTGGTTTCTGGATTTTCATTATTTGCCAGTATCTTAGTTTTTGCTTTTACCAGCCCCATAAGTCCGACTAAAATTGAAGCAGCATATTTAAAAGAAGTAGATCCTCAAATTTATACCTTGCTCGATGGGCAAATGCTTTCACCTCCTCTTGAAGTAGAACAATCTTTAATTGAAGAAGCTATTATTTCCGCAAGTCATATTGAGGCTAGCCAGTCCAGTATTCAGACAAAAATATTTAGTACAAATATAGAATCTTCAGCTATCTCACATTTACATGGAGATATCATATCTGCCGATCGTCGATGGCATAAAATGAATCCACGTTATAAACAGCGTTTATTAATGGTATTTAAAATCATGCAACAACGTTATGGTTATGAAATGGTTTTATTAGAGGGTTACCGTAGTCCAGAGCGCCAGAATGCCCTGGCTGGCAATAGTCATATTACTCGAGCCAAAGCTTTTCAAAGTTATCATCAGTTTGGTTTGGCTGCCGATGTTGCATTTAAGCGTAATGGTAAAGTGGTTATTTCAGAACGTGACCCTTGGGCAATGCAAGGCTACCAGTTATATGGAACAGTTGCAGAATCGGTCGGTTTAACCTGGGGTGGCCGTTGGACCTCCATTCAAGATTATGGTCATAGCGAGTATCGAATGTCGGGGCTCAAAAAAACTGCTGCAATGGCTGAACAGTTAATGGCTGAAGATCAACTGTTGGCCGATTCTATCAATGATAGCTTTTGAATAACAGGGAACCTATTTGATATCTAAACTTAGTTTAGATATCGATTCATTTCATCCAGAACTGATTGCGTTTTTTCAGCATGCAGCCAATGTCCAGCATCATCAATAACCTGAATTTTAGCATGCGGAAATTGCTGTTTGATGGCACTGAAATGTTCATCCTTACTGATATAGGCAGATTTACCACCACGAATAAACAGTGCCTCTTTTTGCCAAGGCTGGATCATCTTCCAATCCAGGATTTCTGAGTAATGATTAAATAAAGCATCGACATTAAATAACCATTGGCCTTTATTAAAAGACTTCATTAAAAACTGGATCACCATTTCTTCATTTAAATATTCACGCATAATCTGGGTCGCCTGCTGCCGACTTTCAATCTGTGCATTTTTGACTGCAAACAAAGCTTTAAAAATTTGCTTATGATGGTTTTCCTGGTATGCAAATGGTGCCATATCCAAAACCACCAATTGTTCTAATCTCTGCCCTGCCTGATTTGCCAATTGCATGGCAATTTTCCCCCCCATGGAATGACCAATAGCAGAGAATTTTTGAATATTTAAACTATCTAATGTTTCTAGAATATCTGCTGCCATGACAGCATAATTCATTTCTGTTGCATGTGTTGAATGGCCGTGATTACGGATGTCTATTTGAATGACTGAATGAGATTCATAGTATGCACGTGCCAGCATACCTAGATTACTTAAACTGCCAAAGAGGCCATGAATAAATACCAGCGTATTTTTTGCTGTAGCAGTTTCATTAATATGTATTTGGTGATTTAAAATCATGGAGTGCTTTCATTACTTTTTAGATGAAATTATTTTTGAGTAAATTAGGTATTTAATCAATTGTTAATTTCCTAAAATATTTTTTTTCTTAGGCTATTTATGTAGGTATAGGCAAATTTTTAATGAATTGTTTTGTTTTGAGAGATATTTAAAAGAGTATAAAACTGGAAGTTCTTAAGATGAAAGAATTAGGCTTAATATCCTATTTTTAGCCTGCATTGACCTCAGCTTCCAGGATATCCTCCATCGATATTGACCTGAATTGCAGGTAAAATCAGTTTAGGCATAGGAAATATTGCATCACGGCGGTTACGCATTTCAACAAATCTGCTTTTGTTGTAGTTTCATTCAGGAGAATATTTCTTATATAGCGATCTTCTTTTCTATCTTCGGGTCAATAATCATGACAATATGATAAAGAAAAACCTGAATTTGATTATCCAACGCATAATACTTTTAATAAAATAATTGTACTGCCCTTTTTGGAGAATCAAAGAACGATTGGTATGGAAATAAACTGCAAAAAGTTATTATTGCTTAGGCTATTTTGATAAATATAGTCGCTTTAGACGGCGCATAATAATCCAGCATATTGGTAGATAATATCCATTCAGGTGTTAGATCTTGTTTGATTTTTTCCGTTTTTTAATCCCAGAGATCTTGATATAAAGAATTATTCGCTAAATTCTTTAAATACTTTTTCTGCAAACCACCACGGTAACTGTTGAACCTCAGGGTTCATTTTCAATGTTTCAGCCGCTTCAATCTCGGCAATAAAAGCGGCTTTTTCGCCATTAGAAGAATTATCAAACAAATAGCTACGATCACTGGCATCAATCGCCTGCATGAGTAAATCCATACTGCGATAATAACGTTCCACAATCTTTTGCTCCGGAACAGGATGTCCACCTACACTCACCCGGTATTTAACCCGGGCAATATTAATTCTCGGGTCAACCGTAGAAACATAGTATAAATAGGTTTTAAATCCCTGCAGCTGTGCTTGTTGTAGAAACTCAACTTTAGAGATATGTGACATTACCGTTTCAAAAGTAAAACTGATTTTTAAGCGCAAAAATTCCAGGCGAATATAGTCAATAATTCGTGCGCAAAGATAAGAATCTATTTCTGATGGCTGAAACTGGATATTCCAGTCATCAATTATGGTGGGTTCATGTTGCAGTAAAGCCAAAAGCTGACCGGATTGAGGACGCTTTTTCTGTTTAAGGAAAGCAATGAGGGATTGAGCTTTTAAGGCAGGATGATAGATCATTAAATCCAGCCGTTGACTCAAGCGAAGATTCTGTTCCAATTCATCGGCATTTAAATAAGCCCCAATATAATGGGGCAATAAATATTCTTTGACTGTGCTCTTTCCAGATCCATTCGGACCGGCAAACATTCTTATTCTTGGTTGAGGCATTCTATTATACAGCTGCCTCTTGTTTTCTCTTGCGTTTTAAAACTTTAGGAAAATGATTAACACTTATATAGCTTTGGTGCAGGTCTGCAATCACGGTTTCTTGTCCATTGACTTCGTGTTGTAGTAATTGCTGATCTTTTGCATAAACGACCGTTGCTACCGCACATGCTTTGTTAAAGGCGTGATGGAAAGCATGTATGGCAAGTTTAGGAATCATATCATCCTCATATTTTCCTGCTTTCATAATGGTATAAGCTGTCATGGAGCAACTCCCCTTACACAAGGTGTATTTGCTTATTATATTAACATAGCCGCAATAATTGTCTATAAATACACCAACATAGAAATGTAACGCTTTGCAGTGAAGTTAATTAAAGCCACAAATTCCGTGGCTCATGCATTATTGGTCTTCCTTCCACACATCTTCATAATCTTCACGATCAATCATAAAGCGGAAACCCTCAGCCAAAGCCAAGTATGGCAGCACTTCAGGTAAAATATCCTGTAACTCTCGAACTGTCATGGTCTGGAAAAAGTCTTCACCCTCTTCCAGTTCGCCCCCGTAAATAAACCAGCCAATATTTTCATCCGTTTCAGGCTTTTTACGAATCCCGACAATCGGTTCCTTATTTAAAGTTTCTACCGCAATAGCTACGACATCATCACCACTCACCTGGACGTAAGCAGAATCGAACTCCTCACACAATAACTTTTGTTCTGCAATCAGCTCTTCTAAGGGTGAAAGTTGTTGGGATTTTTTTGACATTGCGCTTCTCTGGCAGATAAAAACCGAATAGCCCCAGTTTAACTTAGAACGATTTAACATGGCTAAACTTTTTATTTTCAATATTTTTTGCTAATCTTGAAAATGTTACGAAATCAAAAAAAGATGTAAATAAAACCACAAGATGCGACAGAATCTACAATAAGCCCTCAACATGGTCACGGCGGCAAACGCAAAAATGCTGGCCGCAAAACCCAGTATCAGGAAAAAACTGTGGTCATGCGAGTACCCGAGTCTAAAGTATCTGAAATTAAGTCCTGGTTAAAACCCAAACCCGCAGATGATCATAGTCAGAAGATTGAACTACATTCAATACAGATTCAGACCCAACTCGATATTCCTTATCCGTTGGAATCAGTTGGGGCAGATTTCTCCTCTCCGGCTCAGGATTACACGGAAGGCGTTATCGACTTAAATCAATATCTCATACACAACGCCTCCAGTACTTTTGTATTACGGGTAAATTCGTTGTCAATGAAGAATGCTGGTATAGACATTGATGACCAGATTCTAGTTGACCGTAGCTTGAACGCAGAACATGGCGATATTGTTTTGGCTTTAATTAATAATGAGTTTACCGTTAAGCGATTAATGATAGAAAAACAGAAAAATAGAGAAGTGAAAATCTGGTTAAAAGCAGAAAACCCAGAATATCCAGATATTTATTTGCGCAGTGAAGAACAGTTGACGATCTGGGGTGTAGTGACCTGTATTTTTAAAAAATTGCGCTAATAAATTTAATGAGTTGATATATAGCCGGCACTGATCAAAATTTTACTTTTAACATACGCAGATAAGATAGATAAAAGCCCCAAGTAAACTTGAGGCTTATGATAAATCCTAAGCAAGTTTTAGGATTATTTTTGCTGTTGAGGGTTTTTTTGCTGCTGTTGGCGTTGATTGCCTTGGTTTTGCTGACGTTGATTGTCTTGTTGCTGCTGTTGCTGTTGATGCTTTTGATTTTCGCTTTGCGGATTCGATTGTTGTTGATTAGCCATTTTCATATCCATCCTTTCGATTGATTACTAGCCCTGATTGCTAGGGATATGCCGTATGTAATTACGACTCTTATTAATCTAGCGGATATTTCTGATTAACCAACCTGCAAACTGTTTCGACTTAATTCATTGTAATGATCAAAATATTAATTTACTGATTTTTAGTCTATCACTGAATCTCATCTTTACGCTATTAACGCTAATTACACTGAACCTTACATGCTGCTCAAGCTCTTTATCGAATGATCTCTTGATTATTCGAATTTTTAAAATTTGAAATTTATAAACGATTTTATTTTCCTCACCTTGAAAACGTTACAATTTCAAAATAAGAAAAATGGCTAACCAACTCTTTGCCTTAATTAATATTAACTGCTATGTAAGCTGTGAACGGAGATTTAATCCTCATTTAAATGGACAATCTGTGGTTATATATACTTTCCAATAATGTACTTATATTTTTATAAAATTGAACAATAGACTTGGCCTGTTAGGAGTCAAAGTATTTTTCAGTAACTACGCTTTACACAGATATGTCAAAACTCTTTTTGGAATTCTGGAACAGCATTCCACTTGATGATTTAGAACCGCAACTAACCCTTAAATTGATAATTGTTTTATCCAGCACAGCAGTTATGTAAAATATTTTGATCTAGAATAATTCTAGAAAAATATTGTCGAGTCTTAATCCAGCTCATTGAGCAATCACTGGGTTTACTATGCTGCATAGGAGTGGCATTACTAAGACCCAAGCCAAACAGGCCAGTTATTTTGTCAAAATAATTCTTTGTTTTAAGTCTCTGTGCTATTTACCACATTTAGACTTATGCAGTTATGAAAGCCTGCTCGTAGAAACACTGGTCATCGAAATTTGGGTATTGGTCGTAAAAACGGCAAACAGCTTCAAGACTATAAATTTTATAGTTGCTATGACTTAACTTTTGCCAATAAATATCATCTCGGTAAACAATTCTCGGTGATGATTGCACGGACAATTCCTGAATTAAAAGGTCAATCATGTACTACATTCAATGATCCTGTAACACCAGCAAAAAGCATTCTTTCATCATGCAGTTTTGCTACAGTATTGACCAAAAAATCAATTATCAAACATGTAGTGATTTTTCATGTCAGCCGTGCTCATAAACACTTAAACCGGCAGCAATTGTATAGCTGTGTCCATAGTTCACGCTATGAAAAGGTATCTGGCCCATCCTATAAAAATAGGCTGTATTATGCGCTAAGTCTTGAATATACAAGCGACGAATTGCTGGCTTTAAATGGTATATCATTAAAGCAAATAGATGTTTTATTTAAATAAATTATAAATATTTGAAAGTGGAAATGTGGAAGTCATTTTTAGTGCATTATCTGTTAAACAGCACTATATTCATGGCTTAGGGCAACCTTTAGCCTTGATTCAACAACGGGATAATTTAATGAACACCTTGTTGAAAATGCAACAATGCTATGGATCGGATTGTATACAGGTGGTTTATCATTCTGCCAATTCGGTCTCTGGTAGATGAAACAGCAACACCGCTCCCCACGCGATACCATCTGGTGGAGGGAACTGCTGCCTATTCATGACTCTACCGTGACTGTTACACAAAATAAATGAACTGTTTTGGTCAATTTAGCTTACAATATAAGAACGAGTAATAATTATAAAAAATGTCATTTTTTAACATTGCCAATTCCCTGCAAAGTTCTCATTATATAGCTCAGTTTTGACACATAGCTTCCGTATCAATTTAAACAAATTATAATAGAAATACGGAATTATTTGCCATAATACGCAAACTTTGCTGACATCTTGCAAGGTATATTTGCAAACTTATAATTGGAGCAAGCTGAATGGGCTCAACCATTTTGGTTATTCATGGACCGAATCTAAATTTACTCGGTATGCGTGAACCTGAAGTTTATGGACACCTTACCCTAGACGATATAAATCAAAAGCTCATCGCTCAAGCTCAAAATGCATCTGTTTCCCTAAATACTTTTCAAAGCAATTGGGAAGGTGCAATTGTCGACCGAATTCATCAGGCACAAAAAGAAGGCGTTCAATTCATCATTATCAATCCTGCGGCGTTGACGCATACGTCTGTTGCAGTACGTGATGCGCTTCTTGGTGTTGCCATTCCGTTTATTGAAGTTCACTTGTCTAATGTACACGCACGTGAAGCATTCCGACATCATTCATATTTATCCGATAAAGCCGTTGGCGTGATTTGTGGTTTAGGTGCAAAAGGTTATAGCGCTGCACTGGAATTCGCCATCGATAAAATTCAACCTTCTAAGCAATCATAATTAGGAATACTGTCTCATGGATATCCGTAAAATCAAGAAACTCATCGACCTGATGATTGAATCTGACTTACAAGCGATCGAAGTTAAAGAGGGTGACCAATCCATCGCCCTCACCCGTCGCAATCCTGTGGTAGCAGCAGCTGTTCCTGCAATGCCTGTAGCTACTGCAGCTGCAGCACCTGCTGCAAAAACACCACGCGGTGCAGTTGAAACATCGCCTATGGTTGGTGTGTTCTATGCAGCACCAAACCCGGGTGAAGCACCATTCGTGAAAGTGGGCCAAACCGTTTCTGCAGGTGAAACACTGGGTATTATTGAAGCCATGAAAATCATGAACCCGATTGAAGCAACTCAAAGTGGCGTGATTGAAGAAATTCTGGTGAAAAATGGCGAAGTGATTCAATTCGGTCAACCATTGTTCCGCTATCGCGCCTAAGACCACGGGGATTCACAATGTTGCAAAAAGTTTTAATTGCAAACCGGGGTGAAATTGCTTTACGCATCACCCGAGCTTGCAGAACTTTAGGAATTAAAACCGTAGGTATTTATTCCGATGCCGATAAAGACCTGATGCATTTACGCTTTTGTGATGAAGCGGTATGTATTGGTCCGGGTGCAAGTAGCGAAAGCTATTTAAACATCCCGGCAATTATTACGGCTGCTGAAATTACCGGTGCAGATGCCATTCACCCAGGTTATGGTTTCTTGTCTGAAAATGCCGAATTTGCAGAAATTGTTGAAAATTCTGGCTTTATCTTTATTGGTCCACGTCCGGAACACATCCGTCTGATGGGTAACAAGGTTTCTGCCATTATTGCCATGAAGAAAGCCGGTGTACCAACAGTACCAGGCTGTGATCATGCAGTGACTATTCACAATGCCCTTGCAGAAGCCAAAGAAATTGGTTTCCCGCTGATCGTTAAAGCTGCTTCTGGTGGTGGTGGTCGTGGTATGCGTATTGTTGAACGTGTCGATACCCTGCTTGAATCGGTTCAGGCTGCACAGCGTGATGCTGAAATGTGGTTTGGTGATGACACAGTTTATATGGAACGCTTCCTGCAAAAACCGCGTCACGTCGAAGTTCAGGTTTTGGCAGATGGTAATGGTCATGCCATTCACTTGTATGATCGTGACTGTTCTTTACAGCGTCGCCATCAAAAAGTATTGGAAGAAGCACCTGCTCCAGGTTTACCAGAAGAAGCTCGCGCTGAAATTTTAGAAGCCTGTGTCAATGCATGTAAGCTTATGCAATACCGTGGTGCTGGTACATTCGAGTTCCTGTTTGAAGATGGTGAGTTCTTCTTCATTGAAATGAACACCCGTGTCCAGGTTGAACACCCTGTTACCGAAATGGTCACTGGTATTGATATTATTGAGCAGCAATTGCGTATTGCTGGCGGACTTGGCCTTGAGATTCAACAAGATCAAGTGGAAATACGTGGTCATGCCATTGAATGCCGTATCAATGCGGAAGATCCAACCACATTCCTACCATCTCCGGGCAAAATTGAAAATTATTATGCTCCAGGTGGTGCAGGTATCCGTATGGATTCGCATATTTACCCAGGCTACAGCATTCCGCCTTATTATGACTCAATGATTGCAAAACTCATTGCCCATGGTAAAGATCGTGATACGACTATTGCACGTATGAAACAGGCATTAGAAGAAACGATCCTGACCGGAGTAAAAACCAACATTCCTTTACATAGAGATTTGATTCTGGAAGATGAAAACTTCTGTAAAGAAGCGATGGATATTCACTATCTGGAAAAACACTTATTGAAAAAGCTGGAAGCTTATCAAGAAGCGTCTTAAATAAACCGAGATAAAAAACCGCTCTTTATGAGCGGTTTTTTTATCTGTATAACGATATATTTATAAAATCATGAACAATCATTAAGGCAAAACACGGCGCAAGGTGGCAAAACACTGTTCAGCTTTCTCATTACTGCAGAAATTTATTGTTGATGCGTTTTTCCACTGCACGAAATATTGGGAAATCTCGCCAGTCTGGTCTTCTTGCAGACCTGAACAATCCCTTTCATTATTGTCATACTTTACTTGTAAAACCAGTGCAGATAATAAGGAACGTTCCTCTTGAGCTGGTTGAAAATCATAAATTCCAGATGACCACTCCTGGCCACTTTTAATAATGACATTGTTATTCGATTTAAAATTATAATATTCAATGCATTTATTATTGTTGGCAACTTGCATCCCCCATAGACCAACAATTTCTGGACGAGTCACAATACGAATGGTATTCGAATTTTCAGCTCGATCATTTTCTTCTGTTGCGACTACAGCTTGATTGTCATTTGCCATCGCAACAGATGAGCACAATGTAAGTAAAATTGTAAAATATGTTTTTTTCATACATCAATTCAGTGCTAAAAATCCTTTGTTATAACTTAGCATATTTTTATGAAAAACCAGTATTTATCACCATATTACAACAATATAATTTCAGGTTGAATTTGCACAAAAAATTGGTCTATCAAGCCGAAAGAATCAGTAGTTTTTCGTACTGATGCAGCTGTATAATAAAGACCACACAGCGGCAATCTTGGTCATAAATGTAAAATACTGACTTTTTTTAAAAATTTTTAGCCATGTTGAATATATTTCGGTAGCCAGCGCACAAATAGCAAACCCACAACTGTTGAAAACCCGGCAAGAACAAAAATCATCTCTCCTGAGATGACTTGCCAATATCTTCCAGCCAGAATACTTCCTAAAGCGACACCTAAGCCCCACATGGTACTGTACATGGCCTGACCGCGGCCTTGCTGACCTGCGGAAAAGTTTTGAAAGATAATGCGCATGGCAATCATATGAAACAGGCCAAAACTAAAGGCATGAATGCTTTGGGCTAAAAACTGTGCCACCAAGAGATGAGGCAATAGTCCAACAACAATCCACCGTACACCGGTCAGGACCAGACAGCAACTGACAAGACTGCGCCACGAAAACCGGGTCAAGAAAATATGGGCAAAAGCAAACATGATAATTTCTGCAACCACCCCGACGGACCACAACAGGCCAATTTCAGTCGTCGAAAAACCAGCTTGATGCAAGTAATTACTATAGAAACTATAAAATGGCGCATGGGAAAATAACAAAACAAATTCAATAGCAAAAAAAGCAGCCACCACAGGCCGTTTTAATATCGGCAATAATGGTTCTAATTGTTGTTGCGATTGTGGGGCTGTGCTGGGTTCTTTAATGCTAAAAGACCAAAGAAAAGCCAAAAATGCGATACACAGCAACATCAGCGGGAGCATGGAAATAGCGACAATTTCAAGTAAAGCACCAATACCAAAAACGCCTACAATAAAACCCACCGAGCCCCATTTTCTGATTTTCCCATACAGCTGATTGCGCTTATCCCCCAACCAGAACAATGTGACCCCTTCAAACTGCGCTAAGATGGCATTCTGAAAAAAACTAAAAATCAGCATAAGCAATGCAACAGACTGAAAGGTATTTGGGATCAAAAAAATCATGAACCAGATACAGGATTCCATCCATGTAGCTATACGGACCAATAGCATTCTTTTGCCCGATTTATCGGCAATCCATCCCCAAATGAACGGCGCGAAAAAGCGGGTAATGATTGCGATTGAAGATAACAATCCAATCTCTTGATAATTAAAGCCTTGATCTTCCAGATACAAATTCCAAAAAGGCATGAACGTACCAACGATGGAATAGTAGAAGAAGTAGAATCCTGACAGTTTGTGCTGGATTGGCAAGCTTAGCATTTAGTTGCATTCCATTGTATTTTCAATAACTTAAAACATTTAATAGTTGCATCACATTGCATGGTTTTGCCACTAATTGCACTTCAATAGTCTACAAATCCGTCTACAAAAATTAAAATAAATATTTTTTCATTTTTTGTAGACTCCTATTAAGTAGCCCTAACCTTACTGATTTTAGAGTAAAAATTTATAAAATGGATATAAATATATTTTATAGGGACTTTCTTTATTGAGCTGTTTGTTTTAAAAAATATTCAATTGACATAAAAAATCTAGAGAGAATTAGGCTGAACTGTTTGGGATAGTTTTTTTGATGGTGAGTATGGGTATGGAAGTGAGTTTGTAGTGCTATTCCTGGCATACTTTCTTCCATCCACCTTGGTTAAACATGACCTTTTCACATTGAGACCCAGTACCATACGCTTTTTTTGCTACGGCGACCAATGAAGCCCAAGCAAATGAATATCAAATTTCGCCACAGTGAAATCATGCCCGCCATTCAAATATTCAGTCATCTGAATAGGAATTGATAGGAAACACGGCTTTTTGCATTTCCTCACCTCAATACTTATCATGTTGCCAATAGTTATTAAAAAATTAAGAACCACAATGCCTTATATCCTTGGAATTCTGTTTCTGCTCTTTATTGCTTACCATTACAGACTTGATCAAGCATCTGGAATTGGTGGATTTCTTTTATACATAGTCATTTTATTAATCGTAATCTGTATCAGAGCTGCGTGGCGTGTTCTAACCTAACATTGAACAACTTAGACTCTGATACTTAGACAGCTCAGCACTGCAAAATTCTAAGTCTTGTTTCGCTTGTACTTTGTCTGTCATAAGCACTACCAATAAGAAAAGAAAACCTCCTCATTACTAAAGCAAGAGGGGTTTCTGGTTCAATCCAATCACTTCAAGTAAACAGTAAGCAAAATCAAATTATCTTTGATCTCCTCAACGCCATGTTTATATTCATGCTTGGAGCAATAATCTAAAAATCTATTTAAAGCGTTTCCGACTAATGAAGATACGCACACCTCTATCTTAACAATGCCATCTTCTGGTGCATTCAACCTACGGAATGAATAACCTAACAACTCTTCAAATGTTGTCGTAAATGTTGATACTTTCATTTTAAAACTCCGTTATTTCTATAAAGTAACGAAGCAATAATGCCCACCAAACAAGCTAGACTCAATATAAAAATTAATCTAAGTTATTGAATTAATATAATTATATTAATTAAAAATACTAAATCAATGAATTAAATAGGTTATTTAAAAAGTAACAAAATTTAATAAATTTAAAAAAGAAAACCCCCGCCAATAATGCATATTGAGCGGGGTCTTATATACCGTAATACATCCATCCGGCAATGGAGAACTATTTTTCCCTTAAACAATCCCGACACAGCTGGATTTCTTCATCATCAATCGTGTAATCGATTTCTGTCGCACCATGTAGTCCAAGTAAACAATACAGAAACTTAAGCATGATTTTTCTCCTCACAATTAAAAACCCACTTACTCCTTCAAATAAGCGGGCCTGCGCTACAGTTATTTTCTTCATTTTCTTGTGGTTGCAAAATTAAAATAGCACTGAAAATTTGATCATAAGGTATAGAAAATATAGATAAATTGTTGAGTTGTAGAATTATTAAGTTAATTCTATGTTACTTATCCACTAAAAGCCTGATCTATACCAGAGCTTTGGTTGCTATGTGAACTAACTTAGGTGTTTTGGAATATCTTCAACAACTGTAAACTCTGCAGCATAACGAGTCCTAAGCGCTTCAGTAATCTCATTAAACATCCGCTGATACTCTTCAGTGATATAAGTAGCTTTCTTTATTTGCTCAGTAGAATCAGCAACAATTAACAATAACTTTCGGTTTTCTTCCTTTAATTCTTCATTCTCTCGCATCACCATTGCCAAGAATAACTGTAATTCATCTTTAGTTAATACACTACTCATAACACCAGCTCGGTATTTTTCTAAAGAATAGCAAATGAGTGTGACAAATAAAAATCACACCTTTCGATGAGCTCTTAAATTTAATTCTTTGGCTTTTTATTCATTTAAGAAACTTTAACAAATTATCGTATTTATCACGTGACATTAAATTCCCCCCCTAAATCTGAATAGAAACAGTCATAGATAAACTATTTCACGTCTTTCAAACAATCCCGACACACTTTGATTTCTTCATCATCAATTGTGTAATCGATTTCTGTCGTGCCATTAGGAATTTGAGCATATTATTACTCTCAACAATATTGTCCCATCACCTATGGATGTATCTTAGGATATTTTAATTATGGTGAAACAGGATTTATTTAATTCGATCTAAATATCGTTAGGATATTTTAATTATGGTGAAACAGGATTTATTTAATTCGATCTAAATATCGACCATATGTGATCCATTTACACTTGTCACATTGCCACTCACTACGAGCATTTAAGTGATTAATCTGATCACCATGAATAGTTCGAATCAGTTTGTAACCATGCTTGCAAAAAATAGATTTAATAATTTTCTTAATCATATCCCACCATTTTTTTAACTGAATTCCCTAAACACCACTCACAACCTATGTCTACACAGTACCAGTATGAAGTGGAATTAAATAAAGTATACAGCTTTTCCCTATACAAAAAAAAGCCCACTCATGGAAAGACGATGTGGGCTTATAAACTAAGGACCTTGGGAGGTCATTCAGAAACTACAGCAGTTTCTGATGGTTATTTTGTACACTATTCAAATATTTTTCAGTGGCAAAACATACCAAAAAATAAAATAATGATAATTAAATCACATTATTAACAAGTCTTAATTAATGATTTATACAATATGAAAAAGCCTGCTTAATGTGAGGTATCTAAGCGGACGACTAGCATGAAAACTTGCTTTTTTCAGGAAATAAAAAGCCCATATTTCTATAGGCCTGTTTTCTAAAATTATGAGCTATACATATTTTAACTCAAACTGGTACTCATCTTGGGTAACCTTAATTTTATGCTTTTTATATTTACGTTTGTTCGGATTTATAGCTGAATTCATCACCTCATCATGAAATGATGTATCCCCCATTAAGCAAACATAAGCTTTATATCCTAGCAAGATTTTCTCAACTTTTTTGCCTTTTTTGGCAGCTGCTTCAAGCAATTCATCTAATTTTTTTAGTTCTATATCAGACATCTGTATTTACCCTCTGTTTGGAGGATACATTCTGACATACTAAAATTTCAAACTGAATCACCTATAAAATGAATTGATCGAAATTTTATCAAAAAGAAAAAAATCCACTTTTCTATGAGCTTCTTTATCAATCCAGTCCATGACTTACATTTAGACCATGTATAACATAGCGTTAATATGTCCATGATCAAGATCAATTGCACTGAAATAAAATAATCATGATAAGAAAAAAATTGATGCTGCCCATTTGACACAACCCATGTTCATTTTTTGATCGATTTATGTGGATTATTCGTTAATAATCAAATGAATTGAGAAAAGTTTTATAAAATTATTATGTGTTATTTGCCTCACAATTGCCTTTAAGGGAAATCAATGGGAGAAAGCAAATGTTAAATAAAATGATGATAGCAAGTAGCATCGCTGCCTCTGTGGTGTTAGTCGGCTGTATACCCTCAATGCTTAACTCTTCTACGGAAAAAAATTTAGCAAAATTGCAAAACAAAAATTGGGTGATGACCGAAATTAATCAGGTTAGTTATAAAGCCTCACCTACTTTATCTGCAGTTCCAATACTTAGCTTTGGTCATAGCCACCTCAGCGGTAGTGATGGCTGTAACCAATTTATGGGCGGTTATGCAGTAAAAGGCACCCAGATTAAATTTTCCAATTTAGTCACTACCGAAAAAGCCTGTTTAAATCCTACCGATTTACCGCAAAAATTTTCCCAAGCCTTAAGCCAAGTGGCCAGCTATGATGCAACCGATAGTGAATTAAAGTTATTCGATAACAATCATCGCATGGTGCTTAAATTTAACAATCTTAAATAGAACATAGAGATCATTTAGCCCTCATGAGAGGGCTTGTATGGATTACTCATATCACCTGAATCATTCAAAACACATTTAATTTAAATACAAAACAACATGTTATTTATGTTGTTTTTGCGGATTATTGTGTTGATTAGGTTGCTGCTGTACATTCGAATGTTGATTTTGCTGATGACCTTGTTGATTCTCTTGTTGCTGCTTGTGTTTATCACGATCATGCTCTTGATTATGTTGGCTCATTTGTAGGGGGTGTTGATTAGCCATTTTAATTTCCTTCCTCTATCTATTTAGAATCTATACATGAGTTAATCTACTATTTAATATTTTTTATCCAATCTTAACTTTGTATCAATTTCATTCAATGTAATTTTGATGCATCTATATGATTGATCCGCAATAAAGCCTTTTTATCGCTCTTAACATTTTTATTATGTGACCCTTTTATCTGAGACCAAATCCATCCCCTTCAAATAAAATTGAAGCAGCATAAACCCTTCGGAAATGTCGTTATAGTTTTATTTAATCGATAAAATGGCTTAGTCATTTTTACCACATTTGCGACATTCCTGGACGTACCCATGCTTATGATCCCAATTGAACTCATAAACATGAATACAAAACAGTTTACGAAATATATTAAGCATATTTTTCACCTCACCTACCGGCTTAGGAAAAGTATTTATACTTAATAATATGGGTATAAACAGCATCACTTTCAAACAGTAAGATAAAAAATTCAGACCAAAATAATAAAATAATTCAGCAATTTTGATTTTACTGATCTTTATCCATGGAATGAGGAGTGGTGGTTTTATCTTGCTGTGAAGTATCACTATCCTGTTTTTGACATGCACTTAGGCCCAGCATCATCAGCAATCCTACAAATGCAAGTTTTTTCATGGTCGATCCTTAAATCTTTTAAAAATTAAGAATAGAAGAGATACTTACTTACACGGTTCAGTTTTTGCAGCATAAATGTAAAAACAGCTTATTTATTCAATTTTTTATTTACAGCTTTTATAAACCATAAAATTCAGGTCACAATTTTCCATAAGACAGAATTTTCTGCTGTTTCAATGAAACCTATCACCTCATCATTTTTATTGAGCTTAGGAATAAACTGATGATTATCCATATCATAATAACCAGCGTGATCTTGCGCCTGAACCAGAGTGACTTCATCGCCTAAAACCTTGTTAATCATTCGCTCTTCGCCTGAATTAGGGTTTCTAATTTTGATCATAAGGATTTATCTTCATGTATATTTTGATCTCTATCATAAGAAATTAGAGCTTAAGCTGTGAATTAATTTGTTAGTTTGAATGTAAACTGGTTTAGCTTTTTGGTTTATAAAACTGAAAAAATAAAAAGAAATATATAAATGAATCTTTGATAACTTTTTCATACATTATGTTATTTAATGTTTGCCTCACTAAAGTAAGCGTCCGCTGAACCCCACTTTTCTTATTTTCTCAATATCCCGATAGTGTCCATTATTTATTAAATGGACATTATGTTTATGGCCTTAGACACTTTTATAGACACTGAACAAACGACAGAAAGAACCCGCAGAATCTTCGCAACTGATTTTAAACAGCACCTGGTCGAGCTTTTCCTGCAGCCAGACACATCGGTGGCCAAGGTGGCAATGCAACATCAGATCAATGCCAATCTGCTACATAAATGGATTCGCCAGTCCAGATCAATGGTCCCGGCATTAAAAAGCCCACCCAGTCCACAGACCGACTTTCTTCCCGTCATTCTTCACCCGACTCCAGTCAGACAAGAAGCACCTCCGCCACCTGACGCAACTAAACAAGAAACACCTCCACCACCTGTGCCGGAGAAGAATGCTGTCGCTCATATCAGGATTCCATTGCATAAGGAACAAGGTTCCGCAAGGGATCAGATGATCGAGATCGACTGGCCGGTGGAGTCAGTAACTGAATTACTGTTGCTGATCCAGGGTTTGACTCAATGATCCGTATCGATGAAATCTGGTTGTCTACCCAGCCCATGGACATGCGTGCGGGTATGGATACGGCCATGGCGCAGATTATGAAAGCCTTTGGCTCAATCAAACCGCATT
>JAEAMG010000898.1_pt1 | contig 27778 bp, 25 predicted proteins | sample 8958741 | NCBI WGS metagenome assembly JAEAMG01 (sample SAMN16933256, study PRJNA681125) | bioreactor sludge metagenome | isolation source: anaerobic bioreactor treating anionic surfactant - SDBS | place: India: Bengaluru | collected 2019-02-28 | reverse complement strand
AGCCAACAATTCAAATTATGAAATCATTGGCTTAAGCAGGATTCGGGTTAATATAAGAAACAGTAATAAAAAAGGCGATGTAAAACATCGCCTTTTAGAAAAAAACAATGGACAGATTAGAACTTATATTCTAATCCTGTACCGACTACAGGTTGTTTAGTTTCATTCGAACCTTGTTCAAGAGTCAGATAACCGGCATAACCATAAGCTTTCACCTGTTTGTTAAATGCATAATCTGCACCGACAAAAATTTGTTGCGCATCAAAGTCTGATTTTGCTGATTTAAAGCTGGTGGTATTTTGGCTATATTGCGCTTTTACAGTCCAGGCCTTCGCAGTTGGAAGATTATATTCTGCGCCCAACAACCAGCCTTGTGAATCGTCGATATCTGCTGCTGGTAGTTCATTTCCGGCTGCATCTTCTACTTCAGAAGTCTGATAAAGTGCTTTTAATGCCAAACCACCATCAATGTTTACACGACCAATGGCACGTAGTGTATTTGCTGCGGCAAACGCACTGCCTGCAGCACCAGCAGTTACTTCGGGAGTAGATGCATTGACAAAACCACGTCCTGCAAAATTACTTGGAATAGCTTTATCATAAGCAATACCCGCCACAACGACTGGGCTGTCATAGACTACAGATGCAGACCATGCGTCGCCTAAACCACGACCAGCAGTTTTAGACGAGCCATTACCTTTCACAATGCCTGAATCTTCACCAGAGGCCAACAACGCATTCACTTTAATGGCACCTGTAGGCAATTTAATTGCTGGAGATTCATAAATGACTGCATTCGATATACGGGCTTCGCCAGTGAAAATACCGTTTACATCTGCTTTGTTAGCAACGTAGTTGTTAAATGTATCAACTGGACTTGAGAGTTGCTTCAATGGCGTGTCATGTGCACCCACTTTTAAAGTACCGAGCTGAGCATCTTTTAAACCGACAAAACGGTTACGCGTAGTCCAGTCTGTACTATCTCCATCTGCGCTGAGCCCCCATTCAATCGCATAAACTGCATTTAGACGATCGTTCAGTTTTTCTTCACCCTTTAAACCAATGAAAGAGCTGTTAGAACTTACCTCAACAACGTCACGATCAGAAACAGGTGACGCATTATCTTCTGGTAAGTAATCGATACTTGCATCAATTTCCCCATAAAGAGTTGGCGCTGCAAAAGTTGGTGCTGCCAGTAGGCTTAATGCAATCGCTGCTGCTAATTTGGTTTTCATCTATAAATACCCCTAAGTTATTCTGTAACAGATGTTACAATTCAGAAATATTTAAAAAAATGATTTAATTTTTATTTAGTTATCTTATTTAATCCTTAGGTTTTAAATGTATATTGAATTGAATTAAAAAGCTTTTAGGGTTTAAAGCAAACTGTTTTTCCATCTCATAATCGGGAAAATACAGAGCAATGCCAACACAGTAATCAAGCTTAAATAACTCGCATAACCCAGGAGATCGCCTAAAATCCCGCTTAGGCTATACAGTCCACCGCTCACGGTTGCCATCAACGCCACCTGGAAAGTGAAATCTGTTCCTGCCAAATGTTTGCGGCTGTATTGCATGACCAGAGTCAGCATCACCACCAACAGCATGGCGGAAATCATGTCTTCAGCAGCATTAATCAGATAGATCATCCAAGTTTCAATAGGACCTTGGGTCTCATATTGAACAGCTAGCCATGCGTAGGCAGCCAAAGTGAAAATTTTCAGAATAGAAAAACCGAGTAAAGCATGCTCACGGGACACATACTTCAGGCTGAACCCTGCAAGCCCTGCACCGATGAGTGCAGCCACAGCGCCAAGCATGGTCACATAAATGCCAATTTGGGAAAATGTCAGTCCTAAATCCACCATTAAGGGTTTCAGCAAAGGCCCAGCTAAACCATCGGCAATTTTAAAGGTGATGAGCACCGCTAACCATGCAGCAAGATTTTGCTCTCGATAAAAATAAGCCAGATAATCTTTTATTTTTTGCCAGCGAAATGTTCCTGCTTCGGTACTGGACGGCATATGCTTTAATCGTTGCGGTTCTTTCAGCCATAAAATCGGTAAAGTATTCAACAGCACCAGTCCCGCCAAGATTAAAAATGTGCTTTGCCAATCCAGCCAGTCCAGTGCCCATAAAATAGCCCCTCCACCGACAATAAAGCCTAGTCGTGAGCCAATGACCTGAAAGGTATTACCCCAATGTTGCTGCTGACTGTTCAGCATATTGACTGCCAGACCATCGGTAGCAATATCCTGCGTTGCACCGACCAGATTCATGCTCAGTAAAGCCACAAAAAAAGCCAGCAAATATTCAGGCTGGTTTAAAGCCTGAATCGGCAGAAAAGATAAGCCAGTCAATACCACCACACTCAATAACTGGGTCGGAATAATCCAGCTACGGTAATGTCCAAATGCTGCATAGCCAAAATGGTCAACCCATGGTGCCCAGAAAATTTTGATTGACCAGGGCAACATCAATAAGCCAAAACCGCCAATCTGTGCCAGCGATACCCCTTGGGCACGTAAAATAACGGGTAAGGCATGGGTCATAAAACCAACCGGTAAACCTTGGGCCCAATATAAAGAGAACAACAAGAGATAGATGTTACGTGTACTCGGCATAGTGGGCCCTTCGGGTCAAAACCGGATTGACTGTTTTGATCAGGCAAGCTGAATGACAGTTGATATTTTGCCAATGAATCTTATTTTACAAAAGCTTAACATGTTTAAAAGCCGATAAATTTATCCGGGAGTGCAATCAGACACCATGACTCAACACTTTCCGATCTTACCCGATCAGGTGCCTGCCCGTAGTGGTCACTTAAGCCGAAATATTTTCAAAAAATTATTTCTTGCCCAAGGCTGGAGTTTTGAGGGTGATTTTCCCAACCTACCGAAAGCGGTCGCCATTATTTCTCCACATACCTCGAATATCGATGCCTGGCACGGTTTTGCCGCACTGCTTGGACTGGGCATCAAGATCACGGTTTTTGGCAAACACACCCTATTTAACACACCGCTGAAACCCATACTTGAATGGATTGGGGTGATTCCGGTCAATCGCAGTATCCAACAAGGTACCACTCAGCAAATTATCGACTTCATTAATACGCAACAGCAGATCTGGGTCGGTATGGCACCGGAAGGAACACGCAAACAGGCTGAATCGTTTAGAAGTGGTTTTTACCGCATTGCCGTGGGTGCGCATATCCCGATTGTGATGTTTTCACTGGATTATAAAAACAAGGCGATACACTGTCTGGGCGTGTTTCAGCCAACAAGAAATTACGCGCAGGATGTAGAACAGATTTTGGATCACTATACCGGCAAATTTTCAGCCAAAAATCCGGACTGGTTAGCCAAGCCATTACAAAAACGTTTAAAAAACAGCTAGTCAAAATAGCAATTATCTGCTGTCATGTGCGCAACTTTTCATCAAATTGATATACAAATTCAACCATGAAGCTTGTGCAATATTCTTTCATTGCTCTACTAGGTCTTGGACTGATTGGCTGTGATAAAACCACCAAAACCCCACCGCAAACCACAGCCATCAAGGCCCGTGAACCTGTCATTGCCATTGCGCTTGGGGGTGGTGGGGCTAAAGGATTTGCCCATATTGGTGTGCTAAAAGTTTTAGAATCGCACGGCATTAAGCCAAAAATCGTTACCGGAACCAGTGCCGGAAGTTTTGTCGGCAGTATTTATGCCAGTGGTAAAACGCCCTATCAACTACAGCAAATAGCACTGACTTTAAAAGAATCGGATATCCGTGATTTAACCCTAAACAGTCAAGGTGTTGTACAAGGTCAAAAATTGCAGAATTATGTGAACCAGCATATTGCTAATAAACCGATTGAGCAATTCCCGATTCGCTTTGCAGCGGTTGCGACCCGTCTGGACACCGGCACTAAAGCTGAATTTATTAAAGGCAATGCCGGTCAGGCCGTGCGTGCTTCCTGCAGTATCCCCAATGTCTTTGTTCCCGCTACCATCGGTGGGAAACAGTATGTCGATGGGGGGCTGGTCAGCCCGATTCCGGTGAAAACAGCGAAAGCGATGGGTGCAGATATTGTTATTGCCGTCGACATTTCTGCACGACCGAGTGGCAATCAACCGATGAATATGTGGGGCCTGCTGGACCAGACCATTAATATTATGGGTCAACAAAGCATTCATGAAGAACTGAATCAGGCCAATGTGATCATTCAGCCTAAAGTAGGACATTTAGGCACGCTGGATTTAAAAGCCAGCAATGCATCCATTCTAGAAGGCGAAAAAGCGACCCAGCTGAAAATCATCGCCATTAAAAAGGCAATCAGCGACTTTAAAAAATCACCCGCAGCCTTTAAATCCGCGCTAAAATCCAGAATCTAAAAAATATGCTTTTTTAATATTCAAAGACTTATTCATCTGCTAAATTGATATGGAGGCCTTATAGTCTCTCTTTATTTTGACAATACACGAGTAGATGTATGGAATTTGCATTCGAACCTTGGCATTGGTTTGTACTCGGGGTATTACTGATGCTTTCTGAATTGGTAATCCCCGCTTTTGCTGCACTATGGTTTGGCATCGCAGCCATCATGGTCGGTGTTTTATTCTGGATGTTTCCGATGATGGGCTTAACCACCCAGATTGTCACCTGGATTATCCTATCTGTGCTATGCACCTTGTTGTGGTTCAAATTTATCAAACCACTTTCTATTGATAAAACCAAAGCCGGATTATCTCGTGAAGCGACTATTGGTCAGGTGGGCATGGTCATTCAGACTCATATGCAACATGAACTGATCACGGTGCGTTTTCCCATGCCGGTTTTGGGGTCAGATGAGTGGAACTGTCGGACTCTGTCTCCGGTAGAAGTGGGTGATCGAGTTCGCGTGGTCGATATTCTCGGCAATGATCTGGTGGTTAAACCACACCATCCCAATAACGAAAATATATAAGTGAGGAAATAACATGTCTGGTGGAACAATTATTGTTTTAGCACTGCTGGTTTTTGCCGGCGTGACCATTTTTAAAGGGGTGCGCATTGTCCCGCAGGGTTATAAATGGATCGTGCAACGTCTGGGTAAATACCATACCACTTTGGGACCGGGACTCAGTTTTGTCATTCCGTATATTGATGAAGTGGCTTATAAAGTCACCACCAAAGATATCGTGCTGGATATTCCTTCACAGGAAGTAATTACCCGTGACAATGCGGTACTGCTGATGAATGCAGTGGCGTACATTAATATCACTACCCCGGAAAAAGCGGTTTACGGCATTGAAAACTATACTTGGGCCATTCAGAACCTGGTGCAAACTTCACTTCGTTCAATTGTCGGTGAAATGGATCTGGATGATGCGCTATCCTCACGTGATCACATTAAAGCAAAACTGAAAGCCGCCATTTCCGATGATATTTCCGATTGGGGCATTACCCTGAAAACTGTGGAAATTCAGGATATTCAACCCTCATCTACCATGCAGGCTGCAATGGAAGCACAAGCGGCTGCCGAGCGTCAGCGTCGCGCTACCGTGACCAAGGCAGATGGTGAAAAACAGGCCGCCATTTTAGAGGCCGATGGTCGTCTGGAAGCTTCACGCCGTGATGCAGAAGCACAAGTCGTCTTGGCTGAAGCCTCACAAAAAGCCATTGAGATGGTGACTTCAGCCGTGGGTGATAAGGAAATTCCAGTTGCTTATTTGCTTGGTGAACAATATGTCAAAGCCATGCAGGACATGTCGAAGTCCAACAATGCCAAAACTGTAGTCTTACCTGCCGACATCCTGAACACCATCCGTGGAGTAATGGGACGCAACCAGTAAGCTACTCTTTTATATTAAAAAATAGACAGCCTTTGCTGTCTATTTTTATTTACATTGAGAAAAACTCTGCAATTTTTTTTAATCTATGGTTAAATTTCGCGTTATTTTTTGAAATGATTTGTGCTTTTTATTTAAAAGCCTGTATTTCGATCTACTGTCCACCTTGTAAATGGATACCGTATGAACTCCCTGAATCCGACCCTGATTACCTTTCTTTTTTATATTGTCGCCATGATCGCGATTGGCCTTATGGCTTATCGCGCGACAGCCAATTTCTCTGATTACATTTTAGGGGGTCGTCGTTTAGGTAGTTTCGTGACAGCGCTCTCTGCCGGTGCTTCAGATATGAGTGGCTGGTTGCTGATGGGCCTTCCCGGCGCAATTTATCTTTCAGGTTTATCTGAAATGTGGATTGCAATTGGCCTGATTATTGGTGCATGGCTCAACTGGCTGCTGGTGGCCGGACGTTTACGTGTACACACCGAAGTACAGCACAATGCCCTGACCTTGCCGGACTATTTTTCCAACCGTTTTAATGACCAGAAGAAAATTTTACGTGTGGCATCGGCTTTCATTATTCTGATTTTCTTTGCCATTTATTGTGCTTCCGGCATGGTGGCTGGTGCGCGCCTGTTTGAAAACATGTTTGACCTGTCCTATAGCACGGCACTGTGGATCAGTGCGATTGCCACCATCAGTTATGTATTTATCGGTGGCTTCCTCGCGGTCAGCTGGACCGACACCATTCAAGCGTCATTGATGATTTTTGCTTTGTTGCTCACCCCTATTGTGACCATTCTGAGCTTCTCCGACCTGTCGCAAATGACTCTGGCACTTGAAGCTGCACGTCCACAAGCGATGGATATCATGGGTGATCTAAGCTTTGTGGCGATTATGTCCTTACTTGCCTGGGGCTTAGGCTACTTTGGTCAACCACATATTCTGGTGCGCTTTATGGCAGCAGATTCGGTGAAATCCATTCCCAATGCACGCCGTATCGGTATGACCTGGATGACGTTATGTCTAGGTGGTGCGGTGGCAGCAGGCTTCTTTGGGATTGCCTACTTCCAGCAGCATCCGGAACTGGCTGGTGCTGTGACGGCCAATCCTGAAACTGTATTTATGGAACTGACCAAAATTCTGTTTAATCCGTGGATTGCAGGTATTGTACTGGCTGCCATTTTAGCCGCGGTGATGAGTACCCTGAGTTGTCAGTTACTGGTCTGCTCAAGTACCTTGACCGAAGACTTTTACAAATCCTTCTTGCGTAAAAATGCCACACAAAAAGAACTGGTCTGGATTGGCCGCCTCATGGTGTTACTGATTGCCCTGCTTGCCATCTGGATGGCTGGAAACCCTGAATCCAAAGTTTTAGGTTTGGTGGCTTATGCATGGGCAGGTTTTGGTGCAGCCTTTGGTCCACTGATTATTCTGTCTTTGTTCTGGCGTCGTATGACTTTAAATGGCGCACTTGCAGGTATGCTGGTCGGCGCTGTGGTGGTGATTCTATGGAAAAACCTGTTGGGCAATACCGGTGTTTATGAAATTATTCCCGGCTTCATTGCTTCAATCATTGCCATTGTCGTGGTCAGCCTGCTGGGTAAAGCCCCTTCTGCTGAAGTCACCACCCGTTTCGATGAAGGTGACCGCCTATATAAAGCATCTAAATAATTTTTACAGTCTAAGCTTATAAAAAAAGAGGATTTATGATCCTCTTTTTTTAGTCTTGGCTGCTGTATTTGAATCAAATTAACTTTTACGCGCCAATAAAAATTCTGAAATCTGGTTCAATTCAACTGCATTTTCAGCAAACATCTCCAAAGCATTAAAGGCCTGATCATGCAGCTCTTTGGCATAGGCTTGAGCTTTTTCCAGCCCCATGAGTGCAGGATAAGTTGATTTATCTACTTGCTCATCCTTACCCGCAGTTTTCCCCAGTACTGCCGTATCGGAAATAATATCCAGAATATCATCCTGCACCTGAAAGGCCAGTCCAATCGCTTGCGCATATTCACGCAGTTTAGGAATAGCAGGATCTGTGCCTTCAAATACGGTCACGGCTGTCATCATCACGGCTGCAGAAATCAGGGCACCGGTTTTATTGCGGTGAATATTTTCCAGAGCATCCTGATCCACACGCTTGCCTTCAGCCTGTAAATCCAGCACCTGACCACAGACCATTTTCGAGCTGGCAGTCGCCAGAATTTGCATCTGTTTTAAAACAATGGTCGGAGCAACTGCCGGGCCCTGATCAAACAGGCGACTGCCCAAGATTTCAAAGGCCATCGACTGCAAAATATCCCCTGCCAATAATGCCGTATCTTCCCCAAAAGCGACATGACAGGTTGGTTGACCACGACGCAAGGAATCATTATCCATACAGGGTAAATCATCGTGGGCCAGTGAATAACAGTGAATCATTTCAATGGCGACTGCAGCACGGCGTACGGCAGCAAAATTTGCATTCGGTTTTAAAGCAGCGGTGGCATAACAAAGTGCAGGACGTACCCGTTTTCCACCCAGCATGACCGCATGATACACAGCCCCTTTAAGCGGCTCCGGAATGGAAAATGCGTCTAATGCCGTTAATAAATCTTGTTGAATACGTTGCTGTGCTTGAGTTAATGCATTTGCTTGCACGTCAGTTAAAGATGACACATTCGCCTCGAATACTTTGCTTTGGGAATAGATCGGGAAAATTAAAAATGACCCCGATCTAATATACAACGCTCTTGTCACCTTCGACAGAGAACTTGCGATTCCTCATCTACATGAGAATTGAACCGTCATCATCGTTTAAGCTTTAATCAGGCTAACTTATTGATCAATGACAAGCAGCATGATACTGCTTTCTCGCAAGATTCTCTATCTTGTTTGCTATTTCAAGCTATCTTTCGGAATTCGAACCCAGCCTTCCATCAGTACCCGCGCACTGCGGCTCATGACAGCTTTTTTGACCACCCATTGTCCATTTTCCTGCACAGCTTGTGCGCCGACTCTTAAGGTACCTGATGGATGTCCAAAGCGTACCGCTTCACGTACTCCGCCACCTGCTGCCAGATTAACCAAAGTTCCAGGAATCGCAGCAGCTGTACCGATCGCCACTGCAGCCGTTCCCATCATGGCATGATGCAGTTTGCCCATCGACAAGGCACGAACCAGCAAATCAACATCAGTGGTTTGAATGTCTTTACCGCTTGAAGATGTGTAGGCTTTAGGTTTCGATACAAAGGCAATTTTCGGGGTATGCTGGCGCTTTTCCGCTTCAGAAATGTCCTGAATCAGACCCATCTGTTTTGCGCCATAAGCACGGATAGTTTCAAAACGTGCCAGTGCCTGAGCATCGCTATTGATAGCATCCTGTAATTCTGTACCCTCATAGCCAATATCTTCAGCATTTAAAAAGATGGTCGGAATACCAGCATTAATAAAGGTCGCCTGGAAAGTTCCGATTTCTGGCACTTCCAGGGTATCTACGACATTCCCCGTTGGGAACATGGCTCCGCCCTCTTCACCATCATCAGCCGGGTCCAGAAATTCAATGGCAACTTCAGCTGCCGGGAAAGTCACCCCATCCAGCTCAAAATCACCTGTTTCCTGCACCTGTCCATTGGTGATCGGCACATGGGCAATAATGGTTTTTTGGATATTGGCTTGCCAGATACGGACTGTACAAATGCCATTTTCAGGAATACGTTCTGCACTGACCAGGCCATTGGAAATGGCAAATGAGCCGACTGCAGCCGTTAAGTTACCGCAGTTGCCACTCCAGTCCACAAAAGGCTGATCAATCGAAACCTGTCCAAATAAATAATCGACATCATGATCTGGCTGGGCACTTTTGGCCAAAATCACGGTTTTACTGGTACTTGAAGTTGCTCCACCCATGCCATCAATCTGCTTGCCATATGGATCAGGGCTTCCAATCACTCGCAGCAATAACTGATCACGCACTTTTCCAGCCTGCTGTGCAGCTTGTGGCAAGTCATCCAGTTTAAAGAACACCCCTTTACTGGTACCGCCACGCATATAAGTTGCTGGAATCTTGATTTGTGGAGCAAAACTCATTTCTCTTTTATCCTTTCATTTATCATTGTTGTACATCGCCGTCAGCAAAATGCTAAAAAGTATCATAGCGATTTTTTTATGAAATAGATGCTTTCTTGACTTAAGTATAAAAAACGAATACCAAACTTTTTTTCATCATTTACATCATTTTATTTTATGTATTAAAAAATAAAATTAATTTATTGATTCAAAATAGGAATATATAAAATATTTTTTATATGATTATTTTTTAACAATCCCTCTCTAGAGCCCGTACTAGGCTTATACATTTCAATCTATTACAATCCATTTCAATCCTTTCCTTACACATTGTCGGGCTGAATACTTTGAACAACGAGTCTTCCAAACTTCAGCGTGGCTTAAAGAACCGTCATATCCAACTGATCGCCATGGGCGGTGCAATTGGGACAGGCTTATTCTTAGGTTCCGCACAGGTCATCCAATCTGCTGGTCCTTCCATCATCTTGGGTTACGCCATTGGTGGTTTAATCGCCTTTTTAATCATGCGCCAACTGGGTGAAATGATTGTTCATGAGCCTGTAGCAGGATCATTTAGCCACTTTGCCAATAAATATTGGGGCAAATTCCCGGGCTTCCTGGCGGGCTGGAATTACTGGATTTTGTACGTTCTGGTTGCCATGACAGAGCTTACTGCAGTCGCCAAATATATTAATTACTGGTGGCCGCATATTCCTGCATGGGCTTCGGTACTGTTCTTTTTCATTGTCATTACTCTGGTCAATCTCGGCAATGTCAAGTTTTATGGCGAATCCGAATTCTGGCTTTCCATTGTTAAAGTGACTGCCGTGATTTCCATGATTGTTTTCGGCCTGTATTTATTACTGACCGCAGATGCAGGATCAACCTCTTCATTTAGCAATCTTTGGTCACATGGCGGTTTCTTCCCGAATGGTTTTGAAGGCCTGTTCTATATGCTGGCTTTCCTCATGTTCGCCTTTGGCGGTATTGAACTGATTGGTATGGCGGCTGCAGAAGCCAAAGACCCGGAAAAGACCATTCCTAAGGCCATTAACCAGGTCGTGTTCCGTATTCTGATTTTCTATATTGGCTCACTCACGATTCTTTTATCCTTAGTACCTTGGAACCAGCTGGAACTGGGTGGTATGGATAAAAGTCCATTTGTAATGATTTTCAGTCAACTCGGAATTGGCTGGGCAGCACATCTACTCAATTTCATTATCTTGACTGCGGCACTGTCTGTTTATAACAGCGGTATGTATGCGAATAGCCGTATGCTGTATGGTCTGGCACAGCAAGGCAATGCACCGAAAGCGTTCATGAAAGTAAATAAACAAGGTGTGCCTATTCCCGCTGTTTTATTCTCAGCCCTGCTCATTTTCGGTTGTGTGCTTTTAAACTACTTTGTCCCAGAAGACGCTTTGGGCCACTTGATGTATGTGGTCGTAGGTGCCTTGGTACTCAACTGGGCCATGATTAGTTTGACACATCTGAAATTCAAACAGGCTGTCAAAAACGCTGCGATTCAAACCAAGTTCCCTGCACTCTGGGCTCCTGTCAGCAATTATGTGGTACTGATCTTTATTGCGACAGTACTTTATATTATGTGGACCCAAGGTTTTAAAGAATCCGTATTGATGATTCCCGTCTGGATAGTGCTGATGTTTGGCCTATTTAAAAGCCTAAAGACGAAGAAATCTTAAACATAAAAATCATTTTAAAAAGTTATTGTTTCGACAATAACTTTTTTTTTACCGGTATTTGCGCTACATTAGCTGCGCATTGCGCCCTTAGCTTAACTGGATAGAGCAGTTGCCTCCTAAGCGACCGACGTGGGTTCGAGTCCCGCAGGGCGCACAATACTTTTCACCCTAGAATTTTTAATAAAAATAATCTAAAGCCCTATTCAGCTTGCCAGATCTCGCTTCCCTACCTGTCTATATTTAAACTTTCCCTTAGTCAGATAATGAGACGAGTATTTTAAAATTCCCAAATTGCAATTAATAATAAAAAATATTTAAAAAATTAAATTTCCTGACCTCCTGTTTTTTAAATTTCAATTATTACGTTTGAAGAGAGAACTCTATCACATAAAAATACGATACTTTTTATGATAAATGGTCATTTTTTAATCAAATAAATATTCACATAAAATAATTATCAATTTAGTTTAATTAATTATTTTTCAATTGTTTAAAGTAAACTATTAGTATAAATTTAGACTAAAAACTCTAATACGTTCATTTTTTAAACTCTATAGTTTTTTATAGAGCATTTACTCTTTTTTTTATTGTGCTATTTTTGTCACATGGAGTAACAAATGATATCTGGTTATATAACTGATATTAGGAAAATAAATTTAGCGCATTCAAAAACACAAATCAGCCGTAATAAAATTTGTACCTCAAGGAAAGACACAAAATGAAATTAAAAACTCTTAGTACCGCAATGATTCTTGCAACAGTACCAATGACAGGTGCATTTGCAGCTGCACTAGATCGCTCAGGTCAATCTATTTCAGCCTTCCTACAACCGGGTAACTATTTCGAAGCGGGTATTTCTGTTTTAGATCCAAATGTTTCAGGTAAAGTAAATAATGGATATACTCCAAACCCAGCAGCTCCAGCAAGTGCTATTGGGCTTCAAAATACAAACTTATCAGATATGGGAGATGATTATTATTTTCCAAGTGCAGCATTAAAATTACAGCTTACTGATAATTTCTCTTTTGGCTTAATTTACGATCAGCCTTTCGGAGCTGATGCAACTTATTCAGCCACAGACTCAAGTTCACCTGCTGTACTACCAGGTGCATTAGCCGCATTTCAAGGTCAAGGTTTATTCCATAATGGTTCTGAATCAACTAAAGTTGAAGTAAAAACACAAAATATATCAATGCTATTTGGTTTCCAACCAAATAAAAATTTAAATTTTTATGCAGGTCCAGTTTATCAAACTGTTGAAGGTGACGTTCAATTACGTGGTCTAGCATATGGCGGTAGCAGTACATTTGGCTCTTATAATGCCAATATGGAAGAAGACGGTTCAGTCGGTTGGTTAGCTGGTTTTGCTTATCAAATTCCTGATATTGCTCTCAAAGCATCTTTAACCTATCGTTCTGAAATTGACCATGATGCAAAAACCACCGAAACTTTTAATACAGGTTTATTTGCTGGTCTTAACCTACAACCAAATTCAAGTACTTCAATCACGACACCACAATCTGTTAACCTGGATTTCCAAACCGGCATCATGGCAGATACCGTAGCATTTGCTAATGTACGCTGGGTTGAATGGTCTAACTTCTCCATTCGCCCACCTAAATTTGGTACAGCTAGTGTACAAGCACCTGTTGTAGCTTCAACTGGAAAACCAAATGGCTTTGATTTAGTTGCATATTCCGATGATCAAATTTCTGCAACTGTTGGTGTTGGTCGTAAACTGAATGAGCAATGGGCTGGTAACGTTTCCGTAGGTTATGATACTGGTGCAGGCAATCCGGTATCTACCCTTGGTCCAACAGAAGGTTACTGGAATGTTGGTTTAGGTTTACAATTCAGCCCAGCACCAAACTACTTCATCGCGGGTGGTGTGAAATACTTCTGGTTAGGTGATGCTAAAGCACAATCTGGCGCACAATTTGGTACTCCTAATACAGTTGCTAGCTTTGAAGACAACAATGCACTTGCATACGGCTTAAAAATTGGTTACCGCTTCTAATTTTATTTAACCAAACAATAAAAGACCATTGTTCGCAATGGTCTTTTTTCAGTCTTTGATTAGCATTTAATATACATTTATAAATTAATAGCTGTATTTTCCATCAAACGGTTAATTTTTTATTTTGAAATTTACTTCATTCTTCATAATTTTCTTTTTATTTAAAAATCATAAAGATAACTTAACAAAAATAGAATTATTACTCTATCAAGCATCATTTGTGTGCTTACAAGTCAATTATTAAACTCTAGCAGAGTATTTACTCTTTTTTTATTTATGTTACTTTTCAAGCACTTTTAGTTACAAAATGGCATCAGGGAAAGAACCATGAAGCTCAACAAAATATATTCAGCAGTTTTAATTAGCTTACTTCCATCTACTTCAGTATTTGCCGCTGGCTTAGATCGCTCAGGTCAATCTATCGCCGCATTTTTACAACCCGGAAATTATTTTGAAGCAGGCATTTCTATTTTAGACCCTGAAGTTTCAGGTAAAGATAAGTCTGGAAATACGGCTACAGATATGGCTGGTGACTACTATTTCCCACATGCTGCTTTGAAAGTTCAAGCGAATGAACACTTTTCTGTAGGTTTAATTTACGATCAACCTTATGGTGCGGATGCAGAATACTCTGGAAATAATAATTTTGTAGAAAATCATCCTGTTCCTTTTAAAGGTGGCACCTCTGTCGAAGTAGATACACAAAACTTAAATCTCATATTAGGCTACCAACCGACTCAGAATTGGAACTTATATGCAGGTGCCGTATATCAAACTGTGGATGGTACAGTACTACTTCGTGGTACTACCTATAGTGCTTTTAATGGCTACGATTTCAGAACGGGTGAAGATGAGTCGGCAGGCTGGTTAGCAGGTGTTGCATATCAAATTCCGGAAATTGCACTCAAAGCTTCCGTCACCTATCGTTCAGAAATCAAGCACAAGATCAATGCTTATGAACGCTTTAATGCTGCAGGCATGACAGGCAATACCCTATTAGATAATGCAATGACTGCCTTGAATGCATCTTCAGGACAAACTGAATTAACCACGCCACAATCTGTCAATGTTGATTTACAGAGCGGCATTATGGCGGACACTGTTGCCTTTGCAAATCTGCGTTGGGTGGATTGGTCTAATTTTAAAGTTCAACCCTACAATTTTGGAAAACTCTCTCAAATGCTTGGACAAGCAGGTCTGGTACCGGGAAAACCGAATGGCTTTAATCTAATTGACTATAAAGACGATCAAATTTCTGCAACAGTAGGCCTAGGCCGTAAACTGAATGAACGTTGGGGTGCCAATGTCTCTGTAGGCTGGGATTCAGGTGCGGGTAATCCAGTCACTACCCTTGGTCCAACCGAAGGCTACTGGAATCTGGGAACAGGTGTGCGCTTCTCCCCTGCTGAAAATTACTTTATCGGAGCAGGTGTGAAATATTTCTGGTTAGGTGATGCTGATGCTGTGACTGGAGCGCACACCCAAGCAGGACAATTTGCGGATAACCATGCTATCGCTTATGGTTTGAATGTAGGTTATAAATTCTAAACATATTTTATATGTTTAAAAAAAGGCGTACCCGATGGGTACGCCTTTTTTACTTATATAAATATAAGGATTTATGCTGGAATATTACGCACTGACGCATTACGAATCGCTTCTTTTAACGCGTCATAACCGTGAATCGGTGGGAACTGAGGGAATTCAGCAATGACATTTTCCGGTGCATCAAACAAGAAACCGTGGTCTGCTTCGCCCAGCATCGTAGTATCGTTATAAGAATCGCCTGCTGCAATCACACGGAAGTTCAAACCATGCAGGGCTTTAACTGCTTGGCGTTTTTGATCCGGCTGACGAAGTTTATAAGCTGTGATCATACCATTTTCATCAGTTTCTAACTTGTGACAGAAAATGGTTGGCCAATCCAGTTGCTTCATTAAAGGATGAGCAAACTCATAGAACGTATCGGAAAGAATAATCAATTGAAAATGTGTACTCACCCATTTCACAAATTCTTTTGCCCCAGGGAAAGGCCCCATCTCTGCAATTACTTCCTGAATATCATTTAAGCCTAAACCATGCTCTTTTAAGATATTCAGGCGCTGCGTCATTAACACATCGTAGTCTGGAATATCACGTGTAGTGGCTTCCAACGCTTTAATTCCAGTTTTCTTGGCAAAGTTAATCCAAATTTCCGGAACCAACACCCCTTCAAGATCAAGACATACGATTTCCATGGGCTCTCCCAATGTCAGTAAAAAATTTTGCGTTATGATAGCTTAAAAATAGAGATTTCAGGGGCTGTTTTTTAAATCTATTTTATTCATAAGCATTTATTTTTTAGTGCTAAGCAGATTATTTCAATTCCATTAAAATCATTGTGAATTAAACTAATATAGGTTTTTAAGTGTCCAAGCCTATACGCCAGGAACTGTCATGACTACAATCCCGACCATTGACCTTGTTGATGCACTTGCATCTGAATATGCTGATAAATCTCCCAGCGAGATTCTGGAAATTGCTTTAAGTCAAGAAGGTGAAATTGCCATTTCATTTTCAGGTGCTGAAGATGTGGTTTTAATTGATATGGCTTCTCATTTGGGCAAACCTTTTCGTGTCTTCAGTCTCGATACAGGTCGTTTACATGCAGAAACCTATCAATTTATCGACCAGGTCCGTAAACATTATAATATTGAGATCGAAATTTGTTTCCCTGAAACAGAAGCGATGCAAGAACTGGTGACTGAAAAAGGTTTTTTCAGCTTCTATCAGGATGGCCATCAGGAATGTTGCGGTATCCGTAAAGTTCAACCCTTACGCAAAAAGCTGGCTACACTGGATGGCTGGATTACCGGTCAACGTAAAGATCAAAGTCCGGGGACTCGTAATGAAATTCCAGTGGTGCAAGCAGATGTTGGTTTTTCAGGTCCAGGAAAACAGCTGATTAAGTATAATCCTTTGGCAAACTGGTCAAGTTCCGACGTGTGGAACTATATCCGCATGATGGAAATTCCTTATAATCCGTTGCATGAGCGTGGCTTTATTTCGATTGGTTGTGAGCCCTGCACCCGTCCTGTATTGCCAAATCAGCATGAACGTGAAGGCCGCTGGTGGTGGGAAGAAGCGACCCATAAAGAATGCGGGTTACATGCAGGAAATTTAAAATAATAGTTAAAAAAATCACTGTTATTCAGTGATTTTTTTAACTTATCATTACACATAAAGCAGTTCATTTCTTTTTGAAAAAAGATATACTAAAAACACTCTTTTATATAATTCTAACAAGCCTGTTCATATAAGAACAGGCACAAAATTGCAGTGAGGCATTCAACGCTATGCGTCCATTACACCCAATTGATTTTATTTTTCTGTCGCTTGAAAAGCGTCAGCAACCGATGCACGTCGGTGGGCTGTTCCTGTTTCAAATTCCTGACAATGCACCTGATACATTTATTCAAGACCTCGTTGCTGATATTCGTAAATCCAAATGTCTTCCTGTTGCGCCTTTTAATAATAAACTCAATGGCCTATTTTGGGATGAAGACCAAGAATTTGATCTAGACCATCATTTCCGCCACATTGCACTACCGCACCCGGGTCGAATCCGTGAATTACTGACTTATATTTCACAAGAACATAGCGCACTGCTTGATCGTGCCAAACCACTCTGGACCTGCAACATTATTGAAGGCATTGAAGGCAACCGCTTTGCCATGTACTTTAAAATTCACCATGCTATGGTTGATGGTATTGCCGGTATGCGTTTAGTAGAAAAATCACTATCCTATGATCCAGAAGCCAAGAGTATTGTGCCACTCTGGTGTGTCGAAGGTCCTCGTGCTAAACGATTAAAAGAACCAAAAGCAAGTCGTATAAAGAAAGTCATGGGGGCTGTAAAATCACAATTTGAAGCGACCCCTAAAGTCATGTATGAACTATCGCAAACCATCTGCAAAGATATGGGGCGCAATCCTGACTATGTTTCCAGTTTCCAGGCACCCAGTAGCATTTTAAATCAACGAGTCAGTTCATCACGCCGTTTTGCCGCACAATCCTTTGAATTGGGCCGCTTAAGCAAAATTGCAAAAGCACTGGGTGTCACCATCAATGATGTAGTCTTGGCCATCTGTTCTGGCGCACTGCGTGAGTATTTGATCAGTCATCACGCATTGCCGAAAAAACCGCTGATTGCTATGGTTCCGGCTTCAATTCGTGATGATGATTCTGAGGTTTCAAATCGTATTACCATGATTTTGGCTAATCTGGGTACGCATAAAGATACACCTTTAGAACGCCTGCAAATTATTCGCCGTAGTGTGTTAAATGCCAAGCAGCGGTTCAAACGCATGAATTCAAATCAAATTTTAAACTATAGCGCATTAGTTTACGGTGCAGCTGGTTTAAATATTGTCTCGGGAATGATGCCAAAACGCCAAGCGTTCAATATTGTGATTTCTAACGTGCCAGGGCCACGCGAACCGCTATACTGGAATGGTGCAAAACTGGATGCACTCTATCCAGCTTCAATTGTACTGGATGGACAGGCACTGAATATTACCATGACCAGCTATTTGGATAAACTGGAAGTGGGGTTAACCGGTTGTCGTAATGCCTTACCGAAAATGCAAAACTTGCTCACGCACCTGGAAGATGAAATTCAGCGCTTTGAAGAAATTGTAGGTCAAGATATTCCACCAAAAAAGTTAAAAGCGGTGAGTTAACCGCAGCTTCCAAAGAGTGAATAATAAATAAAATAAGGGACCTTTTAGAGGTCCCTTTATTTTCTATTGCACGAAATTAATTCTTAATTGCACGACATTGATTTAATAGTTGATGACAAACTGAATGAATCATGGCCGCTGTAATTTGAACTTCTTTACCCTGCTCATTGACGATATAACCGTTTTGGCTCATTTTATTATCTGTAACTTTCGTATTTTGTTGAACTGCTACTTGGCTTATACTCATGTCATACCTCTTGTTTGCTAAACCAAAACTGGGAGATTTTGGCTTTGGCTACTTGTGTATGACTAGTATTCAAAATTCAGCCTAAAAAGTAAAATTTCAGATGTAACAAGTGTTTAACGATATTCTGTTACAATTTCAGCTCAGAATGATATCGTATTGCTCTTGCGTATACAGATTTTCCACCTGAAATTTGATGATACGCCCTATAAAGTGCTCTAAATCGGCCACTGCAGGTGCTTCCGCTGTTAACAATCGGTCAATCACCGATGGGTGTGCCACCACAGTAAAACCACTTTTACATTCAAAAGCACGTGCATATCTTAAAATTTCCCGAAAAATCTCGTAACACACTGTCTCTGCCGTTTTCACATAACCCCGTCCCTGACAGGTTGGACACGATTCACATAATAAGTGTTCTAAAGATTCACGAGTACGCTTTCGGGTCATTTCCACCAGGCCCAGTTCTGAAACCTGGGTAATTTTGGTTTTGGCATGATCACGTTCCAGCATACGCTCAAACTGGCTCATGACTTCTTCACGATGCTGGGCTTCCTGCATATCAATGAAGTCAATAATGATAATGCCACCCAAATTACGTAAGCGCAGCTGACGGGCAATGACTTGAGTCGCTTCCATATTGGTTTTAAATACGGTGTCTTCTAAAGTCCGGCCACCGACGTAGGAACCGGTATTGACATCAATGGTAGTCATAGCTTCAGTCTGGTCGATCATCAGATAGCCACCCGACTTCAATGCTACGCGTGTTTGCAGGGCCTTCTGAATATCTTCTTCAACATTGTACAAGTCAAAAATGGGACGTTCACCCGGATAGTGAACCAGCCGGTCTTGCATGCTCGGCACAAACTCTTGCACAAATTCTTGCAACTTGGCATGTATTTCGCGTGAATCGACAGAGATTTTAGAAGTATCTTCATTGGCCAAATCACGAATGACCCGCTGTGGCAGCGGCAGTTCTTCAAAAATCAGTGAAGGGACGGCAATGCTTTTTTGCTTGCGTTGAATAAATTCCCAAAGCTTGGCCAAATACGCCATATCCTGTGCAATTTCAGCTTCAGGAATCCCCTCTGCCGCAGTACGGACAATGACGCTGCCGGGTAATTTATGCTCGCTTTGAATGCGTTCGATCATCGAACGCAGCCGGTCTCGTTCTTCTTCTGATTCAATGCGTTGTGATACACCGATATGATGACCATAAGGCATCAATACCAGATAACGTGAAGGAATGGAAAGATCGGTAGAAAGACGCGCCCCTTTGGTCCCCAGCATATCCTTCATCACTTGCACCGTGAGAATTTGACCGGGTTGCAGCAGTTCAAAAACATTAGGGGTTGGTTGATTGCGGGGCCAGACCATATCGTTGATATGCAGAAAAGCGGTTCGAGAAAGACCAATATCGACAAAAGCAGCCTGCATACCCGGAAGTACACGCACCACTTTACCTTTATAAATATTGCCCACCAATCCACGCTTAACCGTACGCTCAACAAATAATTCATTGACCGTGCCGTTCTGGATTAAGGCCACACGACATTCCATAGGTGTGACGTTAATCAACAACTCGTCAGACATAATAAAACTCAAAACATTATAAAAATTCTTTTTTGAGGTCAGTTAATTTAGTGCCTTAACTGCCTGTAATAACTGTACGGTTTCATGTAAAGGCAAGCCCACGACATTGCTATAACTGCCTTCGATACGGGGAATATAACGCGCTGCGATGCCTTGAATGGCATAAGCACCCGCTTTTCCTAAGGGTTCCCCTGTTGCCCAATAATCTTCCATATCATTGAGACTTAACTTTTGAAACTCAACCTGTGTTCGTACCACTATACTTGATTTTTCTGTTCTTGTACGCACACAAACACCTGAAAAGACATCATGCTTGCGCCCGGAAATGCGCTGCCACATTTCAAAAGCATGTTGTTTTGATTCAGGTTTACCTAAAATCTGATTATCCACACCTAAACTGGTGTCAGCGGCTATGACGATGGCATCCGGAAATTGCTCCAATACAGCTTGAGCCTTGCTACAGGCTAAACGCTCGACATAGGCGGCAACATCTTCTCCGTCAAGAATAGATTCATCGATATCCGGACCATAAATCTCGAATTCTAAACCTAACTGTTGCAGCAGTTCCCGACGGCGTGGAGAACTCGAAGCCAGAATTAAACGCGCCATTTTTTAAGCATAAAATACATGACAGGGAAAACCAGCACACTGCTCAATAAAGGCTGCCAGTGTCGGGTAATGGAAAATTGCAAGCCACCCATCGTTTGGGCAATCCAGATCACAAATAAATGTGCCATTACTGCCAGAAAGCTAATCACCCAGAGATTGCCAAAGGTCATGATACGTCGTTCACGGGTTAAAAACCGGACAATAAAGGTAATCAACACAAAACTTAGTGCATTCATACCTAAAGGGGCATCCACCAGCAAGTCGGTAAACATGCCGGTGGCAAAGGCAAACCAGATTCCGCACCATGTAGGTTGGCACATCACCCAAAATAGCATGAGCAGCAACATGAATAAGGGACGTGCACCTGACACGGCATAAGACAGTGGGTAAACCATCAGCACCGAACAGACAATGACTGAAACAATAATCGCAATTAAAGGATCCCGATTGCTTTCAGCCCTTAATTTAGCGAGTGGCATGTGGCTGCTCCATCGCTAATGAATCAGAAAAAAGGACAACGACATGATGTCCACCGGCCAATTGTGCGGCTGGAATGACTTCAATCTGGGCAAATTCACCCGAATTATGCCGGTTAACTTTAGACACCGTGCCAACCAGATAGCCTGCAGGGAAATGTGCACCCAGACCTGAGCTATACACTTTTTCACCCACCTTGACATTGGCACTGGTCGGAACATATTCCATCTTCAAATGACCTAAATCACCTGTACCCGATACAATGGCACGCATCCCGGTATGTTCCAAACGCACAGAGAGAGAATGTTCTTTATCGGACAGCAACATAATACGGCTACTATGCGAATTGACATTGATGATCTGCCCCATAATTCCTTTATCGTCCAGTACGGTTTGACCGACCTTGAGCTGACTGTTGGAACCACGGTTAATCACAATAATATGCCGTAATGGATCGGCATCTGTACCGATGACTTCTGCAATTTCCATGCGCCCATCAATAATCAAAGGCGTATCCAGCAGACCTCTTAAACGGGTATTTTCGGCAGAAAGTTCAGATAATTTTTGCAGACGAACCTGAGCCTGTAATAACTCGGCTTGCATCGCGGTATTTTCACGACGTAACTGGGCTTCAGACTTGGTTTGTTGATTGAGCCATTCTCGCGATAACACTGGATAGCTTGCAAGGGCATAAATAGGATTATATGCCGCATACAAGACATCACGTGCGGGCTGAATCACATGCGGCATGCGCCAGTTAAAAAACAGCACCACCAGACATGTAATCACCGCAATGATAAATGAGCGAAAAGATGGCGGTTGTCGAGAAAACAGTTGTGTTTGCACCGCCTGGTCCCTAACTTAACCTACAAATAACATGTCGTGATTTGGATTATCGAAGAATTCCAGTACCTTACCACCACCACGAGTCACGCAAGTCAACGGATCTTCAGCCACAACCACAGGCAAACCGGTTTCTTGCGCAAGAAGTTTGTCGAGGTTACGAAGTAGTGCGCCACCACCAGTCAGCACAATGCCACGTTCTGCAATATCAGAAGACAGTTCAGGCGGGGTTTGTTCAAGTGCAGATTTAACCGCAGAGACAATATTTTGTAATGGGTCTGAAATCGCTTGGGTAATTTCGTCTGAAGTCACCGTGATGGCACGAGGAACACCTTCAGCTAGGTTACGGCCACGCACTTCAATTTCCAGCGGCTTCGCGCCTTCATCCGGAAGTGCCATACCCACTTCTTTTTTAATCACTTCGGCAGTGGTTTCACCAATCACACAGCCATGCGCTTTACGTACATAGTTAATGATCTGTTCATCAAAGACATCACCACCAATACGGAGTGAATCTGCGTAAACACAGCCCTGCAATGAAATAATTGCGATTTCAGTGGTACCACCGCCCACATCGACCACCATCGAACCACAGGCCTGTTCAACCGGCATACCGGCACCAATTGCAGCAGCCATTGGCTCTTCAATTAAGCGGACATCACGTGCGCCAGCATTGAATACCGCTTCACGAATGGCACGGCGCTCAACCAGCGTTGATTTGCACGGTACACACACTACAACACGCGGTGCAGGTGGGAAAAGACGCTTTTCATGTACTTTACCAATAAACTGGTTCAACATGGTTTCGGTCACTTCGAAATCGGCAATCACCCCGTCTTTCATCGGGCGGATTGCAGAAATATTTGCAGGTGTACGACCGAGCATTTGTTTAGCATCAAGACCAACCGCGGCAACGATTTTCTGTGAACCGCTGTGACGGATGGCCACAACCGTCGGTTCATTTAATATAATGCCTCGTCCTGGTGCATAAATAAGTGTATTTGCTGTACCTAAATCAATGGCTAGATCGGGCGAAAACAAGCCAATTAGTCTTTTTAGAATCACGGAGACGTTCTCGATTAAACTTTATGTGGACGCAAGGTGGCAACTTTAACTAAATGTGATGATTTGGACAAGTCAATCGCTTATTATAACGCACGATATTTTGAATTTTTTTAATACTGATTAGGTAATATTATGTCTACATCGGATGCACAGCATTCTGCAGATTTAAATGCAAAAACAGTTTCAGCAATCGCACATCTGGCCCGATTGTCGCTAAATGATACGCAATCTGCTGAATATGCTCAAAGTCTAAATAAAATTTTAGGCATGATGGAAACCTTAAAAGGCATTGACACTGAAAATGTCGAGCCGCTTAAAAGTCCATTTGACCATCCACAGCCCTTACGTGAAGACGTGGTTTCTGAAGAAAATCATCGTGAAGAATATCAAGCTGTTGCACCGGCAACCCAAGATGGCTTGTACCTTGTTCCACGTGTGATTGAATAATCTTTATTCAGTTAAATCATTTTATTAAATTAAACGTAAAGAAATATTTCTCATGACAGATTTACATCGCTTATCGATTCGTGAACTTTCCGAAGGTTTAGCTGGGGCTAAATTTTCGTCTCGCGAATTGACTGAACATTATTTAGAACGCATTGCAAAAATCGATGCTCAAGTACAATCTTATGTGACTGTCACTGCCGAGCAGGCATTGGCCCAAGCCGACGCTGCTGATGCTGCAATTAAAGCTGGCAATGCAACTGCCTTAACAGGTGTTCCAATTGCACATAAAGATATTTTCTGTACCCAAGGCATTAAAACCACTGCCGGTTCTAAAATGCTGGACAATTTTATCTCTCCTTATGACGCGACCGTTGTAGCGAAAGGTAAAGCTGCGGGCCTGGTGACTTTAGGTAAAGTGAACATGGACGAATTTGCCATGGGTTCAACTTCCGAGTCATCTTACTTTGGCGCGACCAAAAACCCTTGGGCACTGGATCACGTTCCCGGTGGTTCTTCAGGTGGTTCTGCTGCGGCTGTAGCGGCTGACCTTGCACCATTTTCAACCGGCACCGATACTGGTGGTTCAATCCGTCAGCCTGCGTCTTTCTGTGGTTTGACTGGCCTGAAACCAACTTATGGTCGTGTATCGCGTTTCGGTATGATTGCCTATGCATCATCTTTAGATCAAGGTGGTCCAATAGCACGTTCGGCTGAAGACTGTGCCTACCTGATGAACGTGATGGCAGGTCATGACGCAAAAGATTCTACTTCTGTAAACAAAGACGTTGATGATTATGTGGCAAACCTGAACGGTACATCAGTTAAAGGTTTACGCATTGGTATTCCTAAACAGTACTTCAATGTTCACGGCTTAGATGCTGACGTAAAAGCACGTGTTGAAGAGTCGCTTAAAAAGTTAGAAGAAATGGGTGCAACGTTGGTTGAGATTGACCTCAACATGACAGAAGCTTATGTTCCAACTTATTACCTAATTGCCCCTGCTGAAGCATCTTCAAACTTGTCACGTTTTGATGGCGTGCGTTATGGCTACCGCTGTGAAGATCCAAAAGACATTATGGACTTGTACAAACGCTCTCGTTCAGAAGGTTTTGGTAAAGAAGTTCAGCAACGTATCTTGATCGGTACTTATGCGCTTTCTGCGGGTTACTACGATGCTTACTACGTGAAAGCACAAAAAGTCCGTCGTTTAATTCAACAAGACTTCTTAAAAGCTTTTGAGTCTGTGGATGTGATCGCAGCACCTTCTGCGCCTACAACTGCATACCGAATTGGTGCAAACTTAAGCCCAGTTGAAATGTACCTAGGTGACATTTACACTATCGCGGTAAACTTGGCAGGTCTTCCTGCAATTAACGCGCCTGTTGGTTTTGACAAAGATAACTTACCGGTTGGCTTACAATTGATTGGTAACTACTGGTCAGAATCTCAATTGTTGTCTGTGGTACACCAATACCAACAAGCAACGGATTGGCATACAAAACGCGCTGCAATTGCTGAGGAGAACGCATAATGGCTCAAGCTCAAAAGAAACCTAAATCAAACCTGATTGATGGTTGGGAAGTCGTTATTGGTATCGAGATTCACACTCAGCTGGCAACCAATACTAAAATTTTCTCAGGTTCTTCAACTGTTTTTGGTCAAGACCCAAATACACAAGCCAGCCTGGTTGATTTAGCGATGCCGGGCGTATTGCCAGTACTCAACAAAGAAGTGGTTGATCTTGCAATTCGCTTTGGTTTGGGTATCGATGCATATATTGACAAAGCATCTGTATTTGCACGTAAAAACTATTTCTACCCTGACTCGCCTAAAGGCTATCAAATTAGCCAGATGGACAACCCGATTGTGGGCTTGGGTCATATCGACATCCAACTTGAAGATGGCACCACTAAACGCATTGGCGTAACCCGTGCACACCTTGAGGAAGATGCTGGTAAATCGATTCATGACCAGTTTGAAGGTATGTCAGGTATCGACTTAAACCGTGCAGGTACGCCGCTGCTTGAAATCGTATCTGAACCCGATATGCGTTCGGTTGAAGAAGCGGTTGCCTACATTAAAGCGATTCACACGCTGGTGCGCTGGTTAGGCATTTCTGACGGTAACATGGCAGAAGGTTCGTTCCGTGCTGACTGTAACGTGTCTTTACGTCGTCCGGGTCAACCATTCGGTACACGTTGTGAACTGAAAAACCTCAACTCATTCCGTTTCATTGAACAGGCAATCAATGTTGAAATTGAACGTCAAATGGAAATTCTGGAATGGGACGGCACAATTGATCAGGAAACACGTTTGTTCGATCCTGTGAAGATGGAAACGCGTTCAATGCGCTCTAAAGAAGAAGCGAACGATTACCGCTACTTCCCTGATCCAGACTTGTTGCCTGTAATTATTGCAGACGAGCAAATCGAAGCAATTCGAGCGACTATGCCTGAGCTTCCTGCTGCACGTCGTGCGCGTTTCGTGGCGGACTTTGGTGTGACTGAGTATGATGCTCACGTTCTTACACTGACTCGTGAAATGTCAGAGTTTTACGAAGATGTGGTGAAAGCTGCTGGCGGTGCTGCACAAGGTAAGATTGCTGCAAACTGGGTGATGGGCGAATTCTCAGGGGCTTTGAACAAAGCAGGCTTAGATTTGGCTGATTCTCCTGTGTCGAGTGAAAAACTTGGCGGTATGATCGCGCGTATTGTAGACAACACCATTAGCGGTAAGATCGCGAAACAGGTGTTCGGCTTTATGTGGGACGAGGGCAAAACTGCGGACGAAATCATTGCTGAAAAAGGCTTGAAACAGGAAACTGATACAGGCGCAATTGAAGCAATTATTAAGGAAGTACTTGCTGCTAACGAGAAGATGGTTGAAGAGTATAAATCTGGTAAAGAGAAAGCTTTCAACGGTCTGGTTGGTCAGGTGATGAAAGCGTCTAAGGGCAAAGCCAACCCTGCACAAGTGAATGAATTGATGAAGAAATTGATTGGTTAATCTGATCTTTTTTCTAAAAGAAAACCCGCTTTAGAGCGGGTTTTTTATCACCATGATGTAAATTGAGTAATATCTGACATTCTTTGTAAGTTGACATTCGCACCTAGTTCACTATCCCAATACTGTTGACGTTGTTGAGCTGTTTGCCCATCCCCATCCCACTCAATAATAGTTTTTATTTTTGAGTTCGCATGGACTTTCAAAATTTTATTTAAATGAGTATCACATCCCGAATATCCAAATAAAATTATCTCTTTACTTCACTCAAAGATAGAATCAAATAGCTCCAATAGGTTGATAACACCTCCGAAGCTGTGATGACGCTTGGTTTATGAGGAATATGCGTTAAAACTATGTGCTTACTACCAAAGATATTGTGAGTTGAGATCTGTGAGGTTTTTAATTTATAGGTAACACCATTTATATCTTTAAATAATGGGCAACCATGTAAATGCATATAATATCCAAAGTTTCTTCTAAATAGCCTTTCCATGTTACTAGGTTTAAATCCAGTATCGTAAAATCCATCAACTAGGTATCCTGAATATCCCTTACAAATTTCTTCCTTTATAAATTCATCATATAAAAGTTTATCGTAATTCAAAGTAGCAACATGTGACTTTGTATTTTTAATAAAATCAATCAATGCATCCTTAAAATTATTAGGCAAGGTATGTGAAGAATCAAACAAATGAGATGCGACTGTATGAATATATTCCTGAGTCGCCTGCGTAAACTCTTGACCATAGTTTGATAACCAATGCTGTCCATTTACAGTATTTGGATAATCCTTCAGATAATCACAAGATGTAGATACTAAATATAGTTTATCTAGCTCTTCTTCAGACTGTGGGCATTGACCCGTTGGGATACAATTTTGGATTAGATCACGATGTACTACATCATTCCATAATGTATCATCCCCCCAAACTATGTTTAATGCATTTGTTAATGAATAATGGTTCGGATCAATTACCATTCCTAACCCATTACCAAAAATTAAAAGTTTTCTATCCATGAAAAAACTATCTTCGAAAAATATTGGATAACATTAAACATCAAAAAATTAATCAGTTACAAAAATATTTTTGCTCATAAATTGAGACTCCCTCACCCCAACCCTCTCCCATAGGGCATAGGTATCTACACAATTTCCGAGCTTTGCGTTAAATTGAAGAGCATGCTCT
>JAEAMG010000872.1_pt1 | contig 27959 bp, 28 predicted proteins | sample 8958741 | NCBI WGS metagenome assembly JAEAMG01 (sample SAMN16933256, study PRJNA681125) | bioreactor sludge metagenome | isolation source: anaerobic bioreactor treating anionic surfactant - SDBS | place: India: Bengaluru | collected 2019-02-28 | reverse complement strand
GTCGGCAAGCGCCACCACCTGCCGCTGATCAACATCTTCGACCAGAACGCCTGCGTGCTGGCCCGCGCCCAGGTGTTCGATATCGACGGCACGGTCAACGACAAGGTCGATGGCAGTCTGCCCGACGGCTATGCGCACATGGACCGCTTCGATGCGCGCAAGGCGATCGTCGCCGAGTTCGACGCGATGGGCCTGCTGGAGAAGATCGACGACCACGCATTGAAAGTGCCGCGCGGCGACCGCTCCGGCACCATCATCGAGCCGTGGCTGACCGACCAGTGGTACGTCTCCACCAAGCCGCTGGCCGAAAAGGCCATCGCTGCGGTGGAGAACGGCCAGATCCAGTTCGTGCCCAAGCAATACGAGAACATGTACTTCAGCTGGATGCGCGATATCCAGGATTGGTGCATCAGCCGCCAGCTGTGGTGGGGCCACCGCATCCCGGCCTGGTACGACGAGGCGGGCAACGTCTATGTCGGCCGTGACGAAACCGAAGTGCGCAAGCGCTACGAAATCCGCAACGACGAACCGCTGCGCCAGGACGAAGACGTACTGGACACCTGGTTCAGCTCCGGGCTGTGGACCTTCTCCACGCTCGGCTGGCCGCAGCAGACCGAATTCCTCAAGACCTTCCACCCCACCGACGTGCTGGTCACCGGCTTCGACATCATCTTCTTCTGGGTTGCCCGGATGATCATGCTCTCGACCCACCTGACCGGACAGATTCCGTTCAAGACCGTCTACGTCCACGGTCTGGTGCGCGACGGTCAGGGCCAGAAGATGTCCAAGTCCAAGGGCAACGTGCTCGACCCGCTGGATATCGTCGACGGCATCACCCTCGACGAACTGCTGCAAAAACGCACCAGCGGCATGATGCAGCCCAAGCTGGCCGAGAAGATCGCCAAGCAGACCCGCGCCGAATTCCCCGAAGGTATCGCCAGCTACGGCACCGACGCGCTGCGCTTCACCTTCTGCTCGCTGGCCTCCACCGGCCGCGACATCAAGTTCGACATGGGCCGCGTCGAGGGCTACCGCAACTTCTGCAACAAGCTGTGGAACGCCGCCAACTTCGTCTTCGAGAACACCGAGGGCAAGGACACCGGCGTAAATGGCGAGCCCGTCGAGCTGTCGGCGGTGGACCGCTGGATCATCTCCACCCTGCAGCGCACCGAGGCCGAAGTCACCCGCCAGCTGGAAGCGTTCCGCTTCGACCTGGCCGCCCAGGCGCTGTATGAATTCATCTGGGACGAGTACTGCGCCTGGTACCTGGAGCTGGTCAAACCGCTGCTGTGGGACGAGACCGCCAGTATCGAACGCCAGCGTGGCACCCGCCGCACTCTGGTGCGCGTGCTGGAAACCGCGCTGCGTCTGGCGCATCCGTTCATGCCGTTCATCACCGAGGAAATCTGGCAGCGCGTCGCACCGCTGGCCGGCAAATCGGGCCCGACATTGATGCTGCAGCCGTGGCCGGAGTTCGACCCGTCGCGCTTGGACGAAGATGCCGAAGGCGACATCGAGTGGATCAAGGCCTTCATGCTCGGCATCCGCCAGATTCGCGGCGAAATGAACATCTCAATGGCCAAGCGCATCGACGTGGTGCTGAGCAACGCCTTGCCGCTCGACCTGCGCCGACTGGCCGACAACGAGCCGCTGCTGAAGAAGCTGGCCAAGCTGGAAACCGTGCGCACCCTTGCAGCGGGCGAAGAAGCGCCACTGTCGGCCATCGCCCTGGTTGGCGATCTGCAGGTGCTGGTGCCGATGGCCGGGCTGATCGACAAGGACGCCGAACTGGCGCGGCTGGACAAGGAGATCGCGCGGCTGGACGGCGAGGTCAAGCGCGTCGGCGGCAAGCTGTCCAACGCCGGCTTCGTCGACAAGGCGCCGCCAGAAGTGATCGACAAGGAGCGCGCCAAGCTGGCCGAGGCCGAACAGGCCAAGGCCCGTCTGGTCGAGCAGCGCGAGCGCATCGCCACGCTGTAAAACACAAAGGCCGGCATCGATGCCGGCCTTTTGTTATCGATCATCTTGATTGATCGCAACGCATCGCCGGCGGCGAGCAGCCATCATGTCGCCGCCATATTCGAACAAAAACTGACAGAGCGCATAACGCTTCGCGTCAGCGAATCTCGCCTGTAACGCCAGCTTCGATTCCGATCGGTACATGTCGTCTGCGTGCGTTGTTCAGCTGTAGAAGCCGCAGCCAAGCGTCTGTCGATGCTGTGCCGGTTTGCTCATTCGGCAACCGGTACCTTTACCAGAGGGGAGCTTTTTGCGATGTACGCACTCATGGCTGTGGTATTCGTCATTGGTTATCTCTGCATAGCCTTCGAACATCCACTGAAGATCGACAAGGCCGCCGCCGCCTTGCTCACCGCGGTGCTGACCTGGACGGTGCTGGTACTGGGGGCCGACGAGATTCTGCCGCTGCTGCAGTCCGGTACCCATGATCCGGCGGATTCGTCAGCCATCGTGGTCGAAGCCCTGCGCCATCATCTCGGCGAAATCTCGGAGATCCTGTTCTTTCTGCTCGGCGCGATGACCATCGTCGAGCTGATCGACTCCCATGAAGGCTTCAAGGTCATCACCGACCGCATCCAGACACGCAAACGCGTGCACCTGCTGTGGATCGTCGGGCTGATCACCTTCTTTCTCTCCTCGGTGCTGGACAACCTCACCACCACCATCGTCATGGTCTCGCTGCTGCGCAAATTGATCCGCGGGCGCCCCGAGCGCTGGCTCTACGTCGGTATCGTGGTGATCGCCGCCAACGCCGGAGGCGCCTGGTCGCCGATCGGCGACGTGACCACCACGATGCTGTGGATCGGCACGCAGATCTCCGCAGGCGGCATCATCACCGGCCTGTTCGTGCCCAGTCTGGTCTGCCTGCTGGTGCCGTTGCTGATTCTCAGCTTCCGCCTGCGCGGCGAAGCTCCACGCCCTCGGCCCCGGGCACACCTAGCGGAGCATCAGCCTCCGGCCACCACGGTGTTCGAACGCAATCTGGTATTGGGCCTGGGCCTTGGCTCGCTGCTATTCGTTCCGGTCTTCAAGACCATTACCCATCTGCCGCCGTACATGGGCATTCTCTTCGGCCTCGGCCTGCTGTGGATCACCACCGAGTACATCCATCGCGGCAAGAACGATGAACACAAACACCCGCTTTCGGTGGTCGGCGTACTGCGCAAGGTCGACACACCCAGCGTGCTGTTCTTCCTCGGCATCCTGCTGGCGGTTTCCAGCCTCGCCACGGCTGGCCATTTGACCCAGGTGGCCGAAGGACTGCGCCAATCGCTGGGCAACATCTATGCGATCAACTATGCCATCGGCCTGCTGTCGGCAATCGTCGACAACGTGCCGCTGGTGGCCGGTGCCATGAAAATGTACCCGCTGGTCAGCCCCGAGATGCTTGCCGCAGCCGCCCCGGATGAGGCCGGCTGGCTGTCGCAGTTCCTCACCGACGGCACCTTCTGGGAGTTGCTCGCCTACTGCGCAGGCACTGGCGGCAGCAGCCTGATCATTGGCTCTGCGGCGGGTGTCGCGGCGATGGGCATGGAGAAGATCAGCTTTACCTGGTATCTCAAGCGGGTCAGCCTGCTGGCGTTCCTCGGCTACACCGCCGGCGCGGTGACCTACATCGGCATGCTCGCGCTGACCTGACGGTCCTCGCGACCATCTCATCCGGGGCATTGCAACCCGCAATGCCCGGACAGGGGCTCTCCATGACCACCAGCAAGACCAGAACCAGCTTCTACCGCCGACTCTACGTCGCCTGGCTGATCGACAGTGGCGCTGCCACCAGCGTCCCGGCGCTGATGGCGGTCACCGGCATGCCGCGACGCACCGCGCAGGACACCCTCGCCGCGCTTGCCGAGCTGGATATCGACTGCCACTTCGCGCAGGACGACGGCGAACGACACAACGCCGGCCATTACAGCATCCGCGACTGGGGAGCCATCGACCGAAGCTGGATCGAGCGCAACCTGCCGCGCATCAAATCCGTTCTCGGCTATCCCTGACCACCCATGAACGGCGATCTGCTGCTGGTTCTGGGCCTGCTGGGCATCTGCGTCGGGCTGTTCATCGTCAACCGTCCGCGCATGGACGTGGTCGCGCTGCTGGCGATGGTCGCCCTGCCGCTGTCCGGCGTGCTGACCATTGACGAGGCGCTGGCCGGCTTCAGCGACCCCAGCGTGCTGCTGATCGCCGCGCTGTTCGTCATCGGCGACGGTTTGGTGCGTACCGGCATCGCCTATCGCCTGGGCGATTGGCTGATGCGCCGCGCCGGTAGCAGCGAGAGCCGGCTGCTGATCCTGCTGATGCTGGCGGTCGCGGGACTCGGCTCGGTGATGAGCTCCACCGGCGTGGTAGCGATCTTCATCCCCGTGACGCTCGGCATCGCCGCGCGCATGCAGCTGTCGCCGCGCCGGCTGATGATGCCGCTGGCATTCGCCGGCTTGATCAGCGGCATGCTGACGCTGGTCGCCACGCCGCCGAACATGGTGGTGCACAGCGAACTGCGTCGCGCCGGCCTGGACGGCTTCGCCTTCTTCGACTTCGCGCCCATCGGCCTCGCCATCCTGCTGCTCGGCATCGGCTACATGCTGCTGGCGCGCCGCTGGCTGGGCGGCAATGACCGGCATGAACAACCGCGACCGCGCCTGACGCTGGCCGACCTGGCCCAAGCCTACTGCCTCGGCGAGCGCGAGCGGCGGCTACGCGTCAAACCCGGTTCGATCCTCGGCGACCGCGTGCTGGACGAGCTGGAACTGCGCAAGCAGTACGGCATCAACGTGATCGCCATCGAACGCCAGCATCGTTTTCGCAAGCTGTTGCTGGTGGCTACCGGCAATACCGAGCTGCTTGTCGGCGACGTGCTGCTGGTCGATCTGGCCAGCCCGGCGATCGGCCTGCTCGGTGCCTTCGACGAACTCGGCCTGGAGCCTCTACAGCTGTCGCGTTCCTATTACGCCGATCATTCGCATGAGCTGGGCCTGGCCGAAGTCGCGCTACCGCCCGACTCCAGCCTGCCGGGCAAGACGATCCAGCAGCTGGGCTTTCGCAGTCATCACAAGCTCAACGTGGTCGGCCTGCGGCGCAATCACGAGGCGCTGCGCGGTCTGCTGGTGGACGAGAAACTCAAGCCGGCCGATACCCTGCTGGTCGCCGGCAGCTGGAAGCACATCCACCGTCTGCAGGGGCTGAGTCGCGATTTCCTGGTGCTCAGCCTGCCGGCGGAAGTGGATGACGTGGCGCCCGCCGCCCGCCGCGCGCCACTCGCCCTGTTAAGCCTGGCGGCGATGGTGGCGCTGATGGTCAGCGGCCTGGTGCCGAACGTGCTGGCGGCGTTGATCGGCTGCCTCTTGATGGGACTGTTCCGCTGCATCGACATGGACAGCGCCTACAAGGCCATTCACTGGCAGAGCCTGATTCTGATCGTCGGCATGCTGCCCTTCGCCCAGGCGCTGCAGAAAACCGGTGGCATTGCTCTGGTCACCAGCGGTCTGATCGGCGTGCTGGGCGACGCTGGGCCGTATGCGCTGCTGGCGTGCCTGTTCGTGCTCACCGCCGTGATTGGGCTGTTCATCTCCAACACGGCGACTGCCGTGCTGATGGCGCCGATCGCGCTGTCGGTGGCCGAACAGCTGGGAGCCTCGCCCTACCCCTTCGCCATGATCGTCGCGCTGGCCGCTTCGGCCGCCTTCATGACACCCGTCTCTTCACCGGTGAACACCCTGGTGCTGAATCCCGGGCATTACCGCTTCACCGATTTCGTGCGCATCGGCGTGCCCTTCACGCTGCTGGTGATGCTGGTCTCGCTGCTGCTGGTGCCGCTGCTGTTCCCATTCCAGGGCTGACGGCCGGCAAAAGTGGCATGGTCGCCGGCGCCGTGGGCGGTTACTCTCGACCTCCCATACCAACAAGAAATTTCTCCATGCCGCACCGCCCTGCCCTGTTCCCGGTTCTGCTCGCCGGCGCCACGCTGCTGCTGGTCGTCCACGGCCTTGGCCGTTTTGTCTACACACCTCTGCTGCCCTGGCTGGTGGAAGATGGCCTGCTCAGCGTGCAACAGGGCGCCAGCATCGCCAGCTGGAACTACCTCGGTTACCTGATCGGCGCGCTGCTCGCGCTGCGCTGGCACCGCGTCGCGCAGATTCGCCGCAGCCTGCCCTGGGCACTGGCGCTGCATCTGCTCAGCGCGCTGCTGCAGACCCAGGCGCAATCGCCCGATGCGCTCGCCGCGCTGCGTCTGGCCAACGGCATCGCCAACGGCCTGGTGTTCGTGCAGGCGCCGTCGCTGATTCTCGAATGGCTGGTCCGCCACCAGCGCGCGTCGTCCAGCGGTCTCGTCTATCTCGGCGTCTGCGTCGGCCTGATCGTCTCCAGCCTGCTGGTCAGCCTGAGCGACGGACTGCTGCAGGGTGCCGAGCGCTGGTGGCCGGCGGCGCTGCTGTCGCTGCCGCTGGCCTGGTGGGGCTGGCGCCAACTGGCGAAGCTCGATCTGCCGAACGAAACACCGGCCGACGATCCAGCCACGGCGCCCAGCGGCCGGCTGTTCGACCGGGCCAGCACGCCGCTGTTCCTATCCTATGCCGGCGCCGGCATGGGCTACATCCTGCCGATGACCTTCCTGCCGATGATCGCGAGACTGCAGGTCGAGCCCGGCGATTTCCTCATCGATGGCAGCTGGCTGGTGGTCGCCCTGTCGACCCTGCCGTCGCCCTGGCTGTGGAACCGCCTGGGCGGGCGCCTCGGCGACGATATCGCGCTGCGCCTGAGCTATCTGGCGCAACTGCTCGGCGTGCTGGCAGTGCTGCTGTTGCCCGGCGCGAGCGGCATCCTGCTCTGCGCGGTGCTGGTCGGCGGCACTTTCCTCGGCACCGTGCTGCTGACCCAGCGACTGGCGCGCACGCTGCACCCGCACCAGGGGCCGCGCCTGTCCGCGGCGCTGATCGCCCTCTACGGCCTGACCCAGCTCGCCGCGCCCTGGCTGACCAGCCTCTGGATGGGCATCGGCGGCAGCCTGCACAGCGCCTTCTGGCTCGGCGCCGGCGCACTGCTCTGGGGCCTGCTGTGGATGCTGGCGGTGCCGCGCCGGCGGTGAAACCTGTGGGACAATGCGCGCCCCGTTCGCAGCGATCCGTACGCCCATGTCCGTCCGCAAACCCAAGGCCCCGGCCAGCGCCAAGCCCGACCGCCCGCTCCTGCATCCGCGCAACCGCCACAGTGGGCGCTACGATTTCCCTGCGCTGATCGCCGGCTGCCCGGCGCTGGCCGACTTCGTCATCGTCAATCCGTACGGCAAGCAGAGCATCGATTTCGCCGACCCGGCGGCGGTGAAGGTATTCAACCGCGCGCTGCTCAAGCAGTTCTACGGGATCGAGCACTGGGACATCCCAGCCGGCTACCTGTGCCCGCCGGTACCCGGACGCGCCGACTACCTACACGGTCTGGCCGACCTGCTGGCCGCCGACAACGCCGGCAGCATTCCGCGCGGCAGGCAGATCCGTGCGCTGGATATCGGCACCGGGGCCAACTGCATCTATCCGCTGATCGGCCACTGCGAGTACGGCTGGCGCTTCACCGGCTCGGATATCGACAGCGTCGCGCTGAACGCTGCGCAGGCGATCGTCACGGCTAACGGGCTGAGCGACGCCATCGAGCTGCGCCAGCAATCCGATCGCCGGCACATCTTCCACGGCCTGCTACAGGCGGACGAGCGCTTCGATCTCAGCCTGTGCAACCCGCCGTTTCACGCTTCGGCCAGCGAAGCGACGGCCGGCAGCCAGCGCAAATGGCGCAACCTCGGCAAGCTCGACCCCAAGCGCAAGCTGCCCGTGCTGAACTTCGGCGGACAAGCGGCGGAGCTGTGGTGCGAGGGTGGCGAGGCGGCGTTCATCGCCCGCTTGGCCGAGGAAAGCGTGGCAGTCAGCCAGCAGATCTGCTGGTTCAGCACGCTGGTCTCCAAAGGCGGCAACGTCGCGCCGCTGCAGGCCAGGCTGCGCAGGCTCGGGGCGCGGGAGGTACAGACGCTGGACATGGCCCAGGGCCAGAAGCGCAGCCGCTTCGTGGCATGGACCTTTCTCGACGTGGATCAGCGTGCGCAATGGCGCGCACGGCGCGGGTTACAACAACAGGTCTGATCGCGCGGCGATCAGATCGCCAGATCCCAAAGCTGCTTGTTCTTCAGCGCCAGGGTCTGGATATAGCGCGGTTCACCGTTGATTTCTTCCAGCTCGGTCATGCCGGCCAGTTCGCCCACCACGCGATAGCGCTTGCCGGCGCGCTTGTCCTGCAAGGGATAGAGCTTGGCGATGTGCTGGGCGAGTTCGGTGAGGGTGGTCATGTGTGGGCTCCATAAAACTGCGTGCAGCAGCTTTTTACAGTGCTTTGATTACGGTTCTGCGACAAAGATTGCCGCCTCGCTCGTTGGAGCCCAGCAACGGCGATTTGATTCCGTACACGCGGCGATTTTTTCCGAACGGCGGCGAACCGATCAGCAAATCCCCATTCCCAGCTGCAGCAGCGCCAGACCGCCGCGCTGCCAGCCGAGCCACGCCAGCAGGAGCAGACCGCCGAGCAGCGCGGCCAGCACGACGGCGAACCCCAGCCGGCGCATCACCCACCCGCCTGCGCGGCGCGCAGTCGTGCCACCGGCTGCTCGCGGATCGGCCAGTTCAACGCCGCCGCCATCAGGCTGAGGGCGATCGCGATCTGCCAGACCAGGTCGTAGCTGCCGGTATGATCGTACAGCCAACCGCCCAGCCAGCCACCGAAGAACGAACCGATCTGATGGAACAGGAAGGCAATCCCGCCGAGCATCGACAGATTGCGCACACCGAACATCGTCGCCACCGTGCCATTGGTCAGCGGCACCGTCGACAGCCACAGCAGCCCCATCGCGATACCGAACGCATAGGCGCTCCACACGCTCAGCGGTGCCAGCAGGAACGCGCTAATCACCACTCCGCGAATCAGATACAAGGCCGCCAGCAGACGCGGCTTGGAATAGCAGCTGCCCAGCCAGCCAGCGGTGTAGGTGCCGACGATATTGAACAGCCCGACCAGCGCCAGCACCGTGGTGCCGACCTGCGCCGGCAGGTGCTGATCGACCAGATAGGCCGGCAGATGCACGCCGATGAATACCACTTGGAAGCCGCAGACGAAGAACCCCAGCGCCAGCAGGCGAAACCCGGAATGCCCGACCGCCTCGCGCAGCGCTTCGCCGAGCGACTGCTGCGCGCCCGCCGGCACCGGCGCCTGGCGGTCGCCGCGCATCATCGCCGCCAGCGGCACGATCAGCGCGATCAGCAGCCCCAGCGCCAGCAGCGCCGACGACCAGCCCAGCCACTCGATCAGCCCGAGGCTGCCCGGCAGCATGATGAACTGGCCGAACGAACCGGCCGCGGCGGCGATGCCCATCGCCATGCTGCGCTTTTCCACCGGCACGGCACGCCCCACCGCCCCGAGAATCACCGAGAAGGAGGTTCCCGACAGTCCCAGGCCGATCAGCACGCCGGCACTCAGGCTCAGCGTTAGCGGCGTGTCGGCGCTCGCCATCAGCAGCAGGCCGATGGCATAGAGAATGCCGCCGATCAGTACTGCGCGGGCAACGCCGAAGCGATCGGCCAGTGCCCCGGTCACCGGCTGCGCCAGCCCCCAGATCAGATTCTGCAGCGCAATGGCAAAGGCGAACACCTCGCGCCCCCAGCCGAACTCCGCGCTCATCGGCGGCAGGAACAGGCCAAAGCCATGCCGCACACCGAGCGACAGCGCGAGGATCAACGAGCTGCCGAGCAGCATCCAGCCGCAGGTACGCCATGCCGAAGTCATCAGTGTCATTCCTTGGGAAAAGACGGCCAGTTTACTCAGTGCTCCCCCCGGCGCCGCAACTGCTCATCGGACTGTCCCGCTCGGTTAAACTGCAGCTGTTCTGCCCATCCTGAATGAGTACCCCATGCCGATTCGCCACTGCATTGTTCATCTGATCGAGAAAAAGCCCGACGGCAGCCCTGCCGTGCTCCATGCGCGCGACTCCGAGCTGGGCGCCTCGCAGGCGATGGAAAACCTGCTGGCCGACCTCAACGAGAGCTACAACGCCAAGCAGGGCAAGGCCTGGGGCTATTTCCACGAGGAGTCCGGCGCCTACCCGTTCAGCGGCTGGCTGGGTCAGTACCTGGACGAGGCGAGCGACTTCACCGCGTTCAGCCGCCAGGCGGTCGAGCACCTGCAGAAGCTGATGGAAGAATCCAACCTTTCCACCGGCGGCCACGTGCTGTTCGCCCACTACCAGCAAGGCATGACCGACTACCTGGCCATCGCCCTGCTGCATCACAGCGAAGGCGTGACCGTCACCGACGCGCTGGACGTGGCGCCGGCGCGCCACCTCGACCTTGGCCAGCTGCACCTCGCCGCACGCATCAACATTTCCGAGTGGCAGAACAACAAGCAGTCCCGGCAGTACATCTCCTTCATCAAGGGCAAGAACGGCAAGAAGGTTTCGGAGTACTTCCGCGACTTCATCGGCTGCCAGGAAGGCGTCGATGCGCCGGGCGAGACCCGCACGCTGCTCAAGGCGTTCAGCGATTTCGTCGAAAGCGAGGACCTGCCCGAAGAGCAGGCCCGCGAGAAAACCAGCGCACTGGTCGACTACGCCAGCACCCAGGCCAAGCTCGGTCAGCCGATGACCCTCGAAGAGCTTTCCGGGGTGATCGACGAGGAGCGTCCGAAGGCGTTCTACGACCACATCCGCAACAAGGACTACGGCCTGTCGCCGGAGATTCCGCCGGACAAGCGCACCCTGAACCAGTTTCGCCGCTTCACCGGGCGCGCCGAGGGTCTGTCGATCAGCTTCGAGTCGCACCTGCTGGGCTCGAAGATCGAGTACGACGAGGCGCGCGACATGCTGATCATCCGCCAGTTGCCGACGCAGCTGAAAGACCAGCTCAAACGCCGCAAGGACTGATCGCCCGAGGCCCCGTATGTCGCGCCTGCCCGATGCCGTTCTCGATGATTGTCTGTGCAACCCGGCGGCACCGCTGGCCGGCGACCCCGCACGCCAGTACGGTCTGGACAAGACGCAGGCACAGGCGCAACTGCATACGCTCAAGGGCTGGCTGCGCGAACGGCTGACCATGCTCTGGGCCAACCGCCGCGAGGCCCTGCTGCTGGTGCTGCAGGGCCCCGACTGCGCCGGCAAGAATGGTGTCATACGCCGCGTACTGAGCGGGCTCGACCCGCTGGCGCTGGCGGCCAGCAGCTTCCAGGTGCCGAATGCCGAGGAGCGCGCGCACGACTTCCTCTGGCGCTACCGGCGGCGCCTGCCCGCGCCCGGCACGCTCGGCGTCTTCGACCGCAGCTATTACGAGGCACTGGTCAGCGACCTGCGCGACGGCCTGTGCGAGACGACCGATCTGGCGCCGCGGCAGGCCGCGATCCGCGCGCTGGAAGACCAACTGCCGAGCCTGCACATCCACCCGCTGAAGTGCTACCTGCAGATTTCCTGCACCGAGCAGAAGCGCCGTCTGCATCAGCGTCTGGAGCAGCCGGACAAGCGCTGGAAACTGAACGCCAGCGATCTCGACGATCACCGCGATTTCGCCAATCGCCAGGCGCGCTGGGCCGAGGTGCTCGCCGCCAGCCATCGGCCGAACGCGCCCTGGTACGTGATCCCCGCCGATCATCGCTGGCTGCGCGACCTGCTCGTCGCCAGCCTGCTCGCCCGGGAGCTGGAACAGCTGGCACAGGATTGGCCGCAGCGGCCGGCGCCCTTCAGCGCCGACGATCTGCAGGGTATTGCGTGCGAACCGCCGCGCTGATCGCGCTGGGCTGGCTGCTGGCCGGCCTCGTCGCCCCGGCTGCCGCGCAGCAGCAGGCGCCCGACCTGTCCGCGCAGGCGCTGCGCTTCACCGTGGCCAATGCCGAATTCACCCTGATGCACGAGATGGGACATCTGCTGATCAGCGAACTTGGCCTGCCCGTGCTCGGCCGCGAGGAGGACGCCGCCGACCAGCTCGGGTTCATGGGGCTGTTCCTGCTGCATGGCCGTCAGCACGACGCCACGTTCTACGCCAAGCTGATGGACGTCGCCGACTACTGGCGGCTGGAATGGCGCAACGCCGAGCGCAACGGTGACGGCATCGCGCTCTGGGACAGCCATGCGCTGGATGCCCAGCGCTTCTACAACATCGCCTGCCTGGCCTACGGCAGCGACCCGGACCGGCTCGACTGGGTGCTCGACGTCAGTGGGCTGCCGGCCGAGCGCGCGCTCTACTGCCCCGAGGAATACCAGCAGGTGGCACATGCCGTGCGCTGGCTGCGCGAGCGCCTGCAACCCCCGGCGCCCGGCACGCCGCGGCATCGGATCGCCGTGGTCTACGACGATCCGCCAAGGCATCTGGCGGACGCGGCGGCGCTGCAGCAAAAAATTCGCGCCAGCGGCGAGCTGGAAGCGGTGGCGCGCAAGGCGAGCGAGGCGTTCGACCTGCCGCGCGACCTCACGCTGCGCATGACCACCTGCGGCGCGCCCGACGCCTGGTTCAACCGCATCAGCGGCGAGCTGACGCTGTGCTACGAGCGCGTCGCCTATTTCCGCGATCTGGCCGCCCAGCTGCCCGCCGAACGCGCGCCGCAACCCACTCGCTGACGCCCGTCAGCAGGCTTCGATGCGGTAGCCCAGCCGCGGGAAATGTACGTGGACCACGCCCGCGCGCGCATCTTCGCGGCGCAGGATCAGCTCTTCGCTGCCGGCGAACAGCAGCTCGCCCTCCACCGGATCGCTGCCGTAATCCACCGCACGGATCACCACGCGCTGCCCCTGGGCGAAGCCGTTCGGCTCGGCGAACGGCTCATCCGGCAAGGCCGCCGGCGTCGCCTCGCGGGCGATCTGCAACGCCTGCTCGGCCGGCAGTTCGCTGAACGAGCCATGCCCGACGCCCAGCACCTTGCCCAGCCAGGCGCGGATATCCGGGTAATCGTCCACCAGCGGCGCGGTCACCGGCGTCGCCCGCAGGAACCACAGGCAGTGCGCCACGGCGAAATCGGCCAGCGACGGCGCGGCACCGAACAGGAACTCGCCCTCGCTGCGCGCCAGCTGCTGCTGCAGCCGCGCCATGTAGGTCGGCCAGTCGTTCTTCGCCTGCGCCAGCGAAACGCGGCTGACGCTGCCGTTGCTGAACAGCTGCGCACGATCCTTGCCGAAGGTCTCGACGAACTCCTTGGGCACATTGGCAAAGCGCAACGCCATCGACTCCGGCTGGAACACCAGGCTCACCGCCGTGAGGAACAGCACCGAATCGGCCCATGCGGCGAGCACCGCGACGTTGAATTCCTGGCCCTCTGGAAACAGCTCGGGCGTGGCCTTCTCGGCCTCCAGGCGACGGGCGATCAGCGCGGTGTCGCAGTACACGTCGGCCCCGACCTGCAGCACCGGCGTACGCCGGTAGCCACCGGTCAGCGCGGTCAGATCGGGCTTGGGCATCACCGGCGGAATCAGCACCGAGCGCCACGACAGCTGCTTGAAGCCCAGCAGCAGACGCGCCTTCTCGGCAAAGGGCGAGGTGGGATAGTGGTGCAGGATCAGCTCGTGCATGGACAGGCTCCGCCGGAGGAAGGAAAGAGCCTCAGCTTAGACGCTCGGCCGACGCCAGCCTACCGGCCGATTGATGCGTCATTCACGACGCCGGGGTTTCGGCCACCAGCCGCTCCTTGGCGCTCTTGCTCAGGCGCTTGATGGCGATTTCGCGCCGCAGCGCCGCGCTCTTGCCGGCACAGGCCTCGACATACACCAGCGCCATCGCCGGGCTGGAATGGAAGAACCTCGCGCCGCGCCCGCGCTGATGCTCGGCGAAGCGCCGCTGAGCGTCGTCGCTGATGCCGCAGTACAGCGCGCCATTGGCGGCACGCACCAGCCGGAGCGGCGTGCTCGTAGCAGAGAGCCGTTTTGCTGTCCAGATATGGTGGCCGAACGCCTTTGCGTATACTGCGCCGATGTTTTCTCAAACTGCGTTCCGCAAGCGCTGCGCCTACTGGCTGTTGGCGACCGGAGTCCTCCTGATGCTCGGCAGTTGCGCTGACAAGCCCAACGAACTCGAGCGGATACAGGAGGAAGGCGTGCTGCGCGTGATCACCCGCAACAGCCCCGCCACCTATTTCCAGGACCGCAACGGCGAGGCCGGCTTCGAGTACGAGCTGGTCAAGCGCTTCGCCACCGAGCTGGGCGTCGAGCTGGAAATCGAAACCGCCGACAACATCGACGAAATCTTCACCCGCCTCAATCGCCCCGGCGGTCCGGCACTGGCTGCCGCCGGAATGGTCGCCAGCGAAGGTCGCCAAGCGCTGGCGCGCTTCACCCATTCCTATCTGGATGTCACCACCCAGGTGGTCTACCGCAACGGTCAGCGCCGCCCGCGCAAACCCGAGGATCTGGTCGGCAAGCGCATTTTGGTGCTCAAGGGCAGCAGCCAGGCGGAAAAGCTCGCCGCCCTGCAGCGCGAACTGCCGGAGCTGCGCTACGAAGAATCCGCCGCGGTGGAAGTGGTCGACCTGCTGCGCATGGTCGACGAGGGGCAGATCGACCTGACCCTGGTCGAATCCAACGAGCTGTCGATGAACCAGGTGTATTTCACCAACATCCGCACCGGCTTCGACCTCGGCGAGCAGAACAGCCTGTCGTGGATTCTCGCCAAGGGCGAAGACGACAGCCTGCTGCAGGCGGCCAACCAGTTTCTCGACCAGGCGCAGACGAACGGCACGCTGCAGCGCCTGCGCGAACGCTACTACGGGCATGTCGACGTGCTCGGCTACGTCGGCGCCTATGCCTTCGCCACGCACCTGCAGCAGCGCCTGCCACGTTACGAGAAGACCTTCCGCGAAACCGCCAAGGAGCATGGCATCGACTGGCGGCTGCTCGCGGCGATCGGCTATCAGGAGTCGCACTGGCAACCCGATGCGACCTCCAAGACCGGCGTGCGCGGGCTGATGATGCTCACGCTCAACACCGCCAATGCGATGGGCGTGACCAACCGCCTGGACCCGAAACAAAGCATCCGCGGCGGCGGCAAGTACCTGGTGCAGGTGCGCGACAGTCTGCCCGAGAGCATCGAGGAGCCGGATCGCACCTGGTTCGCGCTGGCCGCCTACAACGTCGGCGGAGGCCATCTGGAGGACGCCCGCAAGCTCGCCGAGGCCGAAGGCCTGAACCCGAACAAGTGGCTGGACGTGAAGCGGATGCTGCCACGCCTGGCGCAGAAGCAGTGGTACAGCAAGACGCGCTACGGCTATGCGCGTGGCGGCGAACCCGTGCATTTCGTCGCCAACATCCGCCGCTACTACGACATCCTCACCTGGGTGACCCAGCCGCAGCTCGAAGGGCAGAAGCTGGTACAGGGCAATCTGCACGTGCCCGGCATCTACGCCACCGAAATCGAAGAAAACCTGCCGCCGCTGTGATCCGCCGAGCCGCGCTCAGCCGCGACCGATCGGCGCGAAGACCGCGCGGGTCTGTTCGGCCAGCAGCGCGGGCGCCAGCTCGACTTCCAGCCCGCGCCGACCGGCACTGACATGGATGCTCGGCTGCGCCTGCGCCGAACTGTCGATGAAGGTACGCAGGCGCTTCTTCTGCCCCAGCGGGCTGATGCCGCCGAGCAGATAGCCGGTGGTGCGTTGCGCCACCTGCGGATCGGCCATCTCCACCTTCTTCACGCCGGCGGCCTGTGCCAGTGCCTTGAGGTCGAGCGTGCCGGCCACCGGCACCACCGCCACCAGCAACTCGTTCTTCTCGCTGCAGGCGAGCAGCGTCTTGAATACCCGCGCCGGATCGAGGCCGAGCTTTTCGGCGGCCTCCAGCCCGTAGGAGGCCGTCTTCGGGTCGTGTTCGTAGCTATGCACGCGATGTTCGACGCGCGCTTTTTTCAGCAGATCGATGGCAGGTGTCATGTTCTGTAATGATGTGGCTGGCTGAATGCCTGTACCTTAGCAGGCAACGCATCCGCGGTGAGCACTCCATGCAGCATCCTCCCCTCGCGCCTGTCGCCGAAATCTACGATCTGGCCGTGGTCGGCGGCGGTATCAACGGTGTCGGCATCGCTGCGGATGCCGCCGGGCGCGGCCTGTCGGTGTACCTCTGCGAGCAGGGCGACCTGGCGCAGCACACCTCGTCAGCCAGCAGCAAACTGGTGCATGGCGGCCTGCGCTATCTGGAGCATTACGAACTGCGCCTGGTGCGCGAGGCCCTGGCCGAACGCGAGGTGCTGCTGAACATGGCGCCGCACATCGTCGCGCCGCTGCGCTTCATCCTGCCGTACCGTCCGCACCTGCGCCCGGCATGGATGATCCGCACCGGCCTGTTCCTCTATGACCACCTGGGCCGGCGCGAACGCCTGGCACCTTCGCGCCGCCTGCGGTTCGGTACGGACAGCCCGCTCAAGGCCGAGATCACCCAGGGCTTCGAGTATTCGGACTGCTGGGTCGACGATGCGCGCCTGGTGGTGCTCAACGCCATGAGCGCCCGCGAGCACGGCGCGCACATCCACACCCGCACCCGCTGCGTCAGCGCGCGGCACAGCAAGGGGCTCTGGCATCTGCATCTGGAACGGGCCGACGGCAGCCGCTACTCGCTGCGCGCCCGCGCGCTGGTGAATGCCGCCGGGCCGTGGGTAACCGACTTCCTACGCGAATCGCTGCGCCAGCGCCCGGCGCACGCCATCCGCCTGGTCCAGGGCAGCCACCTGATCGTGCCCAAGCTCTACGACGGCGAGCACGCCTACATCCTGCAGAACGACGACCGGCGCATCGTCTTCGTGATTCCCTATCTGGAGCAGTTCAGCCTGATCGGCACCACCGACCGCGAATACCGCGGCGATCCGGCCCAGGTGACGGTCACCGAGGACGAAATCCAGTACCTGCTGGCGGTGGTCAATCGCCACTTCAAGCAGCAGCTGCAGGCCGAGGACATTCGCCACCGCTACGCCGGCGTGCGCCCGCTGTGCGACGACGAATCCTCCGATCCGTCGGCGATCACCCGCGACTACACCCTGGTGCTGAATGCCGAGGGCCACGAGCCGCCCCTGCTGTCGGTGTTCGGCGGCAAGCTGACCACCTATCGCAAACTCGCCGAAGCCGCGCTGGCCGAACTCACCCCCTGGTTCGCGCGGATGAAACCGGCCTGGACCCACGACGCGCGCCTGCCCGGCGGCGAAGACATGAGTACCCCGCGCGATCTCGCCGAGGCGCTGTGCACCGGCGCGCCCTGGTTGCCCGAGGCGCTGGCGCGGCGCTGGGCACATAGCTACGGCAGCCGCAGCTGGACGCTGCTGCACGGTTTGCACGGCCTGGCCGATCTCGGCGAACACTTCGGCAGCGGGCTGTATGCCCGCGAGGTGGATTATCTGATCGCCGTGGAATGGGCGCTGAGTACCGAGGACATTCTCTGGCGGCGCAGCAAGCTCGGCCTGTTCCTCGATGCCCAGGGTCAGGCGCGTCTGGACGACTACCTGCAACGGCAGACACCCGAGCGCCTGCCGCTGTTCGCCGCCCCCGACGCCGCTACGCTGCGTCAGGCCTGAGCAGCGGCGACGGCACGCGGTAGGCGAGTATGGCTGCGGCGCAACTGCCGCGCAGCAGCCACCATGTTCACCAGCGCCGCCTCGGTCTCCGCCCAAGCGCGGGTCTTCAGCCCGCAGTCGGGGTTGACCCACAAGCGCTCGGCGGGGATGCGCTCGGCGGCCTTCGTCAGCAGCTCGACCATTTCCGCGGTGTTCGGCACCCGCGGCGAGTGGATGTCGTAGACGCCCGGGCCGATCTCGTTGGGATAGTCGAAGGCGCGGAACGCCTCCAGCAGCTCCATCTGCGAACGTGAGGTCTCGATGGTGATGACGTCGGCGTCCATCGCCGCGATGGCCTCGATCACGTCGTTGAATTCGCTGTAGCACATGTGCGTGTGGATCTGCGTCTCGTCGCGCACGCCGCTGGCGCACAGGCGGAAGGCGTCCACCGCCCAGTCGAGGTAGCCCTGCCACTGCGCGCGGCGCAGCGGCAGCCCCTCGCGGAACGCCGCCTCGTCGATCTGCACGATGCGGATGCCGGCCGCCTCCAGATCGCAGACCTCGTCGCGGATGGCCAGCGCCAGCTGCCGTGCCTGCACCTCGCGGCTGACGTCCTCGCGCGGGAAGGACCACATCAGCATGGTCACCGGGCCGGTGAGCATGCCCTTCATGACCTTGCCGGTCTGCTGCTGGGCATAGCGGATCCACTCCACCGTCATCGGTCGCGGGCGGCTCAGGTCGCCGTAGATGATCGCCGGCTTCACGCAACGCGAACCGTAGCTCTGCACCCAGCCGAAACGGGTGAAGGCGTAGCCGTCGAGCTGCTCGGCGAAGTACTCGACCATGTCGTTGCGCTCGGCCTCGCCGTGCACCAGCACGTCCAGACCAAGCTGTTCCTGCACCGCCACCGCGTGCCGAATCTCCGCCTGCATGGCGGCGATGTAGTCGGCTTCGCCGAGTGTGCCAAGCCGATGGGCCTGACGCGCCTGGCGGATCGCCGCCGTCTGCGGGAAGGAGCCGATGGTGGTGGTCGGAAACGCCGGCAGCTGCAGATGCGCGCGCTGCTTCGCGATGCGCTCGGCAAACGGCGATGCGCGGCGGCTGTCTGCGGGCGTGATGGCGACCAGCCGCGCGCGCACCGCCGGGTTGTGGATGCGCGGCGATGTGGCCCGCGCCTGCTGCACCGCGCGGCTTTCGGCCAGCGCGGCTTGCACCTCGGCGGCGTCCGGCTGATTGACCGCGCGGGCCAGCAGCGCTACTTCGGCGCATTTCTGCACGGCGAAGGCCAGCCAGCTCTTCAGCTCGTCATCCAGCCGGTCCTCGCGTGTCAGGTCCACCGGGCTGTGCAGCAGCGAGCAGGATGGCGCCACCCACAGCCGCTCGCCCAGGCGTTCGGCGGCGTGGCGCAGTACCGCCAGCGCCTTGTCCAGATCGCAGCGCCAGACGTTGCGTCCGTCGACCAGGCCGAGCGAGAGCACCTTGTATGCCGGCAGCCGGTCGAGAATCACCGGGTACTGGTCCGGCGCACGCACCAGATCGATGTGCAGACCATCCACCGGCAGCACGGCCGCCAGCCCGAGGTTGTCTTCCAGGCCGCCGAAATAGGTCGCCACCAGCTTCTTCAGCGGCGCGCGCTGCAGCACGTTGTAGGCGCGCTCGAAGGCGTTCTTCCACTCCTGCGGCAGGTCCAGTGCGAGAATCGGCTCGTCGATCTGCACCCATTCCACGCCCTGCGCCGCCAGCCGCTCGAGCACCTGACCGTAGACCGGCAGCAGGCGTTCGAGCAGGTCCAGCTTGTCGAACTCCGCGCCCTTGGCCTTGCCCAGCCACAGGTAGCTCAGCGGACCGATCACCACCGGCTTGACCGCATGGCCCAGCGCCAGCGCCTCGTCGACCTCCTCGAACAGCTGCGTCCAGCTCAGCTCGAACTGCTGCTGTGCGTCGAACTCCGGCACCAGGTAGTGGTAGTTGGTATCGAACCACTTGGTCATCTCCTGCGCCTGGGCATCGCCGCCGCAGCAGCGCTGGCCGACACCGCGCGCCATCGCGAACAGCGTGTCCAGGCCGATCGCGCCGCTGGCCGGGCGGAAGCGCGACGGGATCACGCCGAACATCAGCGAATGGCTCAGCACCTGGTCGTACCAGGCGAAATCGCCCACCGGCAGCAGCTGGATGCCGGCATCGGCCTGCAGCTGCCAGTGCCGCGCGCGCAACTGGCGACCGACCTGGCGCAGACCGGCTTCGTCCAGTTCGTGCTTCCAGTACGCCTCCAGGGCTTTTTTCAGTTCGCGGTCGCCGCCGATGCGGGGGAACCCCAGGGAGTGCGCTACGGCCATGACAATCTCCATTCAATTTCAAAATTCAGGTGGAATTGTCGGCCAACGCCTTCAGTGAAACAAACTCATGCTCTTAACGTTCATCATCAGAACTACTCATGTAGCAGAGCGGAACCAGCGGTTGGCGCAATCGCCCGCTCGACAGCCCCCTCCCCCTGCGCGAAACTGCGGCTCGATGAGCGCCGCTCATAGCGCTGCCGGCACTAGGGCAGCGGTTTCCTGTCAAACCAAGGACTGCCGACATGCTGGAAATTCGCCACCTGAAGACCCTTCATGCGCTGCGCTGGACCTGGCCTCGGGCTTCTCCTTCGCGCCGCTGCCGGCGCTGGCGCGCGGCGATCTCGATCTGGTCGTCACCTCCGACCCGATCGACCTGCCGGGTATCACCTACGTGCCGCTGTTCACCTACGAGGCGCTGCTCGCCGTGGCCAACCAGCACCCACTGGCCGCCCGCCCCTACGTGCGCCCGGAGGACCTGGCCACGGAAACGCTGATCACCTATCCGGTGGAACGCGACCGCCTGGACATCTTCACCCGTTTCCTCGAACCGGCCGACGTCGAACCGGCGCAGGTGCGCACCTCGGAACTGACGGTGATGATGATGCAGCTGGTGGCGTCCGGCCGTGGCGTGTGCTGCGTGCCGAACTGGGCGCTGCATGAATACAGCGCGCGCGGCTATGTCACCGCCAAGCGGCTGGGCGAGAAAGGATTGTTCGCCACGCTGTTCGCCGGCATCCGCTCGGACATGCTCGACTCGCCGTTCATGCGCGACTTCCTGCTGACCGCCAAGGACACCTCGTTCGCCACGCTGGAAGGCGTCAGCGCGGCGGCACGCGGCCGTTAAGCAAACGGGCCACTAAACCATCTGCAGCGGCTGCGCACGCCGAGGCGGCGCAAAGGCAGCGTCGATCAGCGCCAGGTCTTCGGCGGTCAGGCGCAAATCGTGCGCTGCGGCATTGACGTGCACATGCGCCGGCTCGACGGCCTTCGGAATCACCAGCACACCGGGCTGGCGCAGCGCCCAGGCGAGCGCCACCTGGGCGGGCTGCACGCCATGCCGTCGCGCGACTTCGAGCAACGCCGCATGGCGCAGCAACGGGCCGCCCTGACCGAGCGGACAGTAGGCCATCAGCGGCATGGCGTGCGCCTGGCACCAGGGCAGCAGATCGAATTCGATGCCACGCGCCTGCGGGTTGTAGAGCACCTGATTGACTGCGCAGGCCGCGCCGTCCGGCAGCTCCTGCAGATCGGCCAGATCGAGATTGGACACGCCCCAGGCGCGAATCCGCCCGGCGGCCTTCAACTGCTCGAAGGCCTCGACGGTCTCGGCCAGCGGATATTCGCCGCGCCAGTGCAGCAGGTAGAGGTCCAGATAATCGCACCCCAGACGCCGCAGACTGCGTTCGCAGGCCTGCGGGATGCCGCGCCGGCTGGCGTTGTGCGGATAGACCTTGCTGACCAGGAAGACCCGCTCGCGCCGGTTGGCGATGGCCTCGCCGACCACCTCCTCGGCCCCGCCCTCGCCGTACATCTCGGCGGTATCGATGAGCGTCATGCCCAGCTCGATGCCCAGGCGCAGCGCCGCCACTTCGCGCGCTCGCTCGGCAGGGCGCTCGCCCATGTGCCAGGTACCCTGGCCGATCACCGGCACCGTGCGGCCATCGTGCAGACGCAGCGTGCGCATCAGCTGTCCTCCGCTTTGGCCAGTTCGGCAGCGGCCGGATCGGCCCAGGGGTCGTAGGTGCCGAAGCTCCACAGATGGCCCTCCGGATCACGGCAGGTGAAGCCGCGGCCGCCGTAGTCCTCGTCCTTCAGCTCGATGACGATCTGCGCGCCCGCCGCCTTGGCCTGGGTGTAGAGCGCGTCGGCGCTGTTGACCACGACATAGATGCCCTGGGTGGAGACGCCACCGAGCTGGTCGGGCTGGCGCAGCTGCTGACCGTAGGGCGAATCGACCACCGGCCCGAGCATCAGCATGCCGTTGCCGAAGCTCAGCTGCGCATGGATGACGCCAGCCAGCGGGTCCTCGACGACCCGCTGGCGCTCGAAGTCGAAGGCCTGGCACAGCCAGTCGAGCGCGCGCGGCACATCGCGATAGCGCAGGCAGGGGATCAGCGTGGCCGTGGTGTTCTTGCTCAGGCGTGACATTCGCGTACCTCCGACGGCGGCAACAGGGATAAGTCTCTGACCCGCAGCGGCCGCGGATGATTCCTGCCGCTAGAGCCGCTCGCTGAGCCCGAGGCGTACACCCAGGCCGACCAGTAGCGAACCCATCACGCGATCGAGCCAGCGGCCGACGGCCTGATGGCTGCGCAGCGCCTGACTCGCGCGCGTCGCCAGCAATACCAGCGCGCACTCGACGATGATCGCCACCAGCACCACCAGCACGCCGAGGATGAACAGCTGCAGCGCCACCGCACCGTGGTCGGGGCGGACGAACTGCGGCAGGAAGGCCATGAAGAAGATCGCCGCCTTGGGGTTGAGCACATCCACCAGCACGCCCTGGCGGAAGGCGCGCCAGGCCGATACCGGCGCACGCGCCTCGATCCGCACGCCGCCGGTCGAGCGCAGCGCCTGGAACCCGAGGTAGATCAGATAGGCCGCGCCGACATACTTGACCACCGCGAACGCCACCGCGGAGGTGGCCAGAATCGCCGACAGCCCCAGCGCCGCTGCAGCCACATGCACCAGCGCGCCGGTACAGACGCCGAGGGTCGAGACCAGTCCCAGCCGTCGACCGCCGGACAGGGTGCGCGACAGTACATAGAGCAAATCCGGCCCCGGCGACAGATTGAGCGCCAGCGCGGCGGAAAAGAACAACAGCCAGAACGACAGATCTTCCATCGGCAACCTCGGCGACCGTACTGTCACTACGCCACCCCGCGAATGTGCAGGGACATCGGAGACCATTCGGTCACATTCAGCAAAGGATCTGCGAATGAATGACAACGCCTCATCGGCCGTCGCGCCGTTATCGCCACGTCTGGTACTGCTTTCCCACAGCGAACTGCTCGACGGTGCGCTGCGTCAGCATCTGCTCGAACATCCACGCTGCAGCTTGCAGCGCACCACGACGCTGCGTGCCGAGCACACCCAGTGCGAGCTGCTGCTGCTCGATCTCGGCAGCTTCAGCCACGAAGACAGCCTGCAACTACTGCGCAAGGCTGGCGACACGCCAATCGCCCTGATCAACGCGCTGCCCGAACAGGCGCATCGACTGGTCGAACTGCACCCCTGGATTCGCGGTGTGTTCTACCGCTCAACCCTGCGCAGCAATTTCATCAGCGGCATTCGCACCCTGCTTGCCGGCGGCGACTGGCTGCCGCGCGCGCTGATGGAGAAACTGCTGCTGCGCTACCGCCAGCTGACTCATGCCGACCACTGCATCGACGCGCTGACGCTGCGAGAAAAACAGATTCTCGCGCTTGCCGGCAAAGGCCTGTCGAACGCCGCGATCGGCGAGAAGCTGTACCTGAGCACCCACACCATCAAGAGCCACATCCACAACGCATTGCGCAAGCTCGGCGCGAACAACCGCGCGCAGGGCGCGTCGATTGTCCTGGCCCACGTCTGCGAGCCGGAGCTATGAGACGCCTCGCCCTGCTCTGCCTGCTGGCGCTGGGAATCTCCGGCGCCGCAGCCGATGAAGCCGAACTCATGGGTTTCATCACCAACGGCACCATCTCGCGCTCCGGGCAGGAGTTCTACCTCAAGTTCTGCGAACGTCTGAACGACACCAGCCGCCTGGATTTCAACCTGGCCGTCAAGGAACGCCCCTCGGCGCGCTGGGGCATCCTCGTCTGGGTCGAATACGAGGACAAGACGCTCTACCGCCGCTTTCTTCAGCCCAACGTCGCGGATATGGAAGACACCGCCTACGAGGCTGCCGATTTCGTACTGCAGGAAATCAACAGACGAAAGATCGAAGCGTTTTTCGAAGACCACACTGATCTAGCCAAGGACGAGTTATGAACAGGCACATTCCCAAGAACCTCGGCGTGCTGGCTGGCGCCCTGCTGCTCAGCGCCGGCGCCAGCGCCACCGAACTGGTGTACACCCCGATCAACCCCTCGTTCGGCGGCAGCCCGCTCAACGGCTCCTGGCTACTGGGCAACGCCCAGGCGCAGAACGACCACAAGGACCCCGACGCACCGAGTCGCTCGGCGAGCAGCCTGTCGGCGCTGGATCGCTTCACCAGCCAGCTGGAGTCCCGGCTGTTGAGCGACCTGCTGGTGAACGTCGGCAACGGCGAGACGGGTTCGCTGACCACCGATGACTTCATCGTCGACGTTACCGAAAACGACCTGGGCGACCTGGTCATCGTCATCACCGATCGCGCCACTGGCGAAACGTCCGAAGTTGTCGTCGGACAAAACTGAACAGCAAGGAGAGCCAAGGCCATGAGAAGCCTGTTCATCGCCATCGGGATGATGGCTGTACTGCAGGGTTGCGCGGTGCGTGACCCGATGCCCGCGGATCAGAAGGCACCGACCCTGACCCCGCGCACCTCGACCTATCAGGACCTGCTGGCGCTGCCGCGGCCCAAGGGCCAGCTGGTCGCCGCGGTGTACGGTTTCCGCGACCAGACCGGGCAGTACAAGCCCACCCCCGCCAGCTCCTTCTCCACTGCAGTGACCCAGGGCGCAGCCAGCATGCTGGTCGACGCCATGCAGGCCAGCGGCTGGTTCGTCGTGCTCGAGCGCGAAGGTCTGCAGAACGTGCTGACCGAACGCAAGATCATCCGCGCCTCGCAGGGCAAGCCGGATGTAGCGCCGAACATCCAGTCCGAACTGCCTTCGCTGCTGGCGGCCAACATCCTCATGGAGGGCGCCATCGTTGCCTACGAGACCAACGTGCGCAGCGGCGGCCTCGGCGCGCGCTACCTGGGCGTGGGCCTGTCGCAGGAATACCGGGTGGATCAGGTCACGGTGAACCTCAGAGCCATCGACGTGCGCAGCGGCCGGGTACTGTCCAACGTGATGACCACCAAGACGATCTTCTCGATCGGGCGTAGCGCCAACGTCTACAAGTTCATCGAGTTCAAGGAACTGCTGGAGGCCGAGGCCGGCTACACCACCAAACACCGCATGCACCGGAACGATGCATTTTCAATCATTGGATGGATTTCGCCTGCGCCGATCCGCAACCAAGATGATTCCAGTGCCAATTGACCAGGGACGAAGCGATGCAAACCACGCAAAGGATTGCCCAACAGCTCCTGCTGTCCGTACTGCTGACACTGGCCGCCGCTGCCAGCCATGCCGATCAAGACCTGGCTCCAAACGAACTGGCCTGGCAATCGGACAGCCTCACCTCGCCCGCCGCCGCCAACCAGGCCGCGCTGGCTTCAATCCAGCAATCAGGCTCGGCACTGGTCGGCAACATCGCCCAGAGCGGCTCGGAGCTGGAGGCCTACATCCTCCAGGCCGGCTACGCCAATACCGCCGACATCAACCAGATCGGAACCGACAACGCAGCGTTGATCATGCAGTCGGGCGACTTCAACCAGGCCCGTATCGATCAGGACGGTTCCGGCAACGTCGCCGCCATCGCACAGCAGGGCGCCAGCAACAGTGCGCTCATCGAACAGACTGGCTCAGGGTTGAGCAGCAGCGTCAACCAGATGGGTCAGGGTCTGACGGTAGTGGTTCGCCAGTACCGGTGAAGGAAGTACCGCAGTACTTAAAACATCCATGGAGAGATAAATATGTTTAAGTTCACCCCCCTCGTAGCCGCCATGCTGGTTGCCTCTGCCCCGGTCCTGGCCGCCGACAACACCTCCGAGCAGAACCAGATCGGCATCGACAACGTGGCCGAAGTCCTGCAGAGCGGCGGTTCCGGCAACTTCGCCGAGCAGAATCAGGGCGGCTTCGCCAACGACGCGGCAATCGAGCAGCTCAGCTCGTTCGGCAGCACCGCCGAACAGAACCAGTTCGGCAATTTCAACGATGCCGACGCCCAGCAGAGCTTCGCTGTCGACAGCACCTCCACGCAGAATCAGCGTGGCTGGGACAATACCGCCACCGTCACGCAGAACGGCACGCTGCATACCACCATCACGCAGACTCAGAACGGTTCATACAACAGCGCCGCCACCAGCCAGTCCGCGGCCTTCCACAGCGACGCGAGCACCAACCAGCTCGGCGATCTGAACGATGCCAGCATCACCCAGGTGGCCAGCTCCTTCGACAAGGCAACCATCGACCAGGACGGCGACAACAACGACGCGCGCATCACCCAGCTGCTCAGCTCCGGGTCGGTCGCGGAAGTCGAACAGGTCGGTGTCGGCAACGACGCGCAGGTCGCCCAGACCGGTTTCAACCACGAGGCGTACGTCTACTCCAACGGGATTGGCAACAACGTCGACGTGGATCAGGACGGCAACGCGCAGAACGCCTTCGTCCTGCAGTACGGCGTGGCCAACGACTCGCGCATCGAGCAGACCAACGGCTGGATGGGCGGCAACAACACCGCAACGACCGAGCAGTTCGGCACCGGCAACAGCGCCGACGTGTTCCAGGACGGCCGCAACCAGACCGCCAAGACCACCCAGGTCGGCGCGTTCAACAGTGCCGATGTCGATCAGCAGGGCCGCGGCAACGAGCTGTACTTCGGCCAGAACGGCACGGGCAACGAGCTGACCGCGGTGCAGGACGGCACCGACAACCAAATCGTCGGCCTGAGCGTCGGCTTCGGCAACAGCGTCGACGTCGCGCAGGATGGCCGCGACAACCTCGCCGGCATCCAGCAGAACGGCGTCGCCAACGAAGCCAGCCTTACCCAGACCGGTGCGGCGCACCTGGCCAGCGTCAATCAGACCGGCTGGGACAACAGCGCGGTGGCCACGCAGAGCGGCTACGGCAACGCGGCCTACATCAATCAGAATGGCTGGAACAACAGCGCCACGGTCACTCAGAACTGAGTGCACCGGCGTCATCCAACTGCCGGCCTTCGGGCCGGCAGTTGCGTTTGTACGGGCCGCCGGTCGGCGTCAAGCCAAGTCCGCCGGATGCGCCACCTACGCGAGCCAGAACCATGAACGAGCACGACACCCCAGCCGTATCCGGCAAACCCGCCGGTCGCATCCGCCAGAAGAACGAGGAAACCATCCTCGCCGCCGCCGCGGCCGAGTTCGCCCGCTATGGCTTCAAGGGCACCAGCATGAACGCCATCGCCACCCGCGCCGGGCTGCCCAAGGCCAATCTGCACTATTACTTCAGCAGCAAGCTCGGGCTGTACGTCGAGGTGATGCGCCACATCCTCGAACTGTGGGACACCGCGTTCGACGACATGCGCGCGGAGGATGATCCGGCGACCGCCCTGGCCAACTACATCCGCATGAAGATGGAGTTCTCCCGGCGCCATCCGCAGGCCTCGAAGATCTTCGCGATGGAGGTCATCAGCGGCTCGGAGTGTCTCGCCGAGCATTTCGGCCAGGACTATCGCGACTGGTTCCGCGGTCGCACTGCCGTTTTCGAGGCCTGGATCGCCGCCGGCAAGATGGACCCGGTGGACCCCATGCACCTGATCTTCCTGATCTGGAGCGGCACGCAGCACTACGCCGATTTCTCCGACCAGATTCGCCGCATCGGCGGCAAGCGCATGACGCGCCAGGACTTCGCCGTGGCTACCGACAACCTCATTCAGATCATTCTCAAGGGCTGCGGCCTCACTCCGCCGGCCACGACGACCGACTGAACAATCACAACCTCGACGACTCTACTTTTCCATGTCCGTCGTTCGTCGAGGAAAACCGTATGCCCTTGCGCCAACCCGCTTCGCGCCGCCTGCTCTGCGGACTCGCCTCGCTCCTCGTTTGGTTTAGCGCCACCGCGCTCGCCGATTCACGCCCGGTGCTGGGCTGGGTCGAGAAAGGCCTGATCCTGCCCGAAGGCATCGCGGTGAAATTCAAGCTCGATACCGGCGCGCTGACCTCCTCGATGCACGCCGAAAACATCGACCGCTTCGAGAAGGACGGCGAAAAGTGGGTGCGCTTCGATCTCGATCTGGAGGACATCAACACCGATAAACGGGTCGATAGCCGCGTCGAACGCAAGATCGAGCGCGAGCTGACCGTGCGCGG